>Ga0160423_10000228_pt1 | contig 43982 bp, 69 predicted proteins | sample CRUFie14St8metaG_FD_108191 | JGI IMG/M metagenome (GOLD analysis project Ga0160423, IMG submission 108191) | Marine microbial communities from the Costa Rica Dome - CRUD Field 142mm St8 metaG | ecosystem: Environmental > Aquatic > Marine > Oceanic > Photic zone | place: Costa Rica: the Eastern...
ATCAAAGAAACATTATGGGGAGATTTCCCTAGGGGGGGTCAAATGCCGCTTCCTCACCCTATATCACCGTTCCTCACCGCTATCTCTCCAGCGGAAAGCCTTGCAAACACTGGTGAAACCCGGATCTCGGAGAGATGGAGAGATAGTTTTCTAAAAGTTTATTTTGTGTAGGGGGGGTAGCAGTAAGAAACCGCGCGGCTACTGGGCTTGCGACGATCGGGCGGTGTTGCTCGGAAAAAACTTTCGCGATTCTTCCTCTCCATCTCACCGCTCACATCACCGGTCATATCATTGCGGAATGGATCTCAAAAGACGCGCTCGCAAGAAGCCATGGATGGCGGAGAAGAAGGGACGATCGGTTCGTAGCCGGGAGGATGGTCAGTTGCAGAAACCTTTCAAGGGCAGCGAAGCTTCGCAGAGCAACCCTTTGTACAAGACGGCGGAGTGGCAAGCGACTCGGGATGCGGTTCTCTTCCGTGACCCTCTGTGCGTGTGGTGCTTGGCATGCGGCATCGCTACTGAGGCGACGGACGCTGACCACATCATCCCCTCTTCACGTTTAACGTCTCGATCAGAATTCTTTGATCAAGAGAACATCGTCGGCAGTTGCCGTTCGTGCAACGTGAGGCGAGCCAGCTACTCGGGCAAGGGTGTGTACTTTGAAACCCAGAAGGAATGGGAGGACTACCTCCGTCGTAAGCACTTTAGAAAAATTACTCGAACATGAGTATGAGCACTTTGCTGCAGGAAGTCCGCAGCGCCCTTACCAGTTACTCCGGTCTGACGGACCTGCTCCCCGCAGAGAAGATCACCTTCGCCCGTCGCCCGCAGCGCGATCAACTGCCTGGCCTTACGGTCACGCTTGGAAACGTAGACTACGAACCCGTGACGCAGAGCTATGCTGCTGCCACCACCTACCGTGTCGACATCACCGTCTTCCATAAGAGCGCCCGCGAGTGTACGGCCATCCACGATCAGGTCAAGCTTGCTATGCTTGCGGCCAACAGCTCCAACTTCCGTATCCGGCTTTTCGATGAGCGTTACTTCGTAGACGTGGACAACATCCACCAAGGGTACGTTACAGTGATGTGGGAGATGGACACTGGCGTGGACACCACCGACACCGTGTTCCTCAGCCCGGCCTTTCAGGGGGCCGACCACATGAAGGTGAAGTACATGTACAAGCTTCGTCCAAATGAAACTACCGTTGCTGACCTCAATGAGCAGGTTTACTTTCTGGACATGGTTACGGTGCAGGGTGGTTCTTCCACACATGCTTTCGAGTTGCCGCTCGCAGAGGAAAATCTTGGCAAGATTTATACCATCTTCACTGGCAGTCAAGTGGGCAATAACTACACTATCAACTTAGTTAAGGCTTCAGGGTCTACGGAGCATGTCCAGAATGGTCAAGCTTACTCTCTCAATAAAACCCATGCGTGTATCACCTTGGTGGCTCTTCAAACAAGTGGCACGCAGTATGGGTGGCGCATCTGGAACTACCACAATCTACACACCTGATGTCAGATACACTAGACCGCATGAAGGCTGCCGTAGAGCAGCTTAACAACAGCAAGGAAGGTGACGACGTAAAGGACGCCATCAATAAGATCGGCGCCAAAGACCTGAAGCCTATCTTCCAGTTGGACGATGACGGCAACCGCCTCTTTGACATTGTAGTGAACTACCTCAACGACCGGGGTCTAATCGAATCAGTTGATGTTATCACCGTCACTATGCTTGCGAAAAGCCTTGCAATCTATATCGCTGTTGCTCGTCATGTGCATGGGTTTGGAGACGCTATCCAGGTTTACCCTAACGGAACATCAAATGTTAGTGGGGCGTTTACCGCCTTGTCGAAGGCTCAGGATCAGGTGCTCAAGCTCAGTGCCAAGCTGGGGCTCAGTCCCATGGACCGCAGCCGTATCTTAGGAGCAGCGGCCAACGCCAGCAGTGCCAACGACAAATCCCAAGAGGGAGACGAGATTGACGATTTGATTTAATGGAAGACGCATACAATGAGTACGAGCGGACAAGCGAATGCTGCGGAGCTACAATGCACTCAGATATCGACATCTGCTCTAATTGCGGGGAGTGGCAATAGGTGATTATGGGCGTCGACGCGACAGTGGTGATCAAAATGTTTGAGTATGCCCATGGTGTGCTCAACGATGAAATCCCTACGGGCAAATACATCAAGCTCGCAGCGGAGCGCTTTGTCGCGGACCTAGAAAACGAAGATTGGGAGTGGAAGTTCGATGCCCACGAAGCGGCTCGGTACCTGAACTTCATTGAGCGTGTATGCGTACACACCCGTGGGGAGTTGGCTGGCAAGCCGTTCCTCCTGGAGCCATGGCAGGTTTTCTTTGTCGGGCAGATATTCGGGTGGGTGAGCAAGTCATCAGGCCACAGGCGATTCAATACTGCTCACTTGTTCGTTGCACGTAAGAATGGTAAGTCCCAACTTGCTGCAGCTATAGCCTTGGCAATGGCTACCCTTGATGGCGATGGTGCCCCACAGCTTGTCACAGCAGCTACTAAAAGGGATCAGGCTAAGGAGGTCTTCGATGAGATATGCAGGTGCGTAAAGAGTAGCACTGCTCTTTCCAAGCGCTTCACAGTGCAACGTGCTGAGGTGAAGACTCCGCGCAATGGCGTTATCAAGCCGCTGAGTTCTGACGCGAACACCCTTGACGGTCTCAATCTGAATCTCGCTGTGGTGGACGAGTTCCACGCTATGAAGACAGCAGATCTGTACCGCGTCCTCGCATCATCTATGGGCTCGCGTCAGTCACCCTTGATGCTGGCTATCACAACCGCCGGGTTTGTTGCTGACGGACCGTGTGCCATGTTTATGAAGGCAGGTAAGGCTGTCCTTGATGGAACGAAGACGAACGACCGCTTGCTTATCCTCCCGTATGAGATCGACGACGAGGACGCATGGGACGATTATCAGTCATGGCTAAAATCGAACCCTAACCTTTCGGTCTCAATTAGCAAAGAGTATCTAGAGGCGCAATGCAAAAACGCAAAGCTCTATGGGAGCCGTTCTATCACCGAGTTTATGGTAAAGCACTTGAATGTGTTCGTTGGATCAGAGGCCGTATGGATTCCGGACGACGATTGGATGAGCGAAGCCAACTGTCGCGAGCCTCACGTTACTCACGTCATAGACGAGAAAGCGAGCAAGCCCGTCGCGTACTTGGGACTCGATCTCGCTTCGACCGATGACATCACGGCGCTTGCCATCTGCACGGGTAACGATGATAAGGGCTGGGGTTTTGAGATGCACTACTTTATGCCTGAGCGTGCTGTAGAGCGTCGCCTGGACAAAGATGAGAACAGCGTGTACCTTGGGTTTAAGGACGACCCTCATGTACACTTGACCCCCGGCAACGTCACGGATTACAATGTCATTCGCAGACTGATCAGTGGTCACTACATTCAGGATGGGGAGGTGAAGTACGACGAACGTAACCTTATGGAGAAGTATCTCGTAAAGGGTGTGGCGTATGACCGTTGGAACTCCCTGAACCTTATCCGCGACCTAGAGGGTGACGGCGTTCCCTGCGATCCATTCGGTCAGGGCTTTGCCTCTATGTCCTTCCCATCTAAGGAGTTTGAAAAGTGTGTGCTTCAGGGCAAGGTGTGTCATGGCGGCGACGAAGTTCTTAGGTGGATGATGGGTAACGTAAGCTTGCGTTTCGATGCCAGCGGAAACATCAAACCGGACAAGTCTAAGAGTGGAGATAAGATCGACGGGGTGGTTGCGGCAGTCATGGCTATGGGTGAAGCGCTGACCTTCGTAGAGGACGAGGATTCGGACTTTGAATTCTTTATGGCGGTGATCGGAGGGGGTAATGTGTGAGAACCGATCTCGCTCACTTAATCAGTAATACTTTCGTGCCAATGTCTGAAGGAGCATCTAAGCCTAGCATCTTCACTAGACTCTTCCGCGCCGTCACTTCCCGTTCAACCTTTGTTTCACCAACAGCAGCCTTACGCACACAGTATGTTCGGTTGTATGGTGAGGGTTACAAGTTTGGAACGGACGCGCTGGAGCTGTCCGCTGTCTATGCGTGTGTCAGCAAAATCGCCGACACTATTGCCAGTCTTGAAGCCTCAGTGGTTAGAGTATCTCCCGACGGATCGCGGGACCTACTCGCCGCCCACCCAGTCCACCGACTGATTTCTAGGGAGCCAAACAAGTATCTCGGTGCATACGAGTTTTGGCAGCTCATCTGTTCAGACGCTTTGCTTCACGGTACCGGCTATGCTTACATCAGCAGAGAGCCCGGCAACATGGAGCTTTTCTATATCCCGGCGATCCGGGTCAGCCACACCATCCACCCGGAGACGGGGGAGAAGTGGTACACCTACGATGGTGCTCCCAACGCGGTGCATCAAACAAACATGTTGGAGATCAACGCATTCCGTGGCATCAACCCCACGCACATGCAGATCCAAAACTTTACTACGGCCAAGGCGGTGCAAGACTTCGGTGCCAAGTTCTTTGAGAGCGGGGGCATGATGGGAGGTATCCTCTCTACGAAGGAACACATGAGCGCAGACCAGATGAAGCAAGCCCAGGAGATGTGGGAGCGCGAGTACATGGGTAAGCACAACGCTCACAAGATTGCTATCCTTGGCGGAGGCTTTCAATACCAACCACTATCGGTATCTCTGGATCAGATCCAGTTCTTGCAGATGAAAAAGTACAGCACGGAAGAGATTGCGCGTATCTACTCTGTACCACCTGCAATGATTGGCTTGGAAGGAAACACTGCTTACAGCAACTACGAGCAGCAGGTCCTTCAGTTTCAGCAAAGCACCATCCTCCCTTGGGTTCGTCGGATTGAGAATGAAGTTGAACGTAAGCTGTTGAGTGAGGATGAAACCCTCCAATGCCAATTTAATGTCGACACCCTGTTACGCGCGGACAGCGAATCACGATCCAAATTCTACCATCAAGCCTTGCAAGATGGAGTTATGTCGATCAATGAGGTGCGCGGCAAAGAGGGACTTGGCCCGGTTGATGGAGGCGATTCTCACCACATCCAAGTCAACATGATTCCTCTGGATCGCATGCAAGATTATGCCGATTCAGTAACAAATACTACAAACGAAGAAAATGGCTGATTACTTCTACAAGTACAAAATCGTAAGCTGCCGAGGTCTGCACGACACTAAGGCTACTGGCAACAATGACTTTGTCAACAACAGTGTTCCTTTCCGCCCCGTTTACGAATTCACAACATCAATTACAGATGCAAACCCTGGGTCCGCTATTTCGGACTTTGTCGCAGATTTGCGAGATGACATGGCGGAGAGTGAAGCTACTCTAGTCGCTAAGATTCCTACCGCTAATGGCACGGCATGGTACACTGCTGTAACTAATTCCTGTGGAGCCTCCGGTGATGATTCCACTGATGCTACGGAAGGTGTATGGTTTCAGAGAGTTGGCAAGGATGTCCTTCGCCACGAAGTTGGATTCTCTGACGCCGATGCCGCTGGCGCTGTCACCAACTTGACAGCCAAGAACCTCGTCTGATGGCTAAGACTTACGGTGGGTATCCAGATACAGCTAAGGCAGCCGCTCGGCGTGCCTTGCGCCACCGTGAGAAAAACGGAACGAAGTGTGGAACTGCCGTCGGTTGGCAGCGAGCTAACCAGTTGGCCTCCGGAGAGAAGCTCAGCCTGTCTACGGTGAAGAGGACTTTCTCTTTCCTATCCCGAGCGGAGACTTACAATCAGGGTAAGTTCTTTGACGACAATGGAAAGGAGATCTGTGGAAGTATCATGTACGCAGCATGGGGCGGTAGCACTATGCGTAGCTGGTGCAGCGGCGTAATCAATAAGGCAGAGGGCCGTGCTAAGGTGGGTGAGATTGACGGCTCCCCCGTCTTTGACTCCCCAGAGGCAGCCCTGGCTCACGCAGAGTCTATCGGATGCAGCGGCTTCCACGAGCATGAGCTCGAAGGGGAGAAGGTGTATATGGCATGCAACACCCACGACGACGCCACGGGAAATAGCCGTTCCGAGATCACAGGGGCAGTAAAGAAGGGTTTGCAAAAGAAGGTGGACGACCACAACGAAAAGGTCACGGCCCCCACTAAGAAGACGAACTTACGCACCCTCACCGCTGTCTTCAAGCGCGGTGTCGGAGCCTACAAGACCAACCCCGGATCTGTCCGGCCTAACGTAAAGTCACCCGAGCAGTGGGCATACGCTCGTGTGAACTCATTCCTGTATGCCCTAAGAAATGAAAAGTTTCGCAGTGGAAAGCACGATACGGACTTGTTCACAAAGGGCCACCCACTGAGTACTAAATAACCCAACGATGGCACAGAAAAACGTAGAGAAGCGATTCCTGTCCTCCAGTGTTGAGGTCCGTTCAGAGGAAGGCAAGCCAAACGTAGTCGAAGGCTACGCTGCCGTCTTCAATGACGAGACTGAGATCGGGGGCCAGTTCGTTGAGCGCGTTGCTCCTGGAGCTTTTGACGGGGCGGACATGAGTAATACCGTAGCTCTGTTCAACCACAACATTGACCAGCCACTCGCTCGCGTGGGTCGCGGCCTGTTGCTTGAGGTTGATGAACGGGGACTCAAGTATCGCTTCGAGCTTGGCAACCAGAGCTACGCCAAAGATCTTGCGGAGAACATCCGCATGGGTAATGTGTCGACTAGCAGCTTCGGCTTTACGGTGCGAGGTGACGAGTGGGAACGTCGTGAAGACGGTCTCAACCTTCGTACCATCACCGAGGTAGGAATGCTTTTCGATGTAAGCCCAACGACGCAAGGTGCGTACCCTACAACAGAGGTCGGACTCCGTTCTATGGAGCTGGCTCTCGCAAACGAAGAAGTAATGTCTATTGAACAAGAAGAAGTTCGCGAAGAGGAGCTCGTAGTCGAAGAGGCTTCTTCAGATAAGGAGGACTGTGGTTGCGAAGGCAACAACGTGATCCCTGCTGTTCAACGCTCAGAAGACGAGGAGGAAGAAAAAGATGACCGTGCATATATGGACGGCAGCGAAGAAGAGGAGGAAGAAGATGAGGAGCGTATGGAAGAATCTGAAGAAGAGGAAGAAGACGAAGAGCGAATGGAGGAAGAAGAGGAAGAGGAGGATGAAGAAGAGCGCACAAAAGAAATCGAGGTACTTATTGCAGACCCAGACCTCGTAGTTAATGCTTACGGGCTGCCCGGTGGAGAACTCGTTCCCCGCCAAGTTTCACATAAAGAGCCGGAGGCTCGTTCTCAAAACTCAAAATCTGAAGAAATGTCAGACAAGAAAAAAACAGCCCCGGCCTACGTACAGGGTTTGGGCGATACTGAAATGCACGTATCAAAGCGTTACAGCTTTGGTAAGGCAATCAAGGAAGCGGCACAAGGTCGCTTGACCGGCCTCGAAGCCGAAATGAACCAGGAAGCTCGCAGCGAGTTTGCTAGTTCTAAGATCAACGTGAGCGGAGGTTTCTCTGTTCCTTCTATGGTTATGCGTGTCGACGACGGCGCCCTTGGTCTCGCTGACGCTAGCGCTGGCACGGGTCAAGCTCACGTCGACGCCTTTGGCGGTACTATCGGCAAGCAGGACGCTGGCCTCGTAGCTGCCTTCCGTCCTCGCGACATCGGTACTCAGCTCGGAGCTCGTACTTTGAACAACCTCACGGGTGACGTGGTGTTCCAGGTTCAGGGCACAGAAATCGCTGGTGCGAAAGTTGATGAAGGTGCAACCGCTGAAATCGAAGCTGCTGGTTTCGCTCCTGTTACTTTGAACCCTAACCGTTACAGCGCCTACACCAAGGTTACTGAGCAGATGCTCGCTCAGTCTGCTGACGACATGGGTGCGTTCTTGGCCGCAGATATCCGCAAGGCTGTCGAGTCAAAGTTCAACGCAGACATCGCAAGCGAAATCGCTACTGCTTCTGGCGCAGCTTCTAACGCTTACAGCGAGGTATCTGGCTCTGAAGTGAACCCCCTCACATTGGAGGCTGCTTTGTTGGGAGCTGATGTTGACTTGGCAAACATCAAGGTGTTGTCTTCAGCAGCAGCATTCCGCAAGGCTCGTACTTTGAGCTTGGACTCAGGTTCAGGAATGTTGATGGGTACTAGCCCACTCGATCGCTTGAATGTGATTGGGTACGAAACCATCGTTTCTTCATCAGTGACTACAGGTCGCATGCACTTTGTGGATGCCTCTCAGTGTGTGATGGGTAACTGGGGCGGATTGAACATCATGGTTGACCCTTACACTGATGCCAACCACGGCATCGTGCGGATCATCGCCAATGCTTACAAGTCCTTCAAGACTTTGCAGGGCGACGGCTTCCAGGGTCTCAAGAACATGGGTGCTGCTGAGTAAGGCTGCCTGAATAACTAAAATAACTGGGGGCTAGGAAATGGCCTGGCCCCCTTTTATCTCTCTACATGCACACAAAGGTATCACGACTATCATCCGAGAAGGCACTGCGCCTCTTCTATGCTCAGGAACCAGTAACGGACAACCCCGGTGAGGGTGAGTCACTGGCTGAGGTGGAGGCTGCTGCGACTGCGCTTATGCGTAGCCATGTCCGTGCCATCGACAACTCGGAGGATGATCTGTTGCTGATCTACCTTGAAGCTGCTGTGGACTACATGCAAAACCTCAGCGACCGTTTACTCGGTGAGCACGAGGTGGAGCTGTATATCAACAAAGACGAGAGTAAGCTTCCCTTGTCGGTATCGGGCATCCAAGGTGTGACCTCTTTGGGCCAGCTCTACTACCTCTCCGAAGACGCCGACGATGAGCGTCCCTGGAGCAAGGACTACAAGGCATACTCTAAGGTCCCAGACTCTGACGATGCCAGCGAGGTATGGTCGAACGGGGGCGACTCTGTGGTTTACGAGGCGAGCTACGGCTCCTACACCGTTCCCGTCCTTAATGTCTCTAGTGATAAGTTTAGTGAGGTGACTGGCCTGACGGGTCTCACCTACACATGGGAGAAGTACTCCTTTGCTGATGCAGGTTATGTCGCCGACACGCAAGTGACGCCCGTGGTGCTTTCTGCTGACGGCAATGGCGATCTGCTTACGAACGTGACTCTTAATGTCGGTCTGTACCGTATCAAGCTCGTAGCTATCTACGACGATGCCACGACGGAGACGTACTACCGCTACTACGAGGTGACGGATGGTATGGACTTTGACAACCGCATCATCACCACCCGCTACCCTATCCACATCGACATTCGGAAGGGGGTGGATCTCTTGGATGACGCCGCCGATGAGCAGGAAGACTTTTGGAAGCTCACCTTTAAGGCCGGGACAGACTTCATGTCTCTGCCCAAGCAATACAAGCAAGCAGCCCTCCTGCTTGTAGGTCACTACTACAACATGCGTGAAGCCGAAAACATCGGTGGTATCACGACAGAGTTGAAGGAGGGAGTTCGCCGTCTAATCCAAAGTGTACGTCAGTTCTAATGAAGGCAGGAAGCTTACATGAGAAGATTGACATCTACCGCGTGACCCGCACCATCAATGACTGGGGCGACACCGTGGAAGAGCTATCACCTTGGAAGGAAGGTGTGCGTTGTAGTATCCTTCACCTGGGCACCCCCTCGGCAGGAGCGTCGGAGTTTAGCGATGACGATCAGACCGTGGGTGAGATGAAGGCTGAGTTTAAGTGCCGATGGGTTAGCGGGATTCAGTTCGACGATGTTATCATCTGGAACGGAGGCCGCTTCAATGTCTACTCTATCCTCCCTGTGGGTCGTCGCGAAGGTATGCGTATCCGTGGCCGGCGCCGTGACAATCAAGGTGATAGCAACCCAAACACCTGATGGCGGTACGGGTAGGCAGATCAACGAGGACCAACTTCCACTTCATTGGGTTTGAGCGATCAGACCCTTTGCCACGCTTGATGCGTAGGTACATGACTCTCAAGACAAGGGAGGAAGCTCTTATCCGGGCTATGAAGGATGCTGCAGATCCTATGAAGGAGCAGATGGGTAAGTTGGCACCGCGTCGCACTGGGGAGCTGTCCCGTTCCTATGCGGCGGTCAAGTTGAAGAAGGCTCCGTCTGGCGTTATCGGTATCCGTGTGGGTGCCATCAGCGGCAAGGGGGTTTTCAAGGGGCAATCCTTTGGCAAGGCGGGATGGCGTGATCACTGGGCCGAACTCGGCACAAGGAATCATCCCGGCAAGCCTCACGTACAACCCGCAATCAAGCAGAAGCTTGGTGTTTATCGGAAGAAACTCCGTGCGAATCTTGCGGGCATACTTAAACAGTTAAACAGAATCTAATGTCACTCCTTAATGCAAACTTCATGGGGTTGTACGTCTATGATGGATCCTCATCGACAGAGCCCTACAAGGTGTACGTCAGCGACGACAGCACCGACACCTTTGACGACGCGGTTCAGGCATTCTACCTCGCTGAGGGAACTGGCGCCACAGGCTTCCTAGTGAAGTCTGACAAGGTGAAGCTCTTTGAGCAAAACGATAATACCTACACCAGCGCAGAGGACCAGCGCCCTGCCTTCGGTAAAGTTACTGGTTCTGCCAGCAGCGCCTCAGACTTTGAAGACTACACCGCAGACCTCGCTCTTGCTGCTGCTGCAACCAACACATCTATCGACATCTCTCGTACTGTAGACGAGGTCGTAGCCAAAGGTGTGCAGTGTGAGTCTGAGACTTACACTAGCTTGGGTGCTGCTGCTTGGACGGTGCAGTGCGACGGCTTGATCCAGGGCGTTGTCGCTGGCACCGAGCGCGGTGCTTGCAACTTGATGGACTTGGCTCGAAATAAAGAGTACGTCGTCGTCCGTTTCGTCACCAACATCAATCAGCAAAATAATGCCGGTAACTACGAGTCTCAAGTAAACTACATGGGTCAGGGCTTTATTGAAAGCATCTCTCTTACCGGTAGCTTCGACTCTACTCAAACGTACAGCGCTACGGTTCGTGGGTACGGCAACCTCTTCACTTGGTACAATACCTAAGACTTAAAACACATGTCACTACTTAATGCAAACAACCTCGGTGTTTATGTCCTGAAGAGTCATACTTACTCCAGCACTACACCGTACAAGATTTTCGACAATGCGAGTTCATCCACCGCTTTGGCAAATGCTATGGCTGACGAGGATGCTTCTTTGGGCGATCTTGCCCTTTTGACCAACGGCAGTACCATTCATGCGTCCGGATCTACGCCCGCAATCCTTCGATACTCCAATATCAGTAATGACCCCGCTAACACTCCTCACACCGTTGCTAATGCCAATGACATCCTCACTTTGGCTTACGCTGCGACCAACTCTACGTTGGACTTGAGCAACGCCACCGACGAGGTGGTGGCTAAGACCACGCAGTGTAACTCCGCTACCTACACGAGTATCGGAGCTCAAAGCTGGAGCATCCAGGCCGACGGTTTGATCGGTGCCGAAGACCGGGACACGGGGTCATACGAGTCTTACGGAACCGACATCTTCGATATGTGTAACTACGGTTATTACGTACTCGTCAAGTACACGTTGGACATCGACAATGACGAGTTATCTGGCACTGATGATGAAAACATCACCTACGTTGGTCAGGGCATCGTTGAAAACGCTAACATCACCGGAACATTTGATTCCACTTCAACCTACTCAGCCACGATTCGCGGCTATGGTAAACTGTACAAATTCAATAACTAAAAACTAGAATATCATGGCTGTAATCAATGCTAACTGCGTAGCCATCTACTACTTGGAGGGCTCCACCTCTAAAAGAACTGTAAACACTGGATCTTCAGGAAGCTGGACTGCTGGCGACTTCGTTGTCAATGGCGACGAATGGGTCGGTATCGCTACTGGCGCTAGTACTTCCTCCAATGCTCTCACCCTTGTCGGTGCTGCCACCAACAGCGTCATCGAGGTGAGCAACGCTGTGGAGAACGTCGCTCGCGACGGAGCTGGGGGTATGCTCCAGCAGACCTCACAGACGTGGAGTGTCCAGGCGGACGGTTTGATCCAAGACACCAACGACGCTGGCACCGACCTCTTCAAAATCGCTCGCGATAAGAAGTACGTCGTCGTCAAGTGGTCCGTGGGTGAATCTGGCTCTACCGAAGAATTCGTCGGTCAGGCTCTGATCGACACGGTGACTCTCACGGGTTCCGTAGACGAGATCGCCAACTACTCTGTCTCCCTGACAGGCGTTGACGATATCTACTACAACGATACACCCTAATTGAACGGGGGCGGTGGTGTAGTTGCCACCGCCTCCTTAACCTTTAATACAACCACACATGAATCAACTACGAGGCGAATTCACCTTTAAGGTGGGCAAAAAGAAGTACGACGCAGTACTCACTCTGAACTCATTGCGCTTGATGTGCCAGCACTTCAAGAAACCCATTGACCAGCTCCAGGACTGGATGGCCGAGGACCCCCTCACCGCTGTTCCTGCTTTTTGCTACTATGGCGCAAAGAACGCTGCTCTCCGCAAAGGGAAGAAAGCCGAGCTTCCCGACTTCGATGTTTGGTGCGCCCTATCACTCGACGAGCCCGATACTCTCGAAGAGATGATGAAAGCTGTGTCTTCCGCTCTGGGTGCCGATGACGAGGTGAAGGAGGGAAACTAACTACCTCTTCCTCTCAGAAGGAAGAGGCTACTTGGGAAACATTGTATCAGGCTGCCCTTGACTTTGGGCTGCTACCCGATCAGTTCTGGAATATGACGATGCGGGAATTCATCTGGTACAGGGAAGGATATTTGGGGAGACTTCGGAGGGACTGGGATCGAACCGCATCCATGATGGCCTTGTTTGCAAACGCAAACGCGGCAAAAGGTAAGAGGTACGGTCCTGACGACTTCAACCCATTCGTACAAATGAAGCGTAATCAGGGAGGCGTCTCTTCTAAAGAAGAAGCGGCAGCTCTCCTGGAGAAAATGAAAAATTTCTGATATGGCAAGTCTGTCCACCATAAGCCGCCTGTCGGCAATTATGACCCTCGACGTAACGAGGTTCATGACCAACTCCGAAAGGGTAAGCGCACGGCTTAAAAAGCTTAGGGGCGAGGCAGTGGCCTTCGGTCAAGGTTTTTCACGAACATTCTCTCTGGCCTTTGGTCTCGTAGCAGCCGCAGCTATCAAGACTGCAGCCGGCTTCGACCAGTTGCAAGCTCAGTTGCAAGCTGTTACGAGCGGCCAGGGATTATCGCTCTTAGAGAGCGAGGCAAAAAGACTGGGTCGTACCACGGTCTTTACTGCGACGCAGGTAGCCAACCTTCAGCTCGAACTTGCGAAGCTTGGTTTTGGTACACAAGAAGTGGTCGGTGGCGTAGAGGCCGCCACACGTATCACTGCTGTATTCGGTGGGGACCTTGTTAAGACAGGTACCACCATCGCTGAATCTGTACGTCAGTTCAGCAACGAAAACCTTAACGCCACCCGCGTAGCCGATGTTATGGCCGTGGCGTTTAAGGAAACGGCCCTGAGCACCGAGAACTTCGGTCAGGCTATGAAGAACGTAGGTTCGGTAGCCAACATCACGGGCAATGACTTTGAGACTACCGTAGCGCTCTTGGGTCTGCTTGCTAACGCAGGTCAGAAAGGCGGTATTGCAGGTACTCGACTCAAGGGGGTCATGATCCGCTTGGGTAAGCAGTTCGGTGTATCAGGTAAAGAACTGCAGCTCCTTACCTCCGGGCAGCTCGACTTCAATCAGCTTATTGAAATTTTCCGGAACAGGGCCGGTGTTGCCGCCGCTGTTATCTCCGAGATGGGAGACGAGTTCCAAATCCTCAAGCAGAAGCTTCTGGACTCTCGTGGAGCGGCAGCGGCCTTGGAGAGCGCCCTCAACGACAGGCTGTTCTTCTCCCTCAAGCGTATTGAGGCGGCGACGGAATCGGCGGGTATCACGATTGGGGAAGCTTTTGGTCCAACGCTCCTAAGCGTCGCTGATTCATTCCAGGGCTTTGCGGAGTTCTTAGAGGATGCTGACAAGGGGACCATCAGACTGGTCGTTTCGATCGGAACATTCCTCGCGGTTCTTCCTGTTGTTGTATTCTTGGTTACTCAGGTTGGCACCGCTCTCGCCGCGACCTTCCTTAGCGCTCCTGGCATTATCTTAGCTACCATTGCCGCAATCGTTAGCTTGGGCATCGCCTCTAAGATTGAGCTTGGTAAAACCCTCGGGGCCCTAAAGGGAGCTCAGGAAGGTTTCTTGGAGATTACAGGTAATCTGAAAAAGTTCGCTGAAGATGGGGCTGAGCAGGTTACACGCTCCATCAAGGTTCTGAATGAGGAGCTTGATAAGGTCGCTGTTGACGATAGGCTCGGGGCTGAAGAAAAGATTGAAGCCACTAATAGGTTGCAAGCCGCTATCCGCGCGGCGAAGAAGGAACTTGATGGTTTCAATCAATTCAGCGCGAACAACGCCGATGTGGAACTTAAAGATTTCAGCAATGAGATCAAAAAGTCTCGCAGCGTGCTCAAGGACTATAAGCGGGAGCTTGCTGCCGCCGAGTTTGAGGCCAAGCGTCTTGCTGAGAGCATAAACAACCTTCCTATCGCTACAGCGGGTGACTTTGGCGATGTCCGAGGTCGTCGCGAAGGTTTGCTTGGTGAGCTCGAAGGAGTGGTCGCTGTCAAGGCTCAGCTACAGATCGACATTGACCGGGAGAAGACTAAGCTACAAGACCTGCTCAATCAGGAGGCGGTACAAGCTGACGTAAGCATTTCTCTTGACCAAGCTTTCAAGGATTTCGTCAAGGTCAGCGCTGATAATTTTAAGCGCGTACTAAATAACCTGAAGGAGATTGACAAGCTTCAGGAAAAAATTTCTGCACGTACTGAGGAGCTTCGAGAGCTGGGCCTTGAGAATAACCTGGCTGTTGCTCAGGAACAGATTGGGAATGAGAAGCAGCGTGAGGTAGCGCTCATCCTCGACAATGCTGCCGCTCGTGCCGAGGTCGATAAATACCTCGATCTTGTGAAGCAGAAGATCGACGACCTCGATCTTAGCATCTTCAGTGCCGAGCAACTCGCTTCTCAAGAGACTGAGCTTAATAAATCACTGAAGCGTATTGATGAAGCTCTCTCTGTTGCTCAAGAGTCTCTCAGCACGCCCTTCCAAAACTTCTTTACGGACACCGGTACCAACCTCCGTAAGAGTGGCGCCCAGCTCGTCGCAGAGCTTGACGCCTTGTTCTCTGGTGGCGGATTCTTTGGTTCTGACGGTGCCTTTGCTGCTGACGCTAAGGTTGCGGAGGAGTTCGTAAGACAGTACCGTACTGCTGAGAATATCCAGAGGGAGATTAAAGAGCTCACGGCACAGCGCGTGATTGACGCGGAGCTGCTCGCTAAATTTGAGGCCGAGAGCTTGAAGCGACAAGAGGAGCAGCTAAAGAAGGCACAAGAGCTTTCGATTCTATCTGAAGAGTTTGGTGGCATATTCAAGGATCAGGCGAGCGCTAAGGAATCCGTCACTGATTTTGAGAAGCTCGTAGATACAGTCAAGGATGTGGTTGCTGGATTTGGTGTTGCCAGCGGCAATGTCAAAAATGTCACAGGAGACATCGAAAGGCTGAATGCTGAGAGCCTTAAGCTTGGTAACATCCTCATCAAGCAAGATACCAGCCTAGAGAATTTGCTTAAAGGCAGCTTGGACGCAGGGAAGGGCAGTCTCAATGATAGAAAGAGCGCCATTGACGGCATTGTAAAGGCTCTTGATGATTTCATCTCTAAGCAAACTGCCGCAGGTAAGGTTGACCTTGCCATTCTTTTTGAAAAGACTCGTGACAATTATGCTAGGCTCCAGAGAACTTTAGAGCGCAGAATTAAGTTCAAGGGCCTGGCTGACGCCTCACGAGACGCAGAAGGTCTTAACAATTTCCTGTTCAGTAAGGACCTCATTCAGCGTACTGGCTTCCTTCGCGGTGAGATTTCAAGACTGACCACTCTTATCAGTGCTCAGCAGAAAGCAGGTTTCCTTGTTGACCAAAAAGATGTCGATCTCCTCAATCTTTACAAGGCTGAGCTGGAAGACATCACTAAGACCGTTCAGGAGACGAACTTTAAGTTGGACTTAGGGACGGATGATCCTAGGTTGATCAGAGACCTTGATAAGATCAACAAGAAGATTAGCCTCTTCGGTTCAGATAGTGCCGCTGAGGTTGAAGAGCTCACTAAGAGGTTCAACGAACTTCCCGACAAGCTTGCTCTCGTCGACAGCTCTTTCGACTTAGGTGATGGCTCAGCGCTAATTGGTCTGCAGTCTATTGGCTTTGCTATCAAAGACTTGGAGGGTCGTCTAAGCGGACTAACCGAAGGTGATGCAGGTTTCGCAGAGCTTACATCGACCCTAGCTGCATACACGAGATTCAGGGATGACCTTATCGCGACGAACGAAGCCATTCAAGATAATGTCGATGCCGTCACCTCGCTCACTCTTGCGGCGCAGAGGCTTGAAAGTGAGGCGGAGTTCAAGAGCCTTCAGGCCGAGCTTCAGGCGCTCGATAAGGATGCTCTGTTTGGTATTATCACCAATGTAGACGCCCTGAATGCTCGCTTGCCAATTCTGCAAGAACTCTTCTTTAAGGCATTGGCAGACCCCGAGCTCGCAGCCACTCTCGGTATTAGCGCTGATAACATCGAAAAGATGATCAAGGCTACTGAAGGCTTGGTCGAGGAGTACGACAAGTACGCTGCTTTGCAGCAGTTCGTTCAGCAGCAGATTAACTTTGTGGGCGATGCCTTTGTTCAGGCAGCCAAGGATGGCAAGGATTTCTTCCAGGTACTGAAGGATGGATTCCTAAACACCTTCTACGCTCTCATCGGTAAACTCATAACGCTCATTGCCTTGTTCATTGTGTTGAATATCTTGACCGGTGGTGCTTTCATGAAGGGGGGTGCTGCGGACACCAGCTTTACTCAGTTTTTGGGCCAGGGGTTCGGCTTTAACACTGGGGGTGGAGGGAGCGGCTTCACTAACCCTTTTGCCAAGTCTGGGTCTGAGACTGTGACTTTGGGTGGCCGCATCAGCGGTAACAATATCGTTCTTGCTAATGAGCGCGGTACACGCGCTATGGATCGTACATTCGGATAATGCCTCTTAACATCATATTTGACACCAAGTACCATGAGCAGTACGGTGCTGCGAACGGCAATCAATTTAGGCGCAAGTATCGCATTGCCATTGGTCACACCACGCCCGACACCTACCTTATACCGAACGGGGGTGAAATGTCGTTGGTTCATCCGGGTATGAAGCTGACTTGGGCTGGAGATCAAAGCCGATTCATGACCGCCTTCATGGGCTCCACTCTGGAGATGACTGCTCTTCTCGACGATGATCAGCTTCAGACTTTGGAGAATCTTATGAACCTCAACGAGGGAGATGTGTTTGCACTTTTCTTTGACTCCTGGAACGATTCAGATACACCATATTGGTACGGTCACTTGTTGGTTGAGGAAACTAATATCAGAATCGCTGAAAGGCAGCACTTGGTGGACCTTACATTTACCGATGGTCTTGCATCTCTTCAGGGGAGGCCGTGGCGACAGGATAACGGAAGCCCTTACACGGGCTTTCACCCGCTGACTTACTACATGAGGGAGATCATCAAAAAGCTCCCCGCTCGATCGGCATTTGAGCAATACTGCGATGCCAACACTCCAAGTTCTCATGTTCCTACAGTGAGTGAGATTGGGTTTCCAGACCCACGCCCTGATGGAGAGGCTAGTCAGGAGTTCCATAGCGGGGACTCTAAGTTGTACTACATAAAGGTTCGTGCAGAGACCTTTACCAAGCCTAAGAAGCAGGTAGACAGACATCGAAACCTCGCGCCGATTCTTGATTTCTTCGACACGTACTCTGTGCTTGAGGATATCTGTAAGACGTTTGGCGCTACTGCTTGTATGTTCAATGGTTACATCAACCTGATGTGTAGGCTTGACGTATCGACAATGAGGGGTCAGGGTGTGGCGTGGTCTAGGCACATGTTCAGGACCTCAGATGGCGACCTGAATACTTTTAGAAATGTCGGTGGCGACGGAGAGCTTACTTCAGATGACGACTGGTACATTGCTGATGGTGACGCTAGGTACGAGGTCCGCAGTGGTGCTGTAAAGAGAAGGACGCTGCCTATTTATCAGGTCAACATGACTCATGAAGAGGGTGGCAGTGACTGGCTGTATGCTAATGGGTACTTCTTGGACACAACGATTACTCATATTAACCATTCTGAAGCTATGAACTACGCCACTGTTTCTGCTGCAGCACAGCAAGCTGGAGGCTATGCAAACATGAGTAGTGTCATGCAGGTTCAGTACAGTCAATACTTCGAGGCAGTAGATGGAAACAGGAGGGATCTTTGGTACGCTTGCTTGCACCGAGGAGGCAGTGGCGCACCTGATGACCCGCTTGGAACCTACGGTAATGGAGACTCCTACCAGTCTTTCGACTTAGGTTTCTATAAGTTCCCTCACGACATCACGGACTACACAGGCTTTCCCGCCTACACCATCAATGATCTTGAGTTCCAGAGTGGGGAGCAGATGAAGTTTGACTTCAGCAACGTGGTTAGGTTTACACGGGAGAAAGCTTTTACTTACGCAACTGAGAGTACGTTCTTTCGTGAGTTCCACGTAGGTAAAACCTTGATTGCTCGATATAGGATCCAGTTCACCACTACCGACGGGACGGTGTACAGGTTGCGTCGACACGTCACCACTCACATAAACACTAATGGCAGCCCCGATGGTATCAACATCAAGGGTAATGGCTTAGGGTTTATTCATAGCAACACACTCGCTCAGTTTGGAAGCGATAGGACCTACTTCCGTAAGGTGTACGAAAGTCTTGATTGGGTTAAGACCGGAGATAGTGACTTTGAAGATGGGTGGTTCGAGGTGCTCGTTCCTGACGGGGAGTACGCCAAGTCTGGTGATGGATGGGGTACTGACACCTTTGAGAATTATGACGCTCAGTACGGTTTGCATCAGCCCGACTTTGCACCTATTGGGTGTAAATTAGATAACAACGATGGGGAAGAGGGCGAGGGCGTGCAGTACGAGAAAGCCGAGGAATCTACCTTCGTGCAATACTTTGGGGGCCAAGAAAGCGTGGAGCTTCCTCTTGGAGGCAACGAAGAGGTCTTGGACTTCGAGTCTTTCTATTTCGAGATGGGCTTCAGCTATTGGAAGCATAATGAGGGCCCACGCCCGAATAATGGTGCGTCGTACAACCCGATATGGAGAACCGCATACGCAAACGGCACCGGTGGCTATCGTAAGCACACTGGCTCTGGAAGCTGGAGGACTCTTCCTGAGTTTATTCATGTCGAGGGCGCTAGGGTCCAGATTGGCGATGGCTCCGAAAGTGCAGACTTTGTCACAAAGATCAAGGGTGGCGACGGGTATGAGCTAGCGAATTTAGGGTCTTCCCGCTTGGGGTCTAGACTCTCATTTATCAATACTCACGTAGGGGGTACGCTTTGGGCTCGTAGGAAAGACAGCGCTGACATAGGTGACTTCGACTTTAGCGGGTCAGGCGATCACAGTGAGCGCTTGCAGTGGCGTGGACACTCTGCGGGTGACGTGGCTTATTCAGGTATCCCGCAAACCGTGTATGACTCCCTCCACTCTTACGTCTGTAATTCCTTTATAGACCTCTTTGGAGAGAGTCGCGTTGTCTATGACATGACTCTTATTCAGCGACAGGATAGTGATGAGAGTTCTTTGGTTCACCCCTTTCATGTGATGGCTTTCAAAAAGCTCGTAGGCGATAAGTCTATCACGGAGTACCTAATGCCTCTCTCTTATACGTGGACCATGAACGAAGGCATTGAAGCTTCGTATCTAAAGGTTTTTCAGACACGAGAGAAGAGCGGTCTAGTAGACTTTACCTTCCCGGTAAATGGGATGGGAACGAAAAATCCAGGGGGTAAGTTTGCCCCAGGAAAAAATGTCGGGGGCAGGATAAGTCGCAACGGCAGAAAGATGCACAATATCTCCGTTCAGAGCTACATTGACTTGGATGCAGAGAAGGGTAAGATCAATACGAATCAGACCGAGATCGTAAATGTCAAACAGATTCAGGAAGAGGAAGAGATGAACAAGCTGTTGGCAACTCGCCCAACTACAGGCTTGACCTCGAAGGCCAATCCTAGTATTACGACTCAGACGCACAACCCACCTCGTGGCGGAGACTAAAAATTAAGCAATGGCAATTAACTATAAGAGTAAGCAGCAGACGATTACCAATACGATTGAAAATACTCTGCTGACACCGGGTTCTGGCATTGATACGGTTATCGTAAACAGTATCGTATGCAAGTTTCAGAGCGGAAGTGTACTGACTACTGTGGAGCTGAAGATCAGTAAGTACGACGACAACGTAACCAAGAGCTTCTTTCAGGCAACTTTTGGTGACACGACCGCAGAGACGAATCCAGCCGACTATCCCGCAAATAAGGCTGCGGAGTGTCTTACCTCGCCCATCGTCTTGGAAGATGGTGACGAGCTGATAGCTGAGATCAGCGGTGGGGGGTTCACCTTCTTCTTGCAGTATGCCGAGCGCACCACTGCCGCCGCTACGGGAGACATTGAGAACCTAAGCAATGTTTCTACTGACGCGCCCAGCAACAACGATGTGCTGATCTACAATAGCGTTAGTGGTCAGTATGAACCCGGATCTGTGTCTTCGGTGGGGACGGGCGCTATTACGGGGACCAATGGCTTGACGGAAGAAAGTCCAAACAGGTTTATGAAGAGGCTCGACCTGCTTGATGACCTCTCAGTGAGCAACGCTGCCTTGGAAAATCCTGAGTATCTGCAGGGAAATCCAGACACTCTATTTCTGACTCAAGAGAATGGGAACAATGCTGTCAGGAAGATTACGTTTGAGGACATGATGGCCGCTATTGTTCAAACGGGTGTCGACGCCCTTGTGAATGCGGGATACGGAACTACATCGACATACACAGCCGACGGTAGTGCCACCACTGGTGACTTGGATGGTGACGGGTCGGTGTCAACTCAGGACTTGCTGATATTTCTGACCTCATTTGGAAGTATTATCAATGATGTGCTGTACAACTTCAATAAAACAGTATTCAGACATACTAGTGGTGGTCAACGTGATCTGATAGATCGGGATGTGTTTTACGACATGATGCCTACTACTTCATCTGCTGACACCACCGGATCTCAGAATGTCACTATTGATGGAACAAATGGAGCAGTAAGGATTACCCAGAATCAAGTTGACTTCGCCGCGCAGGGCGGGTTCAAGATTATAGTAGAAAAGGACGATCCAGATAACGATGACGGACTTCAGGTAACGATTAAGGAAGATGGCACCGTATTGCAGTTCTGGATTCAGATTCAAGCGTTCGAGGACTCAACTTTGGTTGATACGTACACTGCTAAGTTTCATGAGCATATCTACAACGTCGGTGGTGCATTTGCCCCCGCAGCAGTAGGTGACATCATTGCTCAGTTCACGTCAGAAAATTACTCTAAACTTGATGATCAAGACGTAACTGCATATAGGATTAAGTTTTTGGCTAAACGAACGTCTGCTAACTCTCAGTACCCAAGGGTCAGGTTTGACAATCTGAAAGTCACGTTCAAGAAAAATAATTAAGAATTATGGCTAATATCGTAGTCTATAACAAGAATAGCAAGGTAGTCATCCTCCTAGCCACAGGTGTGAGCTATGTAGACGAGAATGATGGAAGCTTCCTTGCTGAAGCAGATACGGGGACGTCTGTCAAGATTAAGGATGTGGCAAGAAATCGACACATTTGTCTGGAGGTGCCCTTCGCGAATATCGTGGACAATGCTGGCACCGCTATTGGCACTGATCAGGCAACCACTGTATCTACACTCAATGAGAGATTCTTTGACGTTGCTGACTCCATCACCTTTAAGTCTCAGGTGAGGTCTGCGACAGGGCACGGCAAGGGCGATTTGCTGACCATCTTTGGCACCTACAAGCAGGGTCTTGTATCAACGAAGCAAGCCAGCAATAACTCTGTTAGCGCTCTTGCCTTCGGTATGGCTACCGAGGCAAAGTCTGGCGGTGAGATTGGAGAAGCTATCTCCGTAGGTCACTTTAGCGGCCTAGATACGAGCGGGATGAACGTCGGAGACGCTATCTATCTTGATGGAGGTCTCACTGGAGGTGCCTTCACCAATGTTAGACCGACTGCTGCCGGCGATATCATTCAGGCGCTAGGCTATGTGACGAAGTCCGACGCCACGGAAGGAGAAGTGTTCCTAAACATCACCCCAGACCATCAGGTCGTCCCGGCTGCCGCAAGCACTCCAACGGTAAAAAACTTCATCAGTGGAGCCTTCTTTGACAACGTAATCAGAGACGTTTACCTACCGGTGAACGCTACTGACATTGAGAACACCTTACCTCAAAGGTGGAACAGATGGCAGTGCCCATATAACTGCACGATCACAGGGATAAGGTTTAGACGCAATAGCACGGCATCTACGGGTACCATAACATTCGGCGTGTATTCAGTAAACACCGGTTCTATCGCAACTTTGGTTGATGAAGCTACGATTACTCCTAATTACACTTCCGGAGTGTCTAATTACATCCCTGTAGACGCTGATGTGGTTGCCGGAACCACCTATGTGTTTAGGCTAGAAAACGGAACAAACGTAGCCTTCAGCAATCTCGAATTCAGTATCATAATCGAACAGTAATGGCATTCAAAAGTTTAACGCTACAAACGCTCACCACAGACGCTGAGGCTGACATCTCAGACCCTCATTTCCTTATCCCAGTACTTGAAGAAGTCGACACAATCTTAGCCGACCTCGAATCCCGTGTAGCAGCTTTAGAGAAACCCTAAAACATGACAAGACTTACCCTCTTCTTTCTCTTCTCACTTTTCTTTAACGCAATTAACGCTCAGGAGGAATGCTCCATACTCTTTGAGCCTAAAATCATGGGGCTTGAGGTTAGCAGGATTGAGGTGGACTTGGATGAGGTGGAGGTGCAAACGCTCCCCATTGTCTTTCATATCGTAAATACAGGCGCTTCGGAAGAGAACAACATCTCTGACGAGCAGGTGTTGTCGCAGTTAGACGTTCTGAACGAAGAGTTTGCTGACAGCAAGATCCAGTTCTGCATGGCTGCACGAGATCCTGATGGCAACCCGACCACAGGCATCACTCGGTACAACGCAAGCTGGAATGAGGAGTATCAGCTTGATGGGGTAAGCAACGGGCAGGGAAACGGGTGGTCGGACGAGCAGATGAAAGCCGCTTCAGGGTGTTGGAACCCTGATGAGTACCTCAACTACTACGTCGTCTCTGAGATCAATGGCAATGACGGAGGTAATGGGGTCCAGGGCTACGCATACCTCGGTCCCACAAATGACTGCAGGGATGGTGTGGTTGTGCTCTACAATGCCACTGGTGACGAGGGTGTTTTGAAGCCGGGACGCACGCTTGGGTTTACAGGTGTTCATGAGGTGGGTCACTACTTGTCCCTGTGGCACACGTTTTCAAATAGCAACGATTGTTTCGAGACAAACTGCGAGACTCAGGGCGATCAGGTTTGTGACACTCCTGTGACACTGACAAACACCACTTGCACCTCCAGCTCTTGCAGTGATGCGTTGCTGGAGAACTTCATGGACTACACTCCAGAGACATGCAGGGATAGCTTTACCGTGGGTCAGGCGGAGCGTATGCACGAGCAGCTTCAGACTCTCCGCACCGAGCTTACAGACAACCTGTCCTGCACTCCTGTTGTCGACTATGACGTAACCGTTGGATATGCCTACTACGAGGAGGAATGGTGTACGCCATTTCAGGACATCTGGGTGGATGTAGTCAATCAGGGCTTGGGAACGATCGGTTTTGTCGAGGTGAGCCTGTTCTGTAGCGGTGAAGAGTATTCGGACGTGGTTTTTGACCTTTCTCCGGGATCAGAAACATTGCTTTTTGAAGACGTTTTGGTCGATGGGGCTCAAATGTTCGAGGTGCAGGTCAATAGCGTGTCTGATCAGTATCTTGACAACAATTACGCATGGTTCCCTGTGACGACAACTGAGGGTGACTTGATGTCTATCACCGTGGCTACCGACGTGTGGGGCAATGAGACCTCTTGGTCTATTCTGGACGAAAACGGTGAGGAGGTCATCTCAGACTCAGGGTACCCGATTCAAGAAGCTGTTTACGAGTACGAAACGTGTGTCTATGAGGGCTGTTATGAGGTTGTAATCACCGACAGCAATGGTGATGGCTTCTGCTCATTCGACTTTGACAATGACGGCGTTTGTGATTTTGGAGACGGGTACTTGTTGGCTACCATCGGTGTGGACACCGTAGTTTACACCGGGGTAGGCGCAATCTTCGCCACTTACACCGAGCAGTTCTGCAACACCCTCCCTGCCTGTGAGCTCGACTACGACGGCAACGGAACTATCGGCAATGGAGACATCTTGGTGATGCTCTCTAACTACGGCTGCGTGGAAAACTGCGTTTATGACCCTAATCAGGACGGAATTGTCAGTGTTCAGGACCTACTTTTCATGCTCTGGAACGTGGGTGACTGCCCCTTGGAGCAGGATCTATCGCTCGGGACGTACAAGGCGTTCTTTGAACCCACTCGTCAGTTCTTCCCAACTGGCAAGCCTCGTATCTACGACATCACTGGACGACGTGTGGAGAAGCCCTTTGAGTCGCTGGCACGGGGAGTCTATATCTTGAAGTGGAAGGGTCACACCAAGAAAGTCTTTGTGCAATGAAGAGGCTGCTATGGTTCCTGATACCCCTGCTGTCTTACGGGCAGTGCGATATGGAGATTATTGGGTTCAACCCCATCTCCACAGACATGACAATCGCTGTAAATGGGGGGTATTGTGGCACTCAAACTGACTCTATCGGTGAGTTCTTGCTCGCTCTAACCTTTCAGCCGCCTATCGAAGATGTGCAGACCCAGTTCCCGTGCTTCTACGACAATGGGTGGGCATCGCTGATTTTCCCTCTTGACTTCCCTGGGTTTGATGTGGGAGAGGGTGACGACGACATTCTGCAGACGGGTGATACTATCACCTTCAACCTGCTCGAAACACCGCTATTTGGGAGCGGCAGCGCCGAATGTTGGGTGGCTATCATGCAGAGCGGAGCTTACTTTGAGGAGTGTTTGGTGCTTACGATATGGCAAATTAACGACAGCGGCTGTTTGGACGGATCCTGTGAGGGTTTAGGGGGCTTCCCGTACCCTGATACGAACCTTTGGAACAACTGGGTTCAGTGGTCCTTAAATGGCGCATGTGACCCACCTCCGCCTCCTATCGTTGAGGGATGCACTGACATGTTTGCGTACAACTACAACGAGATGGCTACTGAAGATGACGGCTCGTGCATCTATCAAGGATGCGTTGATCCAGAGGCCATCAACTACTGCGAAGAATGCACCGTTGTCGGACCATGTGAGTACTACCCTGAAGAGGGTGAGAACTGCAATGACCCCCTCATTTTCTGCCCAAACACCTTTACCCCGAATGGGGACCTCGTAAACGACTACTGGAAGCCGGTCACAAAAGCAGACTGCTGGTGGAGGTGGGAGCTTCAGGTGTACAACAGGTGGGGAACCCTCGTTTGGGTGAGCTACGACCCCTCCGACAAATGGCTAGGCAATAGGCTTGGTGCATTTGTTCCGGATGGCGTATATGTGTGGCGCATTAAGGCCACAACTTTTCAATCAACAAAGGCCGTTGACATCAACGGTACAGTAACAGTATTCCGATGAACTTAGAAGACATGCTGGCCCTGCTGCCGTCGCTTATCGCTGCGATTGGTGTGTGGGTGTCATTGAACAATGAAGTAGCAAAACTCAAGGGGCGCGTGTACCGACTGGAGAGTGATCAGGGAGAGATGAAGGCTATGCTCAAGGAGTGTGTCGAAGGCATTCATGAACTCAAGCTGTTACTCGCTAAAAAGGGCATGTGATGAGAGAGATAAACTTAATCGTGGTGCATTGCACCTACTCACCTCCGCGCATGGATATTGGCGTGGAAGAAATTAGAAAATGGCATGTCGAAGGAAACTCCTGGACGGACGTCGGGTATCATTACGTCATTCGTAGAGACGGCACAATCGAAGATGGTCGACCCATTGAAAGACCTGGCGCCCATGTTAAAGGTCACAATTCCCATTCGATCGGTATCGCGTGGGTTGGGGGGATGGCGGATGGCGCTGAGAAACCTGAAGATAACCGGACTGAAGCGCAGAATGAAGCGCTGGTCTATCTCATTAAAAAGCTTCAGCAAGAGTTCCCGGGGGCCGCTTTGATGGGTCACAGGGACTTTAAGGGGGTAAAGAAGGAGTGTCCGTGCTTCGACGTGCGGAAATGGTTTGCAAAAGTATGCAGTACAGAAAAAAAGGAAGCAGAGGAGCGAAACCGAAAAGAAAGAACGGTTCGCCCGAGCACGATATTCAAGTTTTTATTGTCGATCACTTGGAAGCTATGGCGATACCACCGCTCTACTCGGCGACGGTAGGCGGAGTGAGGGTAGCCATGCACACGGCCCTGAAGATGAAGCAAGCGGGGTATAAGAAAGGTATTCCGGACTTGCTGATATTCGAGCCGAGAAAAGGGTATGCTGGACTAGCTATTGAGGTCAAAACAGCCACAGGCCGAGCTAGTGAGCATCAAAAAGAGTGGCAAAAGAAGCTCCGAGACAGGGGCTGGAAGGCCGAGATTTGCAAGGGGCTAAATGCTTGCATCACGGAGATTGACAACTACTTTTCAGAAGACAGCGACGTACTATAGACTTCATTGTGGTTGGTGAAGGGCGGCTACGGTCGTCGAGAAGGGGGCTTCGGCCCTCTTCTTTTTTCTATCCGGGTAGAATTACTCCATACACTCGTAGTAGTATTCGAGGATGTCTCCTCGCTTCTCTTCCGGAGAACCCTCAAATGTGTACATGTAGATAGGTGTCGAGGGCCCAACGTAAGCATACCATACGTTGTATTCCAGGAACTCTACCGCATCCTCGAAAGACATATCTGAATCCGCTGCCCTCAAGCAGTTGACCATGGCGTATTTATCGTACACGACGCGAGGAACGTCGTCGATTGTCAAGATGCCGATGATGCAGCTATCGAAGCCGTCGGCGAACATCAGTCCTTCACTCATCAGATGGTGCGATTTTCTACGTACACATTACCCCTCTTTGTGACGTCGACAAGGGCAAATCCGTGCTGCCAGTCGTTACGAGGGTGATAGTTTGGGGTGGGATCCCCCAAGTGTCCTACAACGTGACACTGAAGCAACTTTCCTGCTCCGTCACGGGTGTAAAAGCTTTCGGGTCTGTGGAGGTGCCCACAGATAGCGCTTTTCTTCATCTTGTTGAAGAGCTTGCGGGAGGGGTTGACACCACCGATACCGCGCATCTCGTGACCATGGATAAAGCTCATGTCACCGCAGTGAATGAACCCATCCTCTACCCAATTTATCTCTTGAGCATACAGGTCGAGCAGTCTCTCCAAACGCAGATCAGGCAGATCGGCGAATTCGCTTGCATTTTTTTGAATATAGGCATCTAGGCGGACCTCGTGGTTGCCTTGGATGTAGTGAATTTCAGCGTCCCTGAAGCTTTCTCTGATAGCAAAGAGCATCTGATTTCCAATCTCAATCTCTTTCGCAAAGGACAGAGTCTCGGGGTCGCTCGGATATCGGCTGATGCGATGGAAGTCCATAACATCGCCGAGGAGAATGACCGTATCTGCTTCCCATGACTGACCCCAAAACAGGGCCTCATTTATGGCTTTTACGTCGTGATACGGGCAGTGAAGGTCACTTAGGACCAAAATCCTGCGGTCCTTGCTCAACGTCACATCAGTTTTGCGACGCTTGTAATAACTTTTCGGTAGCGTTTCAGCCATGGTAATCGACCTTGTAGTTTTCTAGGATAACCTCCCTCATCCAACCGCCAGCCGGAAGGCCAAGGGATCTGAGTAGGTCGTCAGCAATTTCTGATTGCTGGGGCTCATTGACGTTGTCGTCAAACCATCCGCATGCCTTCTGAGCAGACCATAGCAGCCACGCTCGTTCTTTCTCGTCTTGTACGGTGCTTAACTCCACATTTCTAGCACCGAAATGAGCCCTTGAGATGTCGTCGAGACGTTCAATGGTGTCTCGGTAAGCTTCATTCATGGTGACGGGAGTACGAGTCTCACTTGCCGCCTCTTTAAGCCTCTGAAGGGTTTGATTTACGTGCCAGGGGCGTCGATCAAAGATGTCTCCAATCAAGCTACATGGCAGGTACAAAAATTCATTTAGGTAGTACTGAATGGCAGCACCTTCCGCTCTTGCGAACCACTCTCCATCCTCTACGAAGAGGTTGACGTACTCCTGTACGAGGTCTTCTGCTTCTTCAGCAGAGAAAAAATGACAACTATCAAGGCGCTTTCTCATCAGCAAAAATTACCGTCTATGCCACCCCAAGCTGAATGATACCCGTAACCCTCCGTTACCTCCACCACGCACGACTCTGCTTCCCTCTTGATTGTATATGTCAAGAATCCGAAAGAGACCACATAACTCCCCTCGTCGGGGTGTGCGTCGGCCAGAGCTGTGCAGAGGTCCTTCACCTCTGACTCCTCGATGTAATGCTCGTCGAGGTCGAGTAGTATTCTTACCTGTAGGCTCAAAACTTGTTTGTTGCCTCAATTTATATGCAGGTATTGTGAGCGCCACGTTATCCTCACATCTTTAATGAACGACGCAATGTCAATAACTTTAAGTCCTTGACGTAGAAGGTGTAGCTGTGCTTTCCACCGTGACATCCGCTCTCATTTAGGTTGAGAGCGCGAAGCCGTCCTTTGAAGCGACGAATAGACCACGAATTGTATCCATGGTTCGCGCAATACGTTTTGAAGCTGTCGTGGAGGTCGTCCTGATGAGCGACGACGGTGTTGTGATGTTCCGGGTCTGTAGAGAGGCCGGTGTTCTCCATCCAACTGAGGAATGGATCGCCTTCCACTTTGAGGCGCTGCAGTTCCATTTCAATGACTTCAGGGCGCTCCAACTTCCCGTTGCCGCGCTTGGCCTCTGCAAGTAAGGCTACGCCGAGACTAATGCCAATGCCACCTCGTGCCGTTTCCGTAGCAAGCTTTTCATGGAGCTTGATGTCTCGCTTTTTGAGGTCTTTGGCAGTCCTAAAGTTCACAATGTCGAAGCGTCTAGCCACACCGGGGTCACTGAGCACATAGCTCAGTCCCATTTCATTTGAGGCCACGACAAGGCTCGCCCGTGGTCTTATCTCGACGGGCTCGCTGTAAAGTTTTCGTGCGATGATAGGTTCTTTCGAGACGATCATCTTCAGAGCGTCCTTGTCACCAATCTTCTCGCTTGCGTCAGCGCTAACACACAGAGTGGCATGAGCCAGCTTCATCCTGTGGCGGCTGTCGTCTTTGGTTATCTGAGCGAGGTTATCAGTACGCATGACGTTTTGGAAGCCGATACAACCCGCGATGGCTTCGATCATCGTACTCTTTCCTGCACCTGCCGCACCAATAAGCAGCAGGATTTTCTGTGCATTGAATGGATCGCCAGCAATAGCATTCGCGAACATTGCGAGAACGTATTGCCGACTGCTTTCGTCAGGAATGGCCTCAACCATGAAGCCGTCCCATACAACCGACCTCTCACCCTGCTTCCATTCAGCAGGTATGCAATAGGTCGTGAGGTCTTCAGGCTTATGCCCAGGACGAAAGACTTCCTTGCTTCCGTTGATGGTGAGCACACCATCCATATAGTTTATCCCTCTCACGCCACATCCGTAGCCAAAAACGGCATCAGGTTTTGCACTTGAGGAGAAAGACCTCTCAAACTCCCGAGTAAAATCACTCGTAAGGATTGAGGGCTTGAGAAGCCCAGCACCAAGAGCAAATGCCTTGACGACTTTGGACTTCTGAGCATCAGAGATAGGCTCGTAGTGGGTACCGCACCAAATACTCGTGAGACCACCGATATCCAATACCGGGGTCCCACAAGCTTGGCTCAGAGAGGGGATGGCTATACCAAGCATAGCCGCAGCACTTTTGGCGCTGCATTTGTCGGGATCGTAGGGCACCTCTACAATCTCGCTGATCTTCTCAGGAGTTACAACATTTTCAGCAACTGCACAAAGGCTTTGTACACTAGCGTCAACTGTTGTTCCTGTTTTCATGAAGGCGTTTCTTGTAATCAAGCTCCATCTCGTTGAGCTTGTTGTTCAGAGCATAGATACATCCTTCAAGCAGTTCTATGCGAGACAATGGGTCAAACTTTTCCAACATGCCATTGTGGAAAACTGAGCCGTAGTCGTAGCTGACATTAAGACCTTCTTCCTCAATGTCGGTGATTCCGGGAGGTGTCTCGTAGCCCTCGAAGTCGTCAGTCTCTTTGTAGACCGAGTAGAAATCTACGTGAGTCTTGAAGATGTCGTACACCGCATCAGCATCGCTGCGTCCTTGAGCGTCCTGTTCGGCGTTGAAATATGTGTCGATGGACTCCTTAAAGTCCGTGAGTAGTTTGATGATCGCTTGTTTCTTCATGTCGAAATAAAAAAGGGCCGACCTCTCAGCCGACCCCTGTTTAACCAAAAACCCATTCAGAACGGGAGGTCGTCATTCGAGCCGACTGACTCGGGACGAGACTCCTTCTGAGCCTGGGATCCTTCACCGATACCCCAAGCCTTTCCGTTGCCCAAGATAGGGCCTCGTAGTCCCTGCTCTCGCAGTTCTTTGGGGATGTCCTGAGCGACGAAGTAATCGTGCCCATACGGACTTGTCGGTGTGTTGACGAGGCGGACGTTGATGTATCGTCCCTTCTCGCCCTTTACGATGTGGCCTTTGTCGATCTTATCGAGGTTGATAGAGACCGAGATGGCCGAGGGGATGTGGTTGGTGTCAGACATTACTTAGTTATTTTCTTGATGAACTCGTTGATTTCTTTCTTGCTTGGAGCGTAGAACTGCATGGGGTCCTGCTGATTTAGTTGTAGTCGAGAGATGATGTCTTGAATCTCATCGCTGGTCATCTCGATGTCGAAGTCGAGAAGTTGGTCGATGAGTTCGTCTTGTTCCTCAATCATGAGGGTGCTTGTTCGGCAAAGTCGAACGGCAAAGCGACGCGAGTTGTTGTACACGTTGCTGTAGTCGTTCTCGGGACCACACTCAAACAGTTCGTCAATCCAATCAGACATATCGGTTATTCTTTAGATCTTTCCACAGGGCCTTGAGAAATCCATAGACAAAGCCCGTCACAAGATAGATTGTCCAGGCAGTAACAGCATACGTGAAAACCTTCAGGATTGTCGTCATGACTCCATCTCGTCTTCTCCATACACTCCTAATTCATACAGGTCAGCACTCTTCAAGACAGCCCTTGATAGCGCTCTCTTCTCCGCCATGGCGACGGGGTAAGAGTTGCGGCAGTTCTTAGGCGAAGCCTCGCCATAGGTCTCCACAAGGCGTTGCGTCTCCTCCATCTTTCCCGTCTTCACGTTTACCTCTTGGCCGAGCTGAACAGCGATGGCCTTGATCACGTAAAACCCTTTCTCCACATTGCAAAGAGAAGTCTCAACTTCGTACTGAACAATCAACCCTAGTCCGCGTTGAATCTTCTCGATGCCTGTCCTTGTGATGATAACAAATCCTTGAGGCGCCTTGAAGAAGTCGTCCTTATTCAGGTCGTACTTCTCAGTCAGCTCTCGGAATCTTGCCTTTGTGCTATCGTTCATATTTGATGATGTCTTGAATCAGATTGCGTGTGTACTCGACCTCTTTGTGGTTCTGCCAGATGTAAGCAGACATGTGGTCGAGGCGCTGGAGTAACTGATGTATTGCCTTATCGCCACGCTTCATCGCGAGCATGTTCTCACGAGCAGCCTTGATGCGAACCTCGGGAGCATCGGGGTCAGACTCCAGCCATATCTCTATAGCTGTAGCCCGAGCCCCTAACTCCAAAGCAACACTAGTAATCTCTACATTAGTCACGCTTCTTGCGTCGGTCGCCTGTGACGGCGGTAATCAAGATGTCAATATATCCAAACACCTGATTATCGGATTCGGTGGGAGTCAAGTTGACGATCACCTTTCCAAAAGCCATCAGGCCGAGGAGCAGCTCAACCCAGTGGTCGAGAAAAAAGTTAGTAGGTTCCATGAGTATGGGGTTTAGTATTCGTAAAGTTCTCCATCGAGGTCGTAAAGTACAGTGGTCTCAGACTTCATGCCTTTGTCGACGAGCGTAATTATCAACGCCCAGAGAGGAGTTTTTACACCGTCGATAAAGATAGTCTCAATCCGCGAGGACATAGAGGTATCCTCACTTAACTCGTAGTCAATGGGAATCGTCCAGGCGAGACGATCAGGAATCACACCCATATTGAGCGAGTCCTGATCCGATCGAACGGAGAGCGGGACATTCTTAAAAGTCAGCTTCTTAAAGAGACGCTCGTAATTAAGATGCACTATCAACGCGAGGGCGGAGACGATAAGTAATAGATTCATGATGAGCCATTTGCATAAACATTTTAGACAAAGAAGGAGCCTTGGTGTCACCGCCACTGAGCGCTACGAGAAACTCGATGCGAGCGAGAGAGTTCTGACACAGGGTCATGTGATGTCGATAGCCGTCGTCGTCATTCCCGTAAAGCTTCCGCATGAAAAACAGGTGCTTGTGAACCTCGTAGATGTGCATACACATCTCTCGCGAATGCTTGTAATCAGCGTCAAGACTCATGTCCTGAGCGCCAATGCTCTTAATCCACTTGAAGATTTCCTGATCTACCTTCATCGCACTGGGTATTTGAATTTAACCAATCCCCACAAGATTGTGGTCTCTTCGTACATGTTCGGCGCTTTTTCCAAGTCTTGAATCTTCTGCCAAATAGATTTCTCAGATCGACCAAGCATAGAGCTAATCTCCTTCACATCGAGAGACCTCTTGTAGTACATCTGCTTAAGCGAAAGCAGCTCGGCTGCAGACCAACGACCCTTACGCTTCTTGCGTTTGATGTGGTCACTTGGTACGCCTTGCTTCAAGCGCATACTGAACTTCTTCTGAGCCACTTGATTAGCATTTCTTCCAAGGACCTCACCAATGTAGGTGTTGTTATAGCCTTGGTCGTTGAGCGCCACGAGCTTGTCAATATCTGCACTCGTGAACTTTTGATACTTACGCTTTTTCATACGTCATAAATTTTGCCGTCTTTGTAGACAGGGATGGAAATATACTTAGAAGGTTTGTCATTAGCAGTAGTCTTGAAGCCAACGCGGAGCTGCCAAATGCTTTCTCCGTTGGCGTTGTACGGAAGGATGTCACAACTGAGACGACCGGGAACTTTCCGGTAGTGCTCGTCGAACATAGGCTCGGCACGAAGCGTATCCCAATACCTTCGATTAGGCTTGCCCTTAAGGAAGCCCTCACGTAGCACCATGAGACGCTTGGGAATGGGTGGGGTGTCCTTTCTCCGGATACCCCTGCCTAAGACCCACAGGATGACGTAAAGAAGCCACGCCTTGCAGATGAAGATACCTACCTCGATAGGGCTCATATCAGCTCGTGTTGAATGTAATCACCCATGTCGTGTCGGTGCCTGTAAGGTTGCAGCAGGTCACGACGAACTAGTGTGCCATACAGGTTGTGCTTAGCAACCTTCCAATAGGTAGCACACCCCTTGTCTAACTCGATAGTAAACGCAGGTAAAATCTCGTCTTGCACATCTTCCAAAGCGTCAAAGGCTTTGTCAAACGTCTCGTGCCACTTGTCCGAAAGCCAGTTGTACTCGTTGTATTCCTTAGTGACCATCGCATAGTCGGCCAGGTGGACGCGAGCATCGACGTACTGATTCAGGGGTTTTAGGACATGAGTATTGCTGTTGTACGTCACCCACTCAGGGTAGAGGTACTCCTTGCGTCTTTCGTTGAAGAGTTGATCCTCGACGCGATGAACACTCATCACCATCTTTTCCGTCTGGTCTTTACTCAGAAAAGAAAGACCCATAAGGTCTCCGTCCTTCACGACTTTTGAGCATTGCTTCAGTCCTTTGTTGAGGTACTTCTCTCCATGCTGATGGATGTCAGTTCTCGCGTGGCCGTAAGTAGGCCACATCTTTAGCGTGGGTCTCTCCCCACGATGAGCGCAGTGTACGCTGAAGTATATCGGCATAGGTTTTTGGTTTTTTCTACCTGAGTAGAATTAAGGAATATGTGATTCGTAGATTTCAATCTCAAGGTCCGACTTGTCCAGGATGAAGCAGTACAGGTCGCTCCAAGCAATCGAGACATCCGGTGAGTGAGGCGTGCGAACGACAACATCAATCACCTCGACCTCGTCCTCGTCGTGAGGAACAAGGTGAGGGTCAGAAGATTTCATGCCCACATGGTAGTGGTAGATAGCAACAACCTCATGGTCTCCGAACTCGTCGGTGTGCTTCTCGATGGTGTATTCATACCGTGTCATAGCCGTATTCTTTAAGCGGTGTTACGCCGTAGCATGTGATGGCCCAAGAGGAGCCGCTCTCTTTGAACTTTCTTGACAACCCCTCAAGTTTACGGTACAGCTTTGTTGCGTGAGGCATCTTGCAAACTTGACTGCCAATGTTGAAGTGACGAGCTTCTCCCGTCTCAATGTTCTTTGCGTCGTAGTGGAATACCCACTCTTTTTCTTTCCAAATCATCACTTTATGTTTTCATATTTGTCAATAAGGGATTCGAGATGTTCTTCTGAGAGTTTGTAGAGCTTCAGTTTCTTTGCTTCAGGGGAGGGGGCGATAAAGGTAGGGCCTCCATCGCCATCATTCCAAATCTCTACGTTACTCATATTTGTTTGGCATTCATATCCGATACCTCGACGAGTTTCAAAGTACCGGACGCTTGTTACTTTTAAGTCTGTCATAGTATTGCTTCTTCGGGTGATTCGTGGTTCTCGTGAATTTTGTTCTTGACACTTCGTACTTCGTAGGTAGTTTCGCGGGTCATGTAGTCGTAGTGTGGGTACACGTCGACGTACTTGCCTTTGTACTTCTTCAGTAGCTGATCCTTTGTGTATAGCTTCATGTTCATGTCTTTGATTGTGATGTAGTTGTGTAGAGATTTGCGCGTGTTGCAATCTCTTCAGGATGCAGCAAGACTTCTCCGTTGAATTCAGGAATGTGCAAGAGCACATCATTGTCACGGAACACTCGCGCCTGACATCCTAACAGCCTGAAATACTCTACGCATTTCTCTTCGTTCGTAGCGTTATCAACATAGAAAGGGTCGAAGTCGCAGGTGATGTTGTCATCGCCCTCTTGAAAGTTGATGGACTCAATCTCGAAGTTGGTGTTGACTGTGCCCTTGTCGGTGTACACGGGATAAATAGTGGCGCGAACTTGTCGCTCCTCATAGTCAACAAAGACATTGATGTCGAGAAAAGGAGAGACGCCGTGCCAAGCGTCTCCCGATTCGATTTCGTCAATCGGCAACTCGATCGTGCCGAATAGTTCTGATTTGATTCGTAGCATGATGTTTTTTTTATTAGTAAAAATATCCTTGGTCAGGGCATCTCTCGGGCGCATCCCCATCGTAGTAGGCACCACACCGCGAGAGCGAGGGCGACCTGTGAGGTTTGGTGCTGAAAGACAGCTCGATACCTGCATCGCGACACCCAGACCCACCGTTCATCTCATCGAGAAGTTCGTAGAAGTCCTTGCCGCCAAAAACGCCATAGCCGTCGTAGTTCTTCTCTTGCCAGCACCTGCCCTTGTCGTCAGTCATAGTGACGGAGAAGGGGCGTCGAGAGCTATACGTGTTGGCAATGCTCTCGCCTGTGTCTTGTGTAATCCAACTGAAAAATCCCATATTTAATGTTTTAATGTTTAGTTACTTCGATTGCTGTTCCGTCAGCGAGGAAGTACTCGCTGTCTACGTTCAGGTCAACCTCCCATGTCGTCCAATACAACATGTCCATATTAAAGGCAAACTCAAGCCAGTCGTCGGTCGAGTAGTTGGTGTACATCTCGATGCGGTCGGTCTCATTGCTCTTGGGGTCGAGCACTCCGCCGGAGCACGTCTCCTCTGATATAAGCCAAGCGACAGCGTCATGAGCGTACTTGAAGTAGGCCGCCCCGTCATAGGCGACCCACCCCGAGTTCATGCCCTCTCCTGTGAAAGAGCATTTGCGTGGGAATATCTGTGTCATGATTTCGGTATTACATGTATGCAACATTGCGTTCACCGAAGTGTGACTCGATATCAGAGGCAACCCTGTTGTCGCCATCGAACTCCAGGCGGATGAAGAACTCGCCATCGGTGCAGTCGAGGTTGTCGATGACGTAGAGCCAATAGTGCTCCGGCATGAACCTGCCATCGGAATCACGAAGATCAATCATCTCCCACTGATTGCGGTAGTTGTAATTGCGGATGATGTCCTTGATTTCTCGCTTGGCTTCTTTGAGCTCTGAAGGTTGGATCATAATATCAATCATGACTCAGAGGTTTCGGTGTTAGACTCGTCGGTGGTGGACTTTTCAGGTTTGAATAGCTTGAGAGCGGAGTCAACAGCAGCCATGTCGACGGTGAAGTCTGCCCACTCTGCCTCCATGCAGCAGTCCTCACACATACCTGTGATGCCAAAGTCGTCGAGGTCGATGTCACCGCAGATGTTCAGGTTGCCAGCGTAGAAGTCGACGTACTTCGTGTTGTACCGGAAGTGGTCGTAGATTTCATCGTACTGCTCCTTGCGGCCCTGCATCAGGCCAGCCTTGAATACATTGAGAAGTTTCTGCTCGAAGACCTCGGGAGTGATGGCCTCCTCAGTTCGAGCTTCGATAGAATCGAGACGATCGAGAACCTGTTGCGTCTCGTACTTGATGTCCGCAAGCTTGTCACGGAGTTCTTGGATGTTAGCAGTATTGCTCATAATAAAAGAATTAAGGTTTAATAATTTCTACTCGGGTAGAAGTTTAGAATTTGACGACGTTGGGAACGATGTTGATTACTTCGTATGTTGAATCGTTGTTGAGGATGTCGATGACATATCCCCTCCACTCCTCGACTGAGAGCTCGCGGTCGTTGTCGAGAGGCAGTTGAGAGTTGTGCTTGTACCCGACCTGAAGATTGCTGAGCGAACAGCCCGTTCCGTAGTTACCCCACCCCGTAAAGAGTGAGTAGTGGATCGAGCCGTCCTTGAGGTTGGCGATGATGGTGAACTTGTTCTCCATCGAGTCGTGGAGTTGTAGGTGGGCGAGTTTCATTATTTGATTTTTTTGAGGTTCCACTTGTCTGTAGCTTGAAGGTCGAGATCTGAGTATTGGTCATTGCCGTACTCGTGAACAGTGGCGCCGTCCTTGTTGTGCAAGGTGTAGGTGATGCCATCTTTGTCAAAGGTCAATAGTACATATCCGTGACCGGGAGCCTTTAGAGGTAGTTGAAGGTGTCGCTTCATAGATTAGATTGAGTTGCGTCCGTTAGAGACATTTTGTGGGTTATACTTTTGTTGGATTCGTTCGAGGTTGTCTTCACAGCAGGAGACCCAAGACTCCATGTTGACGAGGCTGTACTGGCCTTTCTCTTGTCGAGCTTTCTCGGCTTCGAGAATCTCGTCCTTGTGTGAGATGTAGTGTTCGAGACCGCGTTGCAAGCAGTCGATAACAACCATCTGCGAGAGAGCCCCGTGCTTCGAGAAGTTCATGATGTGTTGGACGAACTCGACGTTCGTCATGTCTGAGGTGTTTGTCATGGATTGAGATTTTCGTTGTAAAGGTTTGAAAGGTCTTCGTATAGGTCATACAACCCTTGTCGTGGGTCAAAGCCGTGCTCTTCTTGGCACTCCATGTAGTCTTCCATGATGTCCGTGAACTGCTTGCCAATGGATGCAAAGAATAGGATAGTCTCTTCAGAGTTGTAGATGACGTTTTGCATCGTGCTTGTTTTTGCTGATTTACTCATCGTCTTTGTTTTCAGGTACGAGACGTACCAAGGTTTGTGATTCTTCGAGCCACTTGCGGAAGGACTCGTGGAGTTGTCTGAACGAGTGAAAGTCAGAGGCCCTGTCGTACACCTCGTCGCTCGATAGCTCGAACTCCATGGTCTCCGTGAGCTCCCTGTTCCACACCGTGATCCACACAGCGTCGTTCAAGTAGTGCGCCTCGTAACCTAAGTAGTCGAGGACAGCACAGCATTTTTGAGCGTCAGTCATTTCTTGATGGGTTGAAAGAGTGAGCGAGCGTAGTTGGCACGACCGGAGTCGATGACATCGAGAGCATCGTCCTCGGTCAAGCCGTAGTACTGAGCAAAGGCAGAGACCGTGACGAAGTTGTTCACGTAGTCCAGGTACATATGCTCGTGTTGTTTGCTGATAGGACCGTTCATCAGAATTGGCTTTGGAGGATTCCGTTTAACTTGAGTTGAGCCTCGACAGAGTTTCGGTCTCGGTCGGACTTGAGGAGTTCGCGAACCTTCGAGTTCTCGATGGCAAGCGAAGGGTCGACAGTGTTCTCGTTGCAGAGAAACACAAAGTCTTCGTAACGCATAGGATAAAGATTTAAGGGTTAAAGAATTTCTACCTGAGTAGAATTAAAGGTTGTCAAAGATTTCAGTGAGCTCGTCGTCGAGTTCGCTGTAACAGATCGTGCCGTCGTGACCTTCGACGTAGAACTCGATGTCACACTCACGCAGCTTCTCGACGATGGAGGCTTGGTCTTCCCACTCGTAGATGTACTCGTGAATCATGAACTCGTCGTACCCACCGACACGGAAGAGTCGAGCGTCAGTGTACCCACCGCGAACGTCACAGCCGCCGTGGATTTGCAGGATGAGGTACACTTCGTCGTCAATCTTGCAGTAACCACCTTGCAAGACCTGAGAGAGGTCGGACTCTCCGTTGTACGTGTTGAACGTAAAGGTCTCAAGGTGTCGCCCGCCATACGGGGCACCGCGCTGAACCTCCTCGAAGTCTTCGAGAGATTGCAGGTACTCCCAACAGGGACGCAGGACGCCATAGTACGGGCAGTCGTCAGCGTACTGATTCATGGTCGCGTCGTCGCTGTTTCGCGCCATGTCGACGAGGCGATTGAAGGTATCGCAGTACTCGTCAAGCATGAGGTTCGAGCCCTGACCGGCGAGATACTGGAACACCGAGACAGTGCGTTCGATGTAGGGATACTTGGTATCGAATTCAGCGACGTATTGCTCCTCGTCCTCAGACCTGAAGTCGTCGAGAGTTTTCTTGGAGTTGCGTTCGTGGTGGCGTCCGTATGCACCACCCGAGTCGAGGGGGTGTGCGCCTGTGTTCTCTGTCAACATAGAGTACACAAGCTGTTGAAGGCGTGAGCCAATAGAAGGAAAAGACATAGTATAAAGGTTTAAGGGTTAAAATTTCTACTCAGATAGAATTATCCATACACGACATCGCCGAGACAGACACACTGAAGCCAGCAGTCAGCCGTGATAGCGTCGTCGTTGTCACCAACGAAGTCCTGATAGTGGCGAGGGAAGTCGTTAGCAAAGACCTTCGAGCCCTCGACAATCATATCCCACCGAAGCGAGAACTTCTCGTCAGAGTACGTGTCCTGCACCTCGATCCGATGAGATGGGTCGTGTTTGAGATACGCCCACAACTTGTCCTCAATGCAGTTCTGAATGTCAGGGAACTTCTCTTTGTGCCACTCGAAGGCAGGGTCGCAGTCGAGAGAGCACCAATAGTTCGAGTAGTGCCAGCAGTTGTACAGGAGGTTCTTGAACTCGTCAACGTGGCGAGTATGGGTGATGGTGATTTCGTTCATCGGTTGATATATTTTGTGATAGCGTCAGTGATGCAGTCTTGAAGAAAGAAAGTGTCTTCGGTGTAACAGCGTACTCCATCCTTGTCGCGGACTTCTCGCACTTCGGGAGAGAGTAGCGTTTCGTCAGTGTCGCAGATGTGGTCGACAATGGTGAGAGCCAGGTCTCGGATTTCGTCTTGTGTCATGTCTTGTTGTGTTTGCATTCGTCGCATATTTCGTAACGCTCCGTCCCGTCAGGGATGGTTGGGTGTGAGTACACCGCAGTCAGGACATAGCCCTCGCCCTTGCAGGTGGAGCAGTCCTTGTTGATTTGAGTTGTTCGGATTAGTTCTCTCATCGCGCGAGGATTTCTTTTTGAGCTTCGAGGAAGTAGCGCTTGATTTCTCTGCGGTGAGACTCGGACTCCTCGTCCATCTCGTTTCGTGTGGCGTACCACCAATCGCGAATCATCTGCTCGTCATCGCGACCGACACAGCCCCACGTAAACAAGTTTTCACCACCACACGAGACCCATAGCTGAACCTGAGACCACTGGGTATCGTCAAGTTCTTCATTCATAGCATAGAAGGTTCGTAGCTTGGTACGAAGGATGACCTTGGCATCGTAGCCAAACATCGTGCCTTCGAGAGTGTCGAGAGTCTTGGTCTTGAACGTCATGTGTTTGTTCAAGAGAACCAAGTGATTTGCGAGAGTTTTGTTTTCTGCATTCATAGCATATAAGATTTAAGAATTTCTACTCAGATAGAATTATTGTTCGTCAGTTTCATTATTGAGTTTTGAGCACTCCTCGTAATGAGAAGCTGTTGCATCATCATAGTAGCCGCACTCATCGCATGGTTCAACTTCTTCGTATTGGAAGTCGTCATCGTCGTCCCACTCCGTGTAATAGCAGTAGTCGGTTTGGAACGCGATGGTCATGAGGTCGAAGGCGTCGTCCTTGCCTTCACACGCACGCCTGACAGCGGCCTCAAACTCAGGCCAACTGTCAGGGTCGTTGAGCATTGACGCATCAACCCTGTCGATGTGCATGAGAATGGCGTCTCTGTCTTTGCGGCATTCGGCGAGAGCGTGGTGCTCGTACTTGCAGTAAAAGACACCATCACAGAACACCCAACCGGAGTTCATGCCTTCTCCGGTTACTGAACATTGTCTTGCGTACTTCATGAGTTCTGCCAATTAGAGATTTTGCCGTTCATCGCGTCCGTGTACCACAGCAACGCCATCGGCTTGTGGATGCGGTTCACCGGCTTGTAAGCTTTGATGAGTTCCTTCATCTCGTCGCGCGGGATGAGTTCACCTGTGACGGTACACATCGAACCGTCGTCGTAGATTGCGCCGTACCGATTGTCGACGTACTTGGGGAATTGGTATTTCATGACTTCGTGAGTTTGAATCGCGTGCCCTCGAAAGCCTGTTCGAGGATTCGCTTGTTGATGAGGTCGGCTTTGAACCACGCTTCGATGAGCGCGTACTCGAAACTGCCGCAGAGACGCTGACGACGTTCGAGCATATCAGCTTGTGTCTCGGGGAGAATGATTTCAGGCATTGTCGATGATTTTAGGGAGAGAGCATTTGACGTATTGACCGAGCATCCAAGAGCACTGACTATCCTTCAAGCCGAAGTCAATGAGCATCGACTCGACATCATCGAAGACGTGCTCCATCCCGCAGACATCGAGATGGTAGATGCGTTGGTCGTGAGGGTCGTCATTGTGCTGACTGAGGTCCACAACAAAATGAAACGTGATGACTTGTCCTAACTCGTGGTCGAGGACAATCATGGAATTGGGATCGAGATTTGAAACTGCCATAGTACTGAGGTTTTTCTACCTGAGTAGAATTAGTTGTAAGCGGCACAGCCGAGGTTGTGAGACTTGACTACACCACAATTGTAGGTCGTGGTGTACCGAGAAGTTGTCGTGCCGCACGATGAGCACAGGACAGACAAGACCATCGCAAGACAAGCGAGGTACAACGCATAAGGCGTTGAGAGGAAGTAAAAGAAACGTAACATAGGATATAGATTTTTTCTACCTGAGTAGAGATTTTCAGTTTGACGCAATCCGAATGGACTGCTGGAGATAGAACATCGTGTAGCCCGTGTTGCAGTGGTACTTGTTGTCCACGTCCTGAGCGACATTCATGAACGTCCGCACGACATCATCGGGGCAAACCGAGGCGGCTTGAGAAACCACGTCGGGGCACACATCGGGGAGACTCGCGAGATAGGTAGCACACCGCGAGACAACATCGGGAGAATAGGTCATATCGAGAGTATTTGAGTTAATATAAAAGTCAAGGACAGGTGGAGCCTGAACGTCTTAGTGTCACCCGTTCAGTGGCATACGCTCCTTGCCTGTCCTCTACCTTGATAGTATTACCCCACAAGGTATCGGGGCGTGTGGAATATATCTCGGCTCTGAGCGCATACCACACATACGGATTCAGAGCCACGTTAGTTAATACACGTTTTACGTCCGCCGACGATAGAACCCCAAGCCGGAATCGAACCGGCAGTTCCACCCTCACGAGATGTTCGCGAGACACCTCGTGCGTGGTTGGGGTTGTGACCATCCTGAATGGGTCTCGAACCCAAAGACGCTTTGCGTCGCCTTCTCTCCCACACGTTAGCGAAACGCGCAAGAGTAGCCAGGACAGTCGAGCCGTTTTTAGAGTGCTGGAACCGCACCTTCAGAAGTTCTACCTGAGTAGAAGTTTTGTCATCCGATACACGAGCAGACGTAAGCCGTGCCGATAATCGTGACGAGGATAGTGAGAACTGTCATCGGTCGAGAGGTTGAGAGGTTGAGAGAGTCGAGAGGGTCGAGAGGTCGAGCAGACCGAGCCGAGCGAGTTTGTTGTCCACACGTGCATTGGCGATGGGGTCGAGTTCTGCGCGTTGCTCACGGATGAGTTGGTCTATCGACTTGACGCGAGGACGCTTCTTGCACTTGGAGAGTTTCTTGTATCGGGCACTCATGAGTTCTTGGTGATTTTGGCAACAAAGCCGATGAGAAGGGTAGTTACGATTATGCACATCCACACGAGAGTTGTGTCAGGCATTTGGGCTGTGAGAGGTTCCATAGGATATAGGATTTAGAATTTCTACTCAGATAGAATTTTCAGTCGAGGACATATCGAGGATGTGCGAGCTTGGTTTGACGCTTCGCCTCGCGGTACGCTTTGCGTTCTTCGTGGCGGTCGCGGCATTTCTGAGCGAATCGCTCGTTGAGCATCGACGTGGCGATTTGGCGAGAGTACCTGTCGTGGAGGGCGTCGGTTTTGGCACGAGCGCGGGAGGATTTGTTCGCGGCCTTGTTGGGGACTTTGGGAACGCCCGCGCTTCGGCGTCGCTTGTCGTACATAATCGTGTCGAGGATTTTCATAGCTTCGAGGATTTGAGGGCTTCGAGAGTTCGGGGAGTTTTGGGGAAATTCAGCGCATACAAGGGGCTGTAACTTTGGGGAAAATCCGCGCACTATCAAGCCGTTTTTATTTTTGGCGAGGGTGCTGACCGCACCCACGGGAAAGGTTGGAAAATCTACCCGGATAGAATTTCTACCCGGGTAGAATTTTTGGTTTGCGCGGCCTCCTGCGTGGCGGCCAGCTTAGCGAGGGCGTTTTGGACACTCTTCGGTTGCTCAGCGAGCACGACCCACACGCCCTTATCATCGTTGCCAAACTTCAGGTACACCTGACCTTCTCGGCACTCCTTCGCGCTTTTCGGCTTAGTCAGCCCAAGAAACTCCATGTAGTCCTTCCGGTGGAACTTGAAGGCACCGGCGGCGCAAAGTCCTTGGAACTCAGCGAATTTGTCCGCAGTGTGGGCGTTGGCGATTTTGAGGTCATTGCTCCAACTTGATTTCTCGGAGGCGTGAACACCGCACCGCTCCTTGAAGTCGCCTGCCTTGATGCCTTGGGCGGCCAGGTCCTTTTTGTGCTTCTTGAAGTAGAAGTCGCATTCCCATACCTGCAAGGCACGTTGTATGTAGGCCTCAAGAACGCGCTCCTCCCTAAATTGGATGTCATCGCGGATAACTGCAAAGTTGGCTGTTGCCGTGCTGAAAAATTCTACCTGAGTAGAAACTTTTGGGGTTGAAATAGAAGTAGACATAAAACAAAGAATTAAAAATAAATAAAATATGTGCGCCGTGTGCGCTGTGTTGTTGTCCGTTGACGGTGCTAAGATTCAAAAACAAATCCCTTGAATCCAAAAAAAATTATACTAAA
>Ga0160423_10000229_pt1 | contig 43926 bp, 64 predicted proteins | sample CRUFie14St8metaG_FD_108191 | JGI IMG/M metagenome (GOLD analysis project Ga0160423, IMG submission 108191) | Marine microbial communities from the Costa Rica Dome - CRUD Field 142mm St8 metaG | ecosystem: Environmental > Aquatic > Marine > Oceanic > Photic zone | place: Costa Rica: the Eastern...
CCGATGTCGGTTTAGGAAATGTGACTAATGATGCACAAGTAAAACTTGATTTGACCAATGCGCCAAATGCAATAAAAAATAATCAAATTACTTTGTCATTAAGTGGCACTACACTTGGTCTAAATAATGCCGGATCCGGTACACAAACACTTAGCAAAACAAATGTCGGTCTTTCGGATCTTGATTCTTTAGAATCGGGAACCGGTACAAAACTTGCGGGTATAGAAGCGGGTGCAACCGTAGGGGCAAAACTTGATGATAATTTGGTAGATGAAAATAATAATGATCTTGCTAGTGCCGATGTTGTCACAAGTCAAGGAACGTCCAACGATACCAACAATGTAAATTCGGTAGCAAAAGCGGACATAACGGGTAGTATTACCGGAACACAAACAAACGTGGCAAATGTCGTACAAAATTTAGCGGCGGGATCACAAAACATAAATGCGGCGGCTTTAAACGCCGGAACTATAAATACTTCTTTGTTAAAACTAGATGAATTATTTTTACCGACGGAAGGTACCGCAACCGCCGGACAAACCGTTAATATTTTTTCTACTATGACACAAGTTAGTTTAGGATCTATCGGTGACGGTGCGGGATTTTATATGGGGACCGTTTCTTTTGATATTACCGACGCTCAAAGCGATAGAATAAGAGGTGCATCTATACACATTGATTTAAAATCGGGTAGCACCACCGTTTACACAAAATATTTTCCTATCGGTATAAAAGAAGGTAATCAATATTACGATGCCGGTGACGCTTTTGGTCATGGTGCCGATTTGCCCGTTATGCACTTAGAATTTGCATATTTTCATACTTCTAATACCGCGCTAAATTTATTCATAAATGCGGATTCAACAGACACAACCACAACTTGTCTTGTAAAAGCTAGGGCGGTTAGATTTGGTGCCGAAACGGTCACATTTAATCCTACTTCAATATCCGCCGTCACCGGTGCCACCGCAAGTTCTACGCAAGATTCGGGAACCGTCACGGTATCCGGATTCACCGGTACAAAACAAGTAAATCTTACCGGTAATTCTACCGCTTTAGTTTCTATAAATGGTGGTACTTTTGTCAATGCGGCAAGTGCCGGTACGATTTCGGCAAACCAAACTTTTGAAATAAGATTGACCGCAAGTGCTACCGCCGGTACTACAAGAACGGCAACGGTAGAAATAGGTGGTACGGCGATCACATTTAGCGTACAAACGGCGGGTACATATACACCAACATATTCGGGTGGTGGCGGATCCGGTGGTGCCGGTGGTGGATTTGAAACAACTACACAATTGAATTAATTATGACTTACACTTTTACATATACGATAGACACACATTCTTTCAAAATTTACAAAAATGAAAAAGTAATTACGCAAATACAATATACGGTTGGCGTTGCTAGAAGTGACGGTAAATCATGTAATCTTAATTTAAGTCTAAATTTTCCTTTAGATTGTGTGGATAAAGTAATACCACATTCAAGACAAAAATATGATGCCGACGACAATATTATTGCGGAACCTGAATATGAAGATAGAACCGATTTTAAAAAGTATGACGAATTAAATATTCCAAATGATTTAGCTACATGGATAAAAAATCACCATGAAAACGATTCCCAAAGTTTGGAAGGTTTAAAAAGGTATGCCGATTATATTATAGGAGGATAATTATGAATGACGGTAGATTTGGCGGTGACATGGACCGCAACGAAGTAGAAATGGATTTGAATAAGTTTATGGCTATGATTCAAGAAATTTCAGATTTAAAAGATAAAATACGGGATTTAGAATCCGCCGATAAAGTGAATCCGCATCAACGTTGGATCCATTTAGCTAGGGCGGTTGATAGTTGGCGTATATTTCCAAGACTATTTTTGACGGTTTATATAGTATTACTTTATAAATCTACGATGTGGTTTATGGCTTTAGAAGCCCCAAATTTTGAACAAAGCGGTCTAATATCGGTGATCGTTGGTGCCGGTGCCGCATGGTTCGGTTTATATGCCGGTACTTCGGGTAGTTCAAAATCATTCAAAGGTGAGGACTAATTGGAAGTATTTAGTCTTATAGAAGATGTAGGATTACCGATAGCCGGTGGTCTTGTTATGGGATATTTTATATTCCTAATTATGAAACAATTAATGGGTAATCTAGTGGACGATATTAAGACCGTAGAAGGTATTTCAAAAATGTTGATCACTAGGGCGTCCATTATGAATAATGATATGATCCGGATTGATACAAGTGTTTCAAGTGCGTTAAATTTACCGCCCGATTTAGATAGAATCGCCCGTGCCGAAAACTTTGTTGAAGATGGGAAAATAGATGCTAGAAGGGATTAATGGACATAGTAAGCCTTATAGAAAAGTTTGGTTTTACTACGGTCATGGTTGTTGGTCTTGGATATTTTGTATATTACGTTTGGATCACAATTACTAGGACTATTGATCCGGCGATTGATAATATGAAAAAAACGATCATACGTCTAACGGACCAACTTCGCCTACTAGATCAAGATATGATACGATTACAGCAAAAGGTAAATACGGTTTTAGAATTACAAAAGGAAAATGACAAAAAAAACAAACAAAAGTGACGCTAAAGAAAAGGATTTTATAATCCGTCTTGTTGCTATTATTGGTATTGTTTTGTTTGGTATGATCTTTATTCAAAACTTAAAAGCCGACGAAATAACGCATAAATTTAAGAATCCGAGCTTCTCCGGTGTCGGGGTGTCAAGCCATTGGCTCACGATTGAGAATCAAGAGTTCAATCGTAAAGCTGACATTGTTGCCGAAATCAAGGCGCTTAAAGAACAACAAAAACGTGATTTTGAAAACACAACCCTACAACGTTTTTTAAGAAACCTTGAAAGTAGAATTTATGCACAACTTTCAAGACAACTTGTAGATCAACTTTTCGGTGAAACCCCACAGACGTCGGGGACCCTTGAATTTATGGGGACGACAATTGAGTATTCTGTAAGCGAAGATGGTTTAATGATAACCTTAAAAATTACCGATGCCGATGGAAATACGACCGAAATTACCTTACCTATTGGTTCTTTTACTTTCTAGTTGTTCAATACTAGACGTTAGAGAAGATACATATGCCGAGCGTTTTCCAAGTAAAGGATTAGACGTACCATACGAATTACCAATAGATCCTAAATTAGCACTTGTACCAAAACCAATAAATCCGCCGGTAGTGGCGGTATATCCAACCGGATTTACGGATCAAACCGGACAAAGAAAAAGCAATAGTGAATTTGCACTTTTTTCTAGCGCAATAACACAACAACCTTCCGCATTACTTATCCGAACTTTAAAACAAGTGTCCGATGGCAAATTCTTTCGTGTTGTAGAACGGGGCGGATTGGAAAACCTAACTCGTGAAAGACAACTCATAAGAAGCACTAGGGAACAATTAAAAGAAGAAAAAGTTTTACTACCGCTTTTATTTGCCGGAATCCTTTTTGAAGGGGCGGTAATAGCTTATGAAACCAACCGGACTAGCGGAGGTATGGGCGCAAGATGGTTGGGCGTGGGGATTTCAGAACTCTACAGGGTTGACCATATTACAATAAGTTTGCGTATGATTAGCGTAAATACCGGTGAAGTTTTAATTGAATCTACAAAAACGAAAACAATATATTCGCACGGAAGATCTAACGATGTTTTTAAATTTATTGAAGCGGGTACCGAATTAGTGGAAGTTGAAGTCGGAAGTGCGTCCAATGAAAGCACCACCATAGCTTTACAAAAATCAATAGAAAGTGCATTATTAGATATTATATCTGTCGGTTATGACAGGGGATATTGGAAACATGAAGAATAAATTATTGTTTTCATTATTTTTTATAGCCATAAATTCGCCGTTAGTTTTCGGAGATAATGAAGTAAGCGTGGATCAATCCGGCTCAAATGCCGCTATTGATCTTGAACAATTGGGATCTTCTAACCTTATCGGAGGTACTTCAGCGCAAAGTGGTCAAATGACCGCTCTTGACCTTGACGGTGCTTCCATGATTTTAGACATTAATCAAATTGGATCATCAAATATTTTTAGATCCGATGCGATAGATGGTGACAATATCACCGGCTTTTTTGAATTTGATGGTGATTCTAATGTATGGGATTTACTTGTAAATTCTTCCGGTCTTATATCTAGTGACTATATAAATATGAATATTGACGTCACCGGATCAAGTAATACCGCCGATATAAAAATTGCCGAAGATGCGGATTCATCTTACCTTGATATGGATTGGATTATTCTAGGTGGGTCCAACACGTTTGATTTTGATATAGATTATGCAAACGCAATAAACTATATGGATATAAATGGATCAAGTAATACCATAAACTTTTCCGGAAGTGGTTATGGTGGTACTACATCAAGCGATAGTGGCTATTTTTATTTGGATTTAGATGGTTCATCAAATACGGTTAATATTACGCAAAGTTCTACGTTGGCACGGGATTACCTTAAAATCCTTTCAAATACTAGCAATAGTAATATCTGTGTCGTTCAGAACGACGGCGGAACCTCAACAAGCTGTTGATATAGGTGACATATCCGAACTTTCGGGTAATGGTCAAATAATATCAAGGTTAGAAACCAAAGACGCCGCCTTAAAATTAGGCGTTAAAACTAATGATGAAGCCATTACGAAAAACGGTCGTATGGCTATCACTTTTCTTGACGATTCTATTGTTCGTATGACCGAGCATAGTCAGCTTCTTATAGACGAATATATCTACGATCCGGACCCATCAAAATCTAAAATGGCTTTGACTTTTGCTATTGGCACAACACGATTTGTAAGTGGATCTTTAAATAAAATAGCAAAACAAAACATTACACTTAAAACACCAACCGCCAACATAGCGATTCGCGGTACAGATTTTTCAACCGTCGTTGACGAGTTCGGGCGTTCTCTCGTCATACTTTTGCCGTCGGCGGACGGAAGTGCAAGTGGTGAAATTGAAGTTTTTACCGCTACCGGATCCGTGATTTTAAATGAACCATATCAAGCGACTACCGTTAGTGTATTTGAAAGCCCACCTTCTAAACCGGTAATTTTAGATCTTACATTAGATCTTATAGATAATTATTTAATCGTTGTGCCGCCACAAGAAGAACAGATAATAAATGAAGAAACTACAAACGCACAAAATGATATTTTAGATTTTAATGATCTTGATATAGATTATCTTGATTCTTCCGATCTACTACAAGACGAACTAAAAGATTTCCAAGAACTTGATATAGACTACTTGGCGGATTCTACATTTCTAGTAGATCTTTTAGATATATTGGACGAACTTGATGTGCAAGAAGAAGAAGATCAACTTGCACAAAATTTATCGGGCGTTCAATTACGTGGTACAAAATTTGGACAAGATTTAGAAACCGGAATTATTACATTTATGACGGGTGAAATTTTGACGCTACAACGTGAAGCATCAAACGCTACCGCACGAATTAATATTAATGGCAATAGTTCATATACCGTAATATTAATTCAAGACGGAAAAAGTCAAACGATTTTAGTGAATGGTGGATCCGATAGTAAAATTACAATTAAACAAAGTGGCGGATAAAAAAATGGGACCGCTACCCTAAAACGATCCCATTAACTATCTAAGAATAGGAGATAGTTATAAAAGGTGGGGTGGTGATACACTTCAAAACCACCCCGATCACATAGACAATATCCGCTTCTCTATGATTTAAAAGGTGGGGTGGATAAATAATCTCAAAAACCACCCCGCTACATCAAAGGATACATGTAGTATTTTTTAACATTATGTCAAACTTATTTAAAAAAACATAAAGTAATAGAATTATACCGAAAAGGAATAGAAATGCAAAAAAAATTAATACTTATTTTGTTGCCGCTTTTAGCAATACCGCTTTTGATTGATAGCGTACCAACGCAAATAATTAAATTACGAACTTTTGATTATTTAGTTCCTACGTATAACGAATCCGGTAATTTTGTTATTTTGAATATTACCGAAGAAGATGTACGCCGTGAAGGCGGTTATCCTTTACCAAGACAAAGATTAGCGGAGATCCATGTTGAATTATTAAATAAAGGTGCGATTGGCGTTGGTTGGACTATTGCTTTTCCGCAAAAAGATCGTCTTGGTGGTGACGCTGTTTTTGCCGAAGCGTTGCAATATTCACCTTCGGTATTAGCGATGTTTGAAGATAATTCCGGTTCATATCCACCGACAACCGGTACAATTATAAAAGGCAATGATATTGGCGGAATACAAGTTAGCGGGGTGGTCCAAAATCTTGATGTAATCTCTATGTCTGCGGATCAAGGAATAGCGACCGCCCCCACCGAAATAGATAATTTAGTAAGAAGAATACCTTTACTATATAGAACACCTGACGGTTGGACGCCTTCTTTTGGTACACAAATATATAAATCTTTGATGGGCGTAAAATCCTACATTATAAGTACAAATGATAATGGTATTGAATCTATATCAATACGTGGAATACCACCGGTTTCTACGGATCTAAATGGTAGAAAATGGATTTCATGGATTGACACAAAACAAACAGATCTAAAAGAAATGAATGTAGAAGGCAAGTTTGTAATTGTAGGCGTCACGGCGGCGGGGGTAATGCCGCAAGTCGCAACACCCGTCGGATTGCTAGAGCCGCACAAAATACAAGCCGCTTTAGCCGAATCAATACTTGTTCCAAATAGCCCATATATTCCGGATTATGCTATTGCCGTTGAACTAGCTATATTTTTGCTTTCTATCGCCGTTTTATGGCTTCTAGTGATGAATTTAGGCTTTGTATGGGGTTTAGCATCATTTCTAAGCATCTTTTCAATGACGGGCTTCTTAGGGTTTCAATTAATCGGTAGATCTTTGTTGATTGACGTCACTTGGACCATGATTTCACAATTTATAACGGCTTCTACGGGCTTTTATTTAAAGTTTAGGGAACAACAAAAGTTAAAAGAACAAATAAAGGGACAATTTGGTACGTATATATCAAAAGAATATGTAGATATGATAGTAAAAGACCCTTCATTGATGAAATTGGGCGGCGATAGACGCGATCTAACGTTTATTTTTTCAGATATTGTTGGTTTTACCCCAATATCCGAAAAATATATGCAAAAAGACGACCCCGAAGGCTTGGTTGATCTAATAAATGGTTTTTTAGACAAAATGACGTCCGTAATAATGCAAAATGGCGGCACTTTAGACAAATACGTCGGCGATTGTATTGTTGCGTTTTGGGGTGCGCCAATACCCGAAGAAGATCACGCATATTTAGCTACAAAAACACTTATAGAACTAGAAATATTGTGTGACGACCTAAATCAAGAAATAAAAGATAAAGGATTAGATCTTCCGCCCGTAATGTTTGGATCCGGTGCCAATACCGGCACTTGTATAGTAGGAAATATGGGTAGCACTTTGCGTATGAATTATAGTGTGCTTGGTGATTCGGTAAATCTTGCCGCAAGACTAGAAGCCGAAACAAGAAAACAAAATACACCGATAATTATTAGTGAATATACATATGAAAAAGTAAAAGATAGAATTTTGTGTGCGGATCTTGGTGTTATAAGTGTAAAAGGTAAAGAAGAAAAAGTCGGGATTTACGCCCCGACTTTTGATGGTGTAGTAAAGAAATTATACAAAGATTAAACCCAATCGTTTATTCTTCCCCAATCAAATTCACTATTGATAGTTTTTGATTTTATTTCAAGATTTTTTCTACCTTGAAGCGTCAATCTATTTAGTTTATCAATTGCATATTTAAGATCCTTAGTTTGTAAAAACCATACACGACCGGTTTCACCATTCAATGTAAGATCTCCATAAACCCTATATATAGTTTCCATTATTCTTCCCCCTTTTCCGGCTTCATTAAAGAAGCCCTTTCACAAAATTCATCTACGGTTATTTCTTCTAGCACTTCAACGTTATTCCAATTAAGGACCGTATTGATTACTTCTTCGTCCTCAACAATACCCCATTGTGAATCGTCAACCGTGCCATCTTTGAATCTAGGCGCTACCCACATTGTATTGAAATATCCATCTATCTTTTCAATAATGTAGGCATTACCAATATAGATCGCGCTTGTAATAATTTGCATTTTATTATCGTTCATAATATATCCTCAAAAAGAAGGGGGGCTTACGCCACCCCTTTTTTGAAATGTCCTTGTAGTACGTTTTCTAAAGCCCATCTTTGATGTTTTGCTTTAGCAATTTCAAGGTCCAAAAGCACTTCAAGTTTTTCCATATCTTTTACTTCAAGACCTTTTATCATTTCAACTACGTCGTTTAGTTTTACATCATGGTTTATCATTTTATTTTCTCCTTTTAGATTATTTAATTTAATATTTACCATATGTATATAATATGTCATTTTGGACTATCTTGTCAAGTCTTTTTTAGACTTTTTTTTACTTTTTTTTTATACTAATTTTATGGGTTTTAAAGTTGCCGCAGTCTTAGGTTTACTTCTTGTTCTATCCGTATCCGGATCGGCTTGGTATATTGATCGCCTACAAGATCAAATAAGTGTTTTAAAAGGCAATGCCATAGCCCTAGAAGGACAAATAAAACAACAAAATGAATCCATAAAAGCACATTTAGAAAAGCAAAATCAAACACAAAAACAAGTAAACGAATTAACAAAAAAGAATCAAGAAGCAAATAGACAGGTTGCAAAACTTAAAGATACGTTTGCAAAACATGATCTTGATAATCTTGCTTTAGCAAAACCGGCGTTGATACAAACTAGGGTCAATAAAGGAACACTAAGGGTAAAAGATGAATTGGTTTCTATCACGGATCCGGAGCAATTTGACAATGAATAAAATCTGCCTGATTAGTTCTATAATATTTATGTCGGGTTGCTCTATGATCCCATCGCAAACAAAACCGGTAGAAGTTGTGACCATAGCGGAAAGACCGCCTATGTACCACCCACCACTACCCCTAGAATTGCAATTGTCGGACGTAGATTGGGAAGTTCTTACACCGGAACTAATGGAAGAATATATTAGATTAGTTGAAGAAGGCAATGCGCCACGAAAAGCATATTACGCTTTGACTAGCAAAGAATATGAAAATCTAAGTATGAATATGGCGGAAATAACACGCTATATAAAAGAAACATTAGGCATCATAGAATTTTATCGGGAATACGATAAAGAAGAAGAAGAAGAAGAAAAGCCCACAAAAGACTAATTTTTTGGTATTATCACGATAGCAGTTTCAAAATTTAAAAACTGCGGGGAGTGAAATGATGATAGATTTTATTTTAAAATTGATTCAAATAGTGCCATACATAATAGCCGCCGCATCGTTGGTAGCTAGTTTGACACCTACGCCGAAGGACGATAAATTCATTGGAAAGGTGTACCGTTTATTGGATTGGGCAGCTTTAAACGTGGGACGTGCCAAAGATAAGTAGATACGGAGTGGGTGCAGATGCACCTTTTTTATTATGATCAAGCCATTTGTATATAACGCCATACTAGATCGTGTAATTGACGGCGATACAATTGACGTTCACTTAGATCTAGGTTTCAATGTAATTTTAGAAAAACAACGTGTACGTCTGCACGGCATTGATACCCCAGAATCACGTACTAGAGATCTTGCCGAAAAGAAATTAGGTCTTGCCGCAAAAGCTAGACTAATAGAATTATGTGGTACAAAATTAAAAATAGAATCACTTGGACGTGGTAAATATGGACGTATTTTGGGAATACCTTACACGGAATCTGACGAAAATATATGCGAATTGCTTATCAAAGAAGGACACGCCGTTGAGTATTTCGGCGGGAAGAAATCAAAAGTTTGGGGGGATTACTAATATGAATATATCGGAAGAAGGAAAAGCATTAATTAAAAAGTTTGAAGGTTGTCGGCTAGAAGCCTATCTATGTTCTGCTAATGTGTGGACGTGTGGTTGGGGCGCCACTAAAGACGTTGACGAAAATACCGTTTGGTCCCAAAGCTACGCCGACGAACGTTTTGATGGTGATATTATTGAATTTGAAAACTATGTGAATGATCTTGTAAAAGTTGAATTGACGCAAAACGAATTTGATTCAATTTGTTCTTGGTGCTACAACTTAGGACCGGCAAACCTTAAAAGTTCAACACTCCTTCGGGTTTTGAACGAAGGAAAAAAACATGAAGTACCGGCACAAATAAAAAGATGGAATAAAGCCGGTGGATCTGTAAATAATGGATTGGTTAGACGTCGTGAAGCCGAAGCGGCTTTATGGGAAGGAAAGGATTGGTCTAGTATATGAAATGGGAAAAACCTACAATAAAAGAATTAGATCCAAAAGAAGTTCCATTGTTGATCAAAATAAAATTGTTTTTTAAATCTTTATGGCGTTAAGTAAAACACAAACCAAAAGACTAGGCGGTCTTTTATCGGTAATGTTTAAGGAAGAATCTATGCCTTCCGAAGTCCTTAACGGTTTAGTAAAAGAAGGTCTTGTAGAATTAAAAAATGGCGGTGCTATATTGACCGATTCCGGAAATGACGAAAGACGACGACTACTTACATTAGCCGGAATGAATATCGCCTATAAAAGTGAACGTGAAGAAAAAGATTTAGGCGGACAAACGGCTTGATCTTTCACCATACATTTTATTAAAAACATATCGTGCTTCTTCTTTTGTTAGCACCCTTTCTTTAAAGTATCTTCTTTCACTAGAATTTTCCGAATACCAACAACGAAAATTATTTTCGTGACTATCATTCGGATCGTATTCAAACTTAAATTGTTTCATGGTAGTTCCTCCCAACAAACTTCAATCATTTTCTTTATAAGTTCACCTGTTCTTACTTTATAATATTTTTTAAGAACATTCATTTTCTTTTTTGTTTCGGGATCTATTCTAAATTGAACCGTTTGTGTGTTTGGCTTGTTATTTGGAAAGTGAAGTTTCATATTACCTCCTAATGTATGTTTCTATTATTTTCAATTATAGGCTTCGTAGGATCTATGTCATAGTCTTTGAATACCGTTCCATGATCTTTACTACCCCTAAAATGCGCCTTTACCCAAGTCAATTTTCCGTTGGCAAGACGTCTTAAATGCTTTCTAACGCTATGAAATGCTTTGCCTTTACCTTCTTCTATGACGCCGCCTTTTTGTTGGGAAGATCCATATAGATCTAACGTTAAAGTTTTATGTGTAAATTTAGGTTCACGTCTAAGTTCGCTTACGGTATGTTTTACGGTCTTGTCTAAAAATATATTGCCACGACCTTTGACTTCTTTGACATTACAAATCATCGGATATTGTAGAAGTATCATAAATTGCATAAAACAAGAATGGATCATTTGCACGTGATCTTCTAATCCTTGATTCATATATCTACCTTCGGGGCTTTTTGTAAGATCAAGAAAGTCGTGCCATATTGGCTTATGGGAAATAGATTCGCCGTCTTGATCTATAATTCCTTGACCATTGATTTCATATGTCCAACTCATATCATCATGCCAACAAATATTATATGTGTTTGGATCATATAAAAAGTAAGGTCCTTTTCTACCTTCTTTGATATATACATAATTTACGAACGACAATATGCCGGTCGTTTTTTCGTTATCGGTTGTCGTCAAACTTTTTGTTTCATCGGTGTAATCTTTAATCAAAACATTGTGTACGGTTTCCGGTGTTTCTACTTGTAAGAAAACACTTTTATATGGCGAATATACTTTTAGTTCCGGAATAATTTTTTCTACTTCTTCCGCTTCTAATTCGTCGGGACCGGATAGATCTACATAAAATTTAGCGGCTTGTGATACTTCCCGTGCATTTTGCCGCAACGTTTCTTTTACCGCATTGTCATTAAATTTATTGACATTACGTAAATCTAAGCCTTGTTCAAAATGACCGACCCCCCCGTGCGTATGGTACATACCATGTTCACCAAGACTTTCAAACATTATTGGGCTATTCATACCGTAGATCTTTGATTGATCCGGATAAGCATTTTGCACACTATTCGGAAGATCTTTGAATTGAAATCCCATCATGTATTGTTGTACTTTCCAAGATTCGTGAAAATCTTTACCGGATTTTTTGGTAAGTATGCCGCCCGACGGAATTAAATTATGCGCCGTAATTAATTTTTGTAGAACAATATTATTCATATGTCACCTCTTCTAATTGTGTTTTCTTGACCTTAATAATCTTGTTAAGTTCTTCATCGTTGAACCAAACTTTATCCGGTTCACCTTTTACCGGTCCATAATAGGTTCCGAATATTGCTTGATTTTTAATTCTTACACGTTGATTTATTTCCATTTTTTTCCCCCTATATTTGTTCCACGTGGAACATTTGTACCTAACGCCCTAGATATTATTTCTACTTGATCTTCTACGGCGTCGTTGATTTCTTGTTGGCGTACCCAATCATTCCATTCTTTCTTTTCCGCATCGGATAGCGAATCAAAATCATTGGTGCATTTGTCAAACCAATTTCTAAATAATTTTGACATTAGTGGATCTCCTTACTTGTTGGAACTTGGGTTGATAAAAACCAATCATTCATTCTTAATCTATCTATGTAGGCGTCGTCAAAATTATAGATAGCCGAAAGATTTACTAGGTTTAGATCTTTGCAATCGGCTTCCGGTATATAGATTTCAAACTTTGGAATATGACACATTATCGTATTTCTACGCCTTATGATTTCTTCTTGAATAGGGTCCATTGTTTCTTGTGCTATTGGTTCCCAATTCATTTCAACATCATTCGCTTTCATCATTGCGATATTTTGGATCTTGGCATAATCGCCTTCTATTTCATAACAATATCCCATGTATCTAATTCTTCCATGTGACACGATATATTTTTTTCCTTCTTTTGGTTCTTGTCCATATTCATAAACAACTAGATCACCAACGTTTACTTTTTTTATTTTTGTTAAGTCCATATTTTCCTTAAAATTAATTTCCATATGCACACCTTACCAAAATGGCATAATATGTCAATAAGTAATATGAAAAAATATTAAGTTTTTTTAGAAGGGAAGATCGTCTATATAATCGTCGGAATTTTCGTATTGATATTGTTCGTATAAATTATCGGCGTATTTTATTGCCGCATCTTCTTTGAATCCGTAATTCTTTAGAAATTTTATTTCGTCACCAAACTTAGTATGAAGTTTTTGATGGTGATACATACATAAAGGAATTACCTCATAATCGTTTGCCCGAAGTCCGAAACCCCTTAGTTTTGATTTTGGCTTTAGTAGATGATGGGCTTGGATTGGTCCTCCGTGTGTAAGAAACCCCGCCTTACAAATCATGCAAGGCTTGGTTCTTACTACCCATTTAAGATATTCTTTGTCTTGATAGCGTTTCGCCATCTAAAGAAAATATCAGAAGGGTATATCGTCGTCAAATTCTTCGCTTGAAGTATTAGAAGATTCTTCTTCTTTAACGACCGGTTGTGGTTGCTCGTCGGCTACCAACAACCCTACGCTTAAAGATGTATCGCCGGTTTCGGGATTCATTTGTTCCCAACCGCCGAACTTATATGCGACATCTTTAATTGTAATTGGACCACCTATATCCGGTGCATTTTCCCGACTTTGATCATCTTTTAAATACAACAATCCTAGAGATCCAACAAGTTCATATTTGGTTCTTCCGGATACTTCGGTTTTTAGGCAAGATATGTATTCGTCTTTTCCATTAACAAATACGGACCCTTTCCAAATAACTTTAGCGTCCTGTTCTTTCCACATACGACCTTTAAGTTCTTTCTTTTCAAACTCCGCCATTTTCACTTACCTCCATAAGTTTATATTCATAGGCTTTACCGCCTTTCCTTCTTCGTTTTTCTACAACCTCTTTATATGGGTGTAGCTCATATTTTGATCTAGGACCTTCATTACGAAGATCCCTAATCGCCGCACTTATTGACGGTTCCCCAAAAAACTTTCCGGTGTTTTGTTTGATCATTGCTTGTAATTCCCAAAAGGTCATATAGTTTCCTTTTCGCAAACAAAGATAAACGCAATCCGTAATTGAAAGTTTATGCTTGGGTTTACCGATTAGTGACTTAGGAACTTTCATCTTTTTTGTCACTATAAGCCGTGTGAATATTTAGATACCTTTCCGTCAATATATCACCGGCGGATTCTTGTGCCGCTATAATTCTTGCTTTATTTTCTATATAAAGTTTTTTGTGTAATACATTGTTAGGATTATTCAACAATGGTGCGATCAATTTGAAATATGTATCCGAATCATTAGCACCGATTATTTCACCACCGGTTTTAACAAATTCATATTCAAATTTTTCCCTTACTATTTCCGCTTCCGAAGAATCTTTAGCGGCGTCCGGTAATTCTTCACCACGATAAATATAAGCACCCAATCCATACATTGCTAGACATTTGACTAGACAACGCATACGGGTATCTTGAATTTGTCGGGTCGTCGGATTTTGAATTGAATTGTTGCGGCTATCCATTACGGGCAACCACATAGATCTTTCCAAAGATCCAATTCTAATCGTACAATGCGACATTACCGTTCCATTGACTTCATATGTTTCGGGTTGGAAATCATATGTAGCAAAAGGAAAGTGATCCATCAAAATTTTCCATGCGTCGGACCATGCGAGATAAGAAAACTTACCCTTTTGTTCCACGTCAACTTCAATGGCGTTTAGTGTGTTCCATACGGAACCATAAGTTATATCATTTGATATTATCATTTTATACTCCAAAATTTCTTTGCCGCTTCAATGCTATGCGAATCCCAACGCCAATCGCTAAAATCCGGATAGAAAATATCACGTAAAGAATTTATATCATTATTATATAGAAGATTCGTTATCGCTAACGAAGCCCTATACACTTCATCTAACCGAAGATTTAAGTCGTCACATTCTAACGTCACCACACTTTGATTTCGTGTGTTAGAAACAATGTAATCGGCATAAGCCGTCGGCTTTTCTAATGCCGTTGCGTATATACACAATTGCCTAGAAACTTGTTCGGGTAGCTTAGAAGGCGATCTAGTAGTCGTTTTAATATCACGAATACAATCACTATATTCCAAGTCACAATACCCTAAAATCGGTACGGGGATCTCATCAAAGTCAAGATTTACTTCTTGTTGATAAGATATTGGTTTACCTAGTTTTCTAAAAAAAGGCACACCCGTTTTCACATAACTTCTTATACTTTCTTTTTCTTTTGCAATCGTTTCCGGTAGATCTTCAATGTCGTCTATTGCGGCATCAAAATAATCTACGGCACGATCTTCAAGATCTTCAAGTTTTATTTTAGTATCCATAACCGCAACACCAATCATTTTATCGCTTGTGTTTCCACGAAGCATAGCGGCGTTTGTTGGTCCTTTATATCCTTCACAATATTTAAGAACGAACATGGCGGGGTTGGATAAGAATAGATTTATGCTTTGACTTGATAGATGGTAAAGTCCGAACCTATCATAAGCATCTTTGTATTTTTTCATTTTATAGTCCTCATTTAATTTGTCATTGTATTCTAAGTCATATTGGAATATAATTCAATACATATTGTCATAATTATTAACTAAGGAGTAAACGTGCATTTAGGAGAATATTTAAAATCTAATAAAATTACGCAAGAACAATTTTTAAGAAAGATGCAAGACACTACCGGTAAAAGCATATCGCAAGGTGGTCTTTCTAAATACATACAGGGTAAAAGGATTCCTAAAAAAGAAGTAATGATGATGATTTATCAAGCGTCGGATCAAGCGGTCCAACCAAACGATTTCTATTTAGAAGAAGTTTATTAATCAAAGTCATAATATTTATTTGAATCAAACGGTTCAAAACAATACTTTCTAAAATTATATTGAAACTTGGCTTCGCCAATCTTTCCGTATAAATCTTGTTCACGGATCTTTCGGGTATATATGGTAGATGTATTGTCGTCAAAGTCACGATGTACTACGGCAATAACGTCCGCCATATTAGCCCAATGACTAGATCCCGATATTTGATAACTTGTCGGTGGTGAAAAAGATCCATCTTGTTCTTTTGGTAATTTAGTCGGGTGGGCTACGCACCATACAACCGCATTATGTAATCTTGCAAACTTCTTACATTCGGAAATGAAATCCCTTATATGTTCATCTTCCCTTTTGCCTTGACTACGACTTGGATCTACTTCGTTATATGGATCTATGACAATTCCTAATCCCTGTGCGGCAGACCCATACTTATAAACAAAACTTTTACTAATCTTCATTATTAGATCTATGCTTGGCACGGCATCTTTTGTTTCTATGAAATAAAAGTGTTCATTAATAAATCTTAGACCGGCGTTCATTTCGTCTTTTGTCATACGTTCATACATATCTTCATCAAAGCCTTTACCCACATAGATCTGTAAAATACGTCTAATGTGCATAGCGGTTGAATGTTCGGGAGAGAATATAGCGAACCGCCACCCATGATTTTCGGCAAGTTTTAGAAGTATGTGGGACAACATAAGGCTTTTCCCGTGATTAGGAATACCACTCCATAAGTGAAATGTGGCTTTTTGGATCTTCATAATTTCATCTAAGCCTTCCATTCCTATTTCCAATGGCTTTACATATCGTCCTTCAAAAAGGTCTAAGACTTCGTTGTAATAGTCTTGGACCCTATACAACCCATCTATCGGATAAGGTATTGCGTTTTCAATTAGATCTTTAAGTGCTTGTTCACCATGTTTACACAAAACATCATTTGCATCTTTGCAATCTTTATATTGTTTAAGATCTACGAACCACGCTTTGTCTTTTCCAACCCTATATAGTATTGATTCTTTTAATGCGTTTCCGGCACTATCGGCATCGCAAAATAATATTACTTTTTCGGCTTGTATTGGTGAATTTATCATTCCTTGAAATCTTGTATCTTTTTCGTCTTTTGATACGGTTGATGGTGCGCCGTCACTTAGGGTAGTTGCATTTTCATATCCACATTGCGCTAAAGAAAGAACGTCTATTTCACCTTCTACAAAAATGACGGTTTCTTTATTGTGGACATTGTTATAGTTATAAAGAATCTTTTTTGCTTTTGCGGCTTGTCTAAATTCTTTGTTGGCGGTTCTATATTTTACATTTACTATTTCGCCGTCCTTATCAATATAGGGAAGCGCAATCCAACGATCTTCATTGAATATCTTAAACTTGTCTAAGACAGTTTTTGAAATACCACGCTTGTTAAAATATTCGGCAACGAAATCTTGTTGTATTCTTTTTTCCGGCAGTTTTGGTTTTGTAAAACTGCTTGGCTTTCTATAATTGGTTTGCTTGTCGCTAAATCCACCGGACCTTTCGCAATGGTGACATTTCCATAAAACGGTGTTTCCGTCAATGGTGACCGACAATGGATTATCGTGTCGGTTATGTGGTGGTTGACAATGTGAACATTTTGTTTTGTGGTTTCCGTCCACAACATCTTTTAAATTGATACCTTCATCTGAAAGTTTACGACTTATGTCTATCATAATTACCCCGCTATTGCATTTAGTGATTTCCTATTTATTGGTTTTATCTTATCAAATTCCAAGTACCTTTTTTGGTTTAACCAAGTTGAACACATTGGAATATATTGTTTGTCCTTTTTTTGTTGTCTTGTTTCATATGCGAACACTTGCACATTGACTAATAGTTTCTTTTCCGCATAGCTTTTAATTACTTTCTTATAAATGGTTTTTGAATATTCTTTGTTTTCCTTTCTTGGATAGTGTTTCCAAAATTCTTCAAAATTGCCTACCCCCCTATCTGATTCCTCTTTTGTTTCTTCTTTAGTATTGGGTGGGGTCGGGACAAGGGGGGTGCTGGTGTTGACACCCTGAGGGTGGTGGTCTAGGGTCAAATAATAAAGATTAGAAATATTACCCCCATCTTCTTTATACCTTTTGACTATTTTTAAAAGTCCTAGATCTTCAAATTCTTTTATTATATTTGCTATGTGTTTTGTGTCTTTCAATCCCGCAAGTTTCGCAATGTGTTTATAGCTTGGGAAACAAGAATTTTTTTCGTCACAATAATTTGCTAATAAAATTAAGATAAGTCTTTTGGTTGGTGTTTGATTCTTGAATTGTAGATTCAATGCTTTGTTAAGTGCTTCTATTGACATTTTATTTCCTCAAATATATTTATACCAAAACGACATTATAATTACAAGTAATGTTTTGGATATTCTTCTTCTTTTAAAAGACAATCCTTCTTCACGTTTTGTTTTAAAAATTTTATATATCTAAATTGTCTAAGTTTCATTTTGGTCGCACGATCTTTATTTTCTTGTAAATAACGTGCTTCCCCTTTATATCTTTTTGTTCCTTCGGCAACCGTCATTTGTATATTGTGATATACAACACCATCAAGTTCCCAAAAGTCCGAAGTGTGTTCACCGTAATAATTAAAAGAACACGCTTGATAAACTACACCATATCCGCCGCATCTTTCGTCGGCAAAACTTTGAATCCATTTCACTTTAGGAAAAGCCATCTTTATATATTTTATTGAATAGGCGATAGATCTACTTTCAACATATTCACCAACATCATCTTCAATCCACATACGATTCAATTCAAGGTATTCATTTTGTTGTGTGTTTGCTACAACACTAGACATAGAGTTAGGATTCATGGCGTACCCATATTGAAGTACACCACGAAGTTCGTCTTTTATGTAAACCCCTAAATGAATGTATGTGGCGTTATACACTTTTCCCGAATAATGATTTGTGATAATTAGATGATTAGCTAGGTCCCTATCCATTTCACGAACATAAAGATCTTTGTCCCCAAAACCAATGACCGTTTTGTGACCAAACAATTTTAGTTGTCCGGAATAGATAGGACCTTTAATCATTTACCTTCTTGCCGTTGCACGGGGCTTTCGTGATATGTGACGTCACGCTTTGTCCACCCAACCATCAAGGCTTGTTGTGCTTTGAATACGAAAAGGTGAAAAACATTATCCGTATCGTGAAGCATACTTTCCGGCGGATATATTTGTACCGCTTGTCTTTCTTCACCACAAAGATCATTCTTGATAGCTTGAAAGTCACGCCAATCTTCAAGGTAAGTTTGACCGTTGTCTATTCTTATAGAAAGCCAAGTCATACCTTCAAGGTCCGGATCATGGATCAAGTTGTTTGGGTGACCTTCTATATATCTAAGATCTTTCTTCACAACCTTATAGTGTCCGCAATCCGAATACCAACATTCACTTTTAATCAATTCGTTAAGTGTGTCTTTTGCGGTTTCGTGTGTGCAACCGGTAAAGTCTTTAGCCCATTTCAAAAATTGCTTTGAACTCATACCGTGTTGTTTCAATCCGTTCTTACGCATTTCCCAACCGCCGAATCTTTTACTTGGAAGTCTTTTCATCTAACCACCTCTTCAAAATGTTTGTTAGAAGATATGCGATCCCAAATAGATCTGGCGACCTTTTTGAATTGCTTGGGTTTAGCCCCATATGTGTCACCATAATAGAAGGGACGGACATAGACATATTTATATCCAATGGACCTAACTTCTACCGTTTGGAATCCACACGGTATTTTGTCGGTTATCATTTGATAAATCTTAAATGCTTTATATTTTTTAGTCATTTTATATTCCTCATTTAATAATGTTAAAAGAACAGTATAACATATTTATTCCGTTTTGTCATTTACTAATTTAATCCGATTTGTAATTGAAGAAAAAAAAATGATAATATTTGATAAATTATGACCAAGAAATCATCTAAAAATAAATTAACGGAATCTTTGAAGTCAACGATTAGGACCGAATTTGTGCAGGGTTTGGAACAAGACACCGGTGATAGAAAAGTATTTACGCTTGATGAATTGATCAAAAAGCATAATGTGGCTTCCGCTACACTTTACCGAACCGCAAGGAAGGAAGGGTGGAAAGCGCAACGTGAACAATTTGAATATCAACTACAAGAAGAATTAAATGAAAAAAGAATCAAAAGTCTTGGTCAAGTAGGTATAGATCTTGATGATGAATTTATTGAAATGTCAAAAGACATAATCAAACAAGTCAAATATTATTTCAATATTAATCAACAAGCTATGTCGGTAAAGTCTAAAACATTGAAACCAAGTGAACTATTGGCTTTGTGTAATGGATTAATCACCGCCCAAAAGCTAGGTAAAATTGCTTTAGGCGAAACAACGGAAAATATAAATGTCACAAGCACCGTCAAAGAAGCAGACGCCTTCAGATCCATTATGGAACTATTGGACGACGCTAAAGAAAGAATCATTACAAGCGACAGCCGAACATTACAGTAATTGGTTAAAAACGGCACGACCGAAACAACTTGCACCGCTTGAACCTTTTTCTATATGGTTAATACTTGCCGGAAGGGGCTTTGGTAAAACTAGGCTTGGTGCCGAAGATGTTGCTTCCTATGCAATGCGAAACGAAGGGGTAAGTGTAGCCGTTGTTGCACCAACGCACGGTGATTTACGTCGGGTATGTTTTGGCGGACCAAGTGGTTTGATGAATGTAATACCTAAAGAATGTTTATTAAAAAGCGGGGACGCAAAAGGCTATTCATCTTCATTAAGCGAAATACGATTGTTCAACGGATCTAAGATTATAGGATATGCGGCGCAAGAACCGGAAAGATTAAGGGGACCACAATTTCATCGTGCTTGGTGTGACGAATTAGCATCATGGAGATACCCCGAAGCGTTTGATCAATTAATGTTCGGTTTAAGATTAGGCGATAATCCACAATGTATCGTCACTACTACACCAAGACCAAGAAAGATTATAAAAGACCTAGTAGCACGTGAAGATTGTATTGTGACTAGGGGATCAACTTTTGAAAATGCCGACAACTTAGCCGAATCCGCTTTAGCTATGTTGAAAGAAAGATATGAAGGTACGAATCTAGGACGACAAGAATTATATGCGGAAATCATAGAAGATTTTGACGGTGCATTATGGACACCGAAGCTAATTGATGAAGCTAGATGCAATGAAGATAAAGAATTAAAACAAATTGTCGTTGCGGTAGATCCCGCCGTGACCGCCAACCCCGATAGTGACGAAACCGGTATTATTGTATGCGGCAAAGACTTCAATAACGAATTTTATGTACTTGAAGATCTTAGTGGTGTGCATACCGCCGATAAATGGGGTAGAATTGTTGTTAATGCTTTCTATGAATGGGAAGCGGATAGAGTGATCTGCGAAGTGAACAACGGAGGAGATTTGGTAGAACGGCTTATTAGGAATATTGATCACAATGTTCCCTACCGTGCGGTTAGGGCAACACGTGGGAAAATTTTACGGGCAGAACCAATAGCGGCTCTCTACGAACAGCGTCGGGTACACCATGTAGGGGCGTATCCGGAGTTAGAAAGCCAAATGTGTAGTTATACAGGCGAAACCAATAGTTCACCGGATAGGCTTGATGCGTTAGTATGGGGATTGACCGAACTAAGTAAATCAAGCGGATCGGTAAATTGGAGAATAAGCTAATGGCGAAAGATAGAAGTTTTTTAGATAGGATACTAGGAAGAAACTTACCAACCGATAAAAAGATGGTTGGTAATATGATGGGCTATTTCGGTGTCGGATCCGAAGAAAGAAAATCTTACAAATATGCGGATCTAGCAAACGAAGGATATTTAAAAAATGCGGTGGTATATCGTTGCGTAAATGAAATATCAAAAGGCGCAAGTGCCGTACCTTTTATCCTAAAGTTCGGTGACAATATTGTAGAACAACACCCACTTATAGATCTATTAAATAGACCCAACCCCCTTCAATCATATAGTGAATTTTTTAATAGCCTTTATGGTTATCTTTTGCTTAGTGGTAATTCTTACGTTTTAAAAGTTGGACCGGATAATGGACCACCCAATGAATTACATCAATTAAGACCGGACCGTCTAACAATAAAAGGTGGCGGCAACCCAATACCGGACCGATATGAATATACGATTGGTGGCAAAGTACAAGCAATATATCAAGTGGATCAAGATACCGGTGATAGCGATTTAAAGCATATAAAGCTATGGAATCCATTAGATGATTATTATGGTTGTTCACCTTTAGCGGCGGCGGCGGTAGAAGTTGATCAACATAATATGTCAAGCAAACACAATGTTAATCTTTTAAGTAATGGCGCTAGACCTAGTGGTGCCGTAATATTTAAACCAAAAGATGATCAAGGTTTTCCCGTAAATCTTACCGAATCACAAAGACAACAATTACTTACGGATCTAAATAATAGATTTAGTGGAACGAACAATGCCGGTCGCCCCCTTCTACTTGAAGGTGATTTTGATTGGAAAGAAATGGGATTATCGCCGAAGGACATGGATTTCCTCAATTTAAAACATCTATCTGCTACAGATATTGCTATGTGTTTCGGCGTCCCATCACAATTAGTCGGTGTACCCGATGCACAAACATACGCGAATGTTGCCGAAGCAAGATTAGCTTTATATGAAGAAACTATCATTCCTTATTTAAGGAAGATAAGTAGCGATTTAAACGAATGGCTTGTGCCTATGTTTGGGGAAAACCTAACGTTAGAATTTGATATAGACGCCATACCGGCACTTTCCGAAAGAAGAAGAAGGCTATATGAAAATGTGACAAGTGCGGTTCGTGAAGGAATTATGACTAGAAACGAAGCACGGGAAAGAATAGGATTAGATCCGGTAGAAGGTGCCGACGGTTTATATATATCCGCAACACTATTTCCTTTGGGTGAAGAAGCCGTACCGCAACCAAAAGTACCCGAAGATAATGATGATGATATTGCGGAAATGGAAGATGATGATGAAAAGATGTACGGTAAATCTTGCGGTCACGACCATTCATTAGAAGAAAAACAAACAAACTTTCCTAATCGTGGCGACGACAAAGCTATATCACTAAGAAATAGTCAACACAAACAATTTGATTATGAATTTGCAAAAAATGTAAAAGAAGTTGGTGTAGGAAAACAAATATGGAAAGCCGGTGGCAACATAAGGGGTAATGAAGCATTTACACTTTGGGGTAGGGCTAGAGCCGGTGAAAAGACCGACGGTGTTTTGAAATGGATAAAAGAACGTGAAGCATGGGGCGCCCGACATTTTAGGGACGGACAAAAATTCAAAGACGGTTCCGTATCACCTAATCTTTCAAATGTAGCCGGAGTGGTAGCGCAAATGAAATGGGGGGTAGTTGGAAATCTAGGTATGCAAGGTATGAAAGACGTCATACTTGAATTGACTAAAAAGCTAGAAGGACGACAAGATGATCCGGACGATAAATTTGTTGACGAAAATTGGCAACTATATATTGATGAAGAAGATTGTCATAGAAAAGAATATGAAGAAAAAGTATCCGGTGCCGTAAAGAAAACATTAGAAAATAAAGTCAAAGAACATAACGATAAAGTTGGTGACAAGCCTAATAGACGTGCAACGCTAAGAATGTTGACCGCCGTATTTAACAGAGGAGTTGGGGCGTATAGAAATAATCCTTCTTCGGTGAGACCCCGAGTGACCGGACCCGAGCAATGGGCTTTTGCCAGATGCAACTCTTTCCTTTTTGCTTTGCGAACCGGTAGATGGCAAGGTGGTAAACATGATCAAGACTTATTCCCAAAAGGTCACCCCCTCTCGTCCAAATAGGGTAAAGCAATTCGTTAGCTTCCGACAAGGACGGATCAACCGTCGGTTGGAATGGCGCAAACAACTTCGTATCCGCACTAATTTAGAAAGAAGAATGTTTGGTCAACTAAATAAAGAATTTAGAAGATTCCTTAGTGCCACATTACTTACATTCCAACAAACGGGATTCTTTGAAAAAGAAATAGGTGCATTGAATTTAAGCGAAGGCGTAAATGCAATTTTGCTTTCCGAATATAGAAGAATATTTAGAACCATGTTTGCTATCCATGAAGAAACATATGAATTATCAAAAAAACAACAAGTGACCGAAGATAGTGAGGCTTTTGTATTTGGTAGAACCGCCGAAGTTGACGCATTAGTAGAATCTTATTTTAACGGTAGGCAATTAGTTTTGAGGGGAATAAGTGTACGTTTAGCCAATAGGATTGATCGTGTTATCCGTGATAGCATCTTAGAAGGGCTTACAATGGCACAAATAGCAAAGAAGATTAGCGATGATTTCTTACCAATCGCAAGAACACGGGCGGCACTAATAGCAAGAACCGAAACACACAACGCCGCATCAACGGCTTCAAACGCATATTTCTTAGATGCGGAAAGCTACTATGGATTGACCATGAAAAAAGTGTGGACGTCCACTAGGGACGCAAGAACAAGGGAAACACATTTAATAGCCGATGGTCAAGAAAGGGATATGAACGAACCATTTAGGGTAGGTGGACAATTAATGATGTATGCCGGTGATAGTGCCGGTGGTGCCGCCGAAGTTGTAAATTGTAGATGTGTAATATTATATGCCGATAAGGAAGATGAATTTTATTAAAGGAATAACGGCGGGTGCTTTTGATCTTTTACACGCCGGTCATATTGCAATGTTTGAAGAAGCAAAAAATGTATGTGATCATTTAACCGTTGCTATACAAATAGATCCATCATTAGATAGACCGGAAAAAAATAAACCAATTCAATCAATAGTAGAAAGACAAATTCAAGTCAAGGCGATCAAATACGTTGACGACATTATAGTTTATAACCGTGAATCCGAACTTGAAGATATTTTAAATACCCTACCTTTAGATATAAGAATTATTGGATCGGAATATAGAAACAAAGATTTTACGGGAAAAGATATTTGTAAAAAAAGATTTATTACAATTTATCATAATTCTAGGTTGCATAGATTTAGTTCGTCGGAACTTAGAAAACGCAAAATAGACGAATTGGAATAAAATTATAATAAGCCTAGATATTGTGATATTCTTGAACCTAATATACTATATATCCAAGAGTTGATATTAATATGTCATATATTTGGGAGTGACAATGATGAATGATATAGAATCAAAATCAGTTGTCCAAGCCAACGATGCAATTTTGGATTCAGACGAATCGGACACTAAAGAAGAAATAAGGCGGGACGTTTTTACGACTGAAGAAGAAGCGAACGCAAGGGCGAAAGAAATTGGTTGCGTTGGTTCCCACTCGCACGATGAAGATGGGAACAAAATATATATGCCATGTAAAACACATGAAGAATATATAGATCGCGTCGGTCAAGACGTAAAAGAAGAAGATCTAAGCGATATATTCCAAGCCGAAATAAAAGCCGTTCGTGCTGATGAAGATGAAGATGAAGAAAGATATGGTCGCTTTGAAGGCTATGGATCCGTCTTTGGTAATAAAGATTTAGGCAATGACGTCATTGAAAAAGGCGCTTTTATGCAATCACTTAAAAGAAAAAAGCCGCATCAAATAAAACTCTTATATCAACACAAAACCGATATGCCGATTGGCGTCTTTGAAGAAATTAAAGAAGATGGTCACGGACTTATGGTAAAAGGTAAGTTGGCATTACAAACACAAGCGGGTAAAGAAGCATATGAACTTATGAAAATGGGTGCATTAGATGGATTATCTATTGGCTTCAAAGTAAATCCCGATATGGTCAAGTATGACAAAAGAACAAGAAAAAGAATTATTAAAGAAGTAGAATTAATGGAAATTTCATTAGTCACTTTTCCGATGAATCCGAAAGCTACGGTAAGGTCGGTGAAGGCAAGTGAAATTTCAATTAGGGAATGGGAAAGTGGTCTGCGCGATGCTTTCAATCTATCTCGTTCCGAAGCAAAAGTGGCGGCAGGTGCAATCACTAAGTCGTTTGACGAAAATCAACGGGAAGTTGAATCGGCAAACACGGAACTCGTAGATGCGATAAAAAACTTAACTTTAACCTTAAAATCTTAGGAGGATTATTATGTCGGAAGATGTAAAATCAGCGATTCAAGAAATGGGTTCAACCTTTGCAGAATTTAAAAAGGTCAATGACGAAAGACTTGAAAAGCTAGAAAAAGGTGAAAGCACGGCGGACCTAGATAGCAAGATGGAAAAAATTGAAGCTAAATTAGATTCAATGGAAGAAATCAATCAAAAGCTAACTGTTGCCGAGCAATCACAAGCCGAAGTCAAGGAGCAAGTTTCAAAATTAGAAACGGTCATTAAAAGACCAAATTCCGGTTTTGATACAAAGCAAGTTGACGATTATATGAACGCCTTTGATCATTATTGTAGAAAGGGTATTGATGCTCTTTCACCTGATGAAAAGAAAGCGTTGACCGTAAGCAACGATTCCACAGGTGGCTATTTAGCACCACCGGAATATGTGCGTGAACTTCTAAAAGAAATTACTGAAATTTCACCAATTAGAAGTATTGCAAGAGTAAGAAGTACGGGTCAAAGATCTATTCAGATCCCTAAAAAGACCGCTACTTTTTCAGCACAATGGGTCGCTGAAAGCGGAACTAGAAGTGAAACCGAAGGCTACACCGTAGGTCTTGAAGAATTACCAGCACATGAGCATTACGCTTTAGTTGATATTTCTGAACAAGATCTTGAAGATAGCGTATTTGATTTAGAAGCGGAAATGCAATCCGAATTTGCTGAGCAATTTGCAAAAGCGGAAGGTGCGGCGTTTGTAAGTGGAAATGCTGTTGGTAAGCCGGAAGGATTTATGTCAAATTCAAATGTTGCGGAAGTTGTTAGTGGCGACGCTAATTTAATTACTGCGGATTCTTTGATTTCACTTGTTCACAACATAAAAGCTGATTATGGCAAGAATGGTGTTTTTGTATTTAATAGATCAACACTAGCGGCTATAAGAAAGCTAAAAGATACAGCCGGACAATATGTTTTCCAAGCTGGTATGTCACTACAAGGTGGCGTTATGAATACCATTTTGGGTCAACCATATGTTGAAGCTACCGATATGCCAAGTGTGGCGGCGGGTGCTTTTCCGGTTGCGTTTGGTGACTTTAGAAGGGCGTATATGATCCTTGATAGAGTTAATTTAGCGGTTCTTCGTGATCCATTTACACAAGCTACTACCGGCAATGTTAGATACGTTGCTAGAAGAAGAGTTGGTGGTCAAGTGGTACAAGCGGAAGCCATTAACAAGCTGAAAATAGCAGCATCTTAATAAGGGGTAAATTATGCAAGATTTAAGTAATAACATTAAACTTATGCAATCAATCGCCCCCGTTGCGGCTGATGCGGACGCTAACGGTACCGGTGTTGACACACAAGGTTTTGAAAATGTAGCCATTGTGGTTGATACGGGTGTTGAAGGTATTACATTAAGTGGTACTAACAAAATAGAATTTGAATTGGAACATTCCGACGATGATTCTACTTATGTTGATGCCTCTTCAAGCGACGTGAATGGAACATTAGGCGCTAATGGTCTTTTCTTGACGCTTGACGCTAATGGTGAAACTCCACAAATTTCCGAGATTGAATATCTTGGTACAAAAAGATATGTGAGAGTTGTTGCTAATTTTAGCGGTACACACGGCACAGCTACACCAATTGCGGCGTTTGTGATTCTTGGTAAGCCAAGACACGCACCTGCAAGTTAGGGGTAAATGATTAGAGGGGCGGCAACGCCCCTCACTTATAGGAAAAAGAAATGGCAAAGAAATATAAAATTGTAGTTCCAAAACCGGCGGCTGATGATGAAAACGGAATGAATGTCCGTCTTTTCAAAGCCGACGAAATAGTAGAATCAAAAGGCGATTGGCAAGATTCCATAATGGACGGATTCGTTGCTAATGGTTGGGCTATGGAAGTGAAAGTTGATGGTGTTGAAGAAACCGTTGACGTTGAAGCCGAAGTAGAACCAAAAAGAGCTAGAAACGAAAAAGGTCAATTAGTTGGTGACGATCCGGATACACCCGATGTCAATGAAGCATGGGAAGGCGGTGAAGCACCTAAAAAGAAAGTCGCTAAAAAATCTACTAAAAAGAAATCTACCAAGAAGAAGTAAGATCGCTTTTTCTTTGGTATGATTATATTAAAGGCAAACGCCGCTTAATTATGGAAGCGTCCATAAGTTTTATAGGATTTTTTTATGGCGGCGGGTTATCATCATTTTATAATAGAACAAGGGGCTACATTTAGTCACACCCTTACGCTCAAAGATTCAAGCGGCACGGTCATAAATCTTACCGGCTATCCTTCCGCCGAAATGGATCTAAGAAAAAATCAAGACGATTCAAGTGAAGTTTTAACTTTAACAACCGCAAATGGAAGAATCGCTTTAGGCGGATCGGCGGGAACAATAACACTAGAAATATCAAATACCGATACGTCGGCTTTAACCGTAGGCGATGGCGTATATGATTTAGAACTTGTAGATAGCGAAAATAAAGTTCTAAGAATTATGGAAGGTACATATTCAATAAGGGGTAATGTAAGCCGATGAGCATTATTGATAGCATTACAATTGTTGACAATTCAAACATTGATGTAATTACGGTTGCAACACAAGGACCAAGTGGTCCTAACCAAATTCTAAGTAAAAGTGTAAATAACATAACACTTGCTTCAAGCGATAACGGTGGTGCTTTAATCTACGATTCGGGTAATGGATTTTGGACCGTATCTACACAAAATGGATCCCCCACAACGAAGGTCCGTGAACTTACTTTTAACGTTGGTGGTGCTACCGTTTCTACTATTCTTGATGAAGATAATATGGGTTCAAATAGTGCTACCGCACTTGCTACCCAACAATCTATAAAAGCATATGTAGATTCACAAGTAGCCGCTTCCGGTAGTTTAGCGGTATCCGATGGATCTTCAAATATATCAATAACTTTAGCTTCCGAAACACTAAGTATTAAAGGTGGCACGGGTGTTAGTTCCGCCGCTTCCGGAAATGATATTACTTTATCAATCGGACAAGCCGTAGGCACAAGCGATAATGTCACATTCAATAATGTAGTCGTATCGGGAAACCTCACCGTTTCGGGTACCCAAACCGTAGTCAACACCGCAACCCTATCCGTAGCCGATAACAAGATTACTTTAAATAGCGATTTTACCGGTGGGTCACCTTCGGAAAATGCCGGTATAGAAGTTGAAAGGGGTACGGTTTCTAACGTTGAATTTGTATGGAATGAAACAAACGATAGATGGACCGCCGACAATCCATTACAAGCAACGGAATTTTATATAGGCAATACAAAGATCGTAGATAGTAGCGGTGTTTGGCAAGGTCCTAGTGCGGGTCTAAAAGGACAAAAAGGTGAGATCGGGGTGACCGGTCCTACCGGATCTAAGGGTCAAAAAGGCGAAGCCGGTGAAAAGGGTCAGAAAGGCGAAATAGGTGCTACGGGTGACAAAGGTCAAAAGGGACAACAAGGCGATCAAGGAATACAAGGAAGCAAAGGACAAAAGGGCGAAATTGGCGATAAGGGTCAAAAGGGCGAACAAGGAATACAAGGTATTCAAGGAATCACAGGTAATACCGGTGCTACCGGCGACAAGGGGCAAAAAGGTGAAGTCGGTGATAAAGGACAAAAAGGCACCACCGGAAGTCAAGGTATTCAAGGTGACAAGGGACAAAAAGGCGAAGTTGGTTCGCAAGGTGTTCAAGGTGATAAGGGACAAAAAGGAACTACGGGAAGTACCGGTGACAAAGGACAAAAAGGGGAAATAGGTACTACCGGCGCACAAGGGGATAAAGGGCAAAAAGGTACTACCGGTGACACGGGTGCCGTTGGTGCAAAAGGTCAAAAAGGACAAACGGGTAATACCGGTAATACAGGACCAACGGGTCCAACGGGAAATACCGGATCTACCGGAGATAAAGGACAAAAGGGTACGACCGGTGATACCGGAAGTACGGGTCCACAAGGATCTACGGGACCGACGGGACCACAAGGTAGTAAAGGTGAAAAGGGTCAAAAAGGCGTCAAGGGTCAAGAAGGATCTTTTGGTGGTCAAACATTTAATTATGTATTTTCTACAAATACCGCCGATAGCGACCCAACAAGCGGCAAACTAAAATTTAACAATGCCAATCTTTCTAGTGCAACGAATTTATTTATAGACGACGAAGATCAAAGTTCTACGGATATACAAACATTCCTAAGAACTATTGATGATTCTACAAGTACCGTAAAAGGTCATATAAGAATATCTAACAAATTAGATGCCGCCGATTTTGCACTATTTCAAATTGGTGGTGGTATCACCGAAGCAAGTGGATATTTTAAAGTTCCGGTTGCTTATCTAAGCGGCGCGACTTCGTTTAGTGACGCCGAAGATCTATTAGCTACTTTTGCAAGAACCGGTGATATTGGTGACACCGGATCAAAAGGACAAAAAGGTGAACAAGGTGTTCAAGGCGATAAAGGTCAGAAAGGTACTACCGGATCTACCGGTTCAACCGGTCCACAAGGATCCACCGGTCCCACCGGACCTACCGGACCACAAGGAACTACCGGTAATCAAGGTCCCGCCGGTAATGATGGATCCGATGGAAGTAAAGGTGAAAAAGGACAACAAGGACAATCAATAACCGGTGACAAAGGTCAGAAAGGTGAAACGGGATCTACCGGTGCGGCGGGTAATGATGGTAATGATGGAACCGATGGTGCAAAAGGACAAAAGGGTCAAACGGGTGCCACCGGTCCACAAGGTAATTCAATAACCGGTCCGGCGGGACCGACGGGTAGTGCGGGTTCCGATGGTAATGATGGATCCGATGGTGATAAAGGACAAAAAGGTGAAGCCGGTACAAATGGTACGGACGGTAATGATGGTGATAAAGGACAGAAAGGACAAACCGGATCAACCGGACCAAGTGGACCACAAGGCACACAAGGAAATCAAGGTATTGCCGGTGATAAAGGACAGAAAGGTGAAATAGGAACTACCGGACCTACGGGACCGGACGGACCTACCGGACCAACCGGTAATAATGGATCTGATGGTAGTAAGGGTCAAAAAGGGGAAGTAGGTTCTACCGGTCCGACGGGTCCTACCGGAAATACAGGAAGCACCGGCGATAAGGGTCAAAAAGGAACAACCGGATCTACGGGTTCAAAGGGACAAAAAGGTGAGATAGGCGTCACCGGTGATAAAGGTCAAAAGGGAACCACCGGTAATACAGGAAATACCGGTCCTACCGGTCCCGATGGTCCAACGGGTCCGACGGGATCAACCGGTGATAAGGGTCAAAAGGGTACAACCGGAAACACGGGTTCAACCGGTAGTGAAGGTCCAACCGGTCCGCAAGGAGATAAAGGTCAAAAAGGGCAAACAGGAAACACCGGACCTAGTGGTCCAACGGGTCCACAAGGAAACGCCGGAAGTAATGGTTCGGACGGTTCTAAGGGACAAAAAGGTCAAACCGGTGCTACCGGTCCAAATGGTCCTACCGGTCCAAGTGGAAACGATGGAAATGATGGTAGTGACGGTAGTAAAGGTCAAAAAGGTCAGACCGGAAATACAGGTCCAACCGGTCCAACCGGTCCCGCCGGAAGCGACGGTAATGATGGAAGTAATGGTAGTAAGGGACAAAAGGGTGAAGTCGGATCTACCGGATCACAAGGCGACAAAGGTCAAAAAGGAACTACGGGTTCAACGGGTAGTACCGGAAGTACGGGTCCTACCGGTCCGACAGGGGGTACGGGTCCTACCGGTTCTAAAGGACAAAAAGGTGAAGTAGGAAATACGGGTCCTTCCGGATCAAATGGTAGCGATGGCGATAAAGGACAAAAGGGGCAAACCGGAAATACAGGTAGCACCGGTCCGACGGGTTCTACCGGTCCTACGGGTCCTACCGGTGATAAAGGGCAGAAAGGTCAAACGGGAAATACCGGTTCTACGGGTCCAACGGGTTCTACCGGACCTACCGGTTCAACGGGTGACAAAGGACAAAAAGGTCAAACCGGTGGAAGTGGTCCAACGGGACCAACGGGACCTACGGGTTCAACCGGTACCGGTATTACAATGGAAGGGCAAGTCGCCACAACAAACGATTTACCATCTTCCGGAAATACAAAAGGTGACGCATATATAGTTCAAGCCGACGATTCTTTACATATATTTGACGGATCTAGTTTTGTAAGTGGCGGATCAATACAAGGTCCAACGGGCGCAACGGGTTCAAAAGGTCAAAAAGGCGAAGGCGGAGATAAAGGTCAAAAGGGTCAAACGGGTAATACGGGATCAACGGGACCTACCGGATCAACGGGTCCAACCGGCGCCGATGGTGACAAGGGGCAAAAAGGTACCACCGGTAGTACGGGATCTACCGGACCAACAGGACCAACCGGACCGCAAGGATCACAAGGCGACAAGGGACAAAAGGGTACGACCGGTAATACCGGATCTACGGGTTCTACGGGACCAACCGGCGGTACGGGACCAACAGGATCAAAAGGTCAAAAGGGCGAAGTCGGTAATACCGGACCAACCGGTCCAAGTGGATCTAATGGATCAAATGGATCTAAGGGTCAGAAAGGTCAAACCGGAAATACCGGACCAACCGGATCTACCGGCGATGCGGGTTCTGATGGATCAAAAGGTCAAAAAGGTACAACGGGAAGCACCGGATCAACCGGTCCTACCGGTCCTACCGGACCAACCGGAAGCAAGGGAGAAAAAGGTCAAAAGGGACAAACCGGATCTACCGGAAGCACCGGACCTACCGGACCGGCGGGTAATGATGGATCTAATGGTTCAAAAGGACAAAAAGGTACTACGGGTAATACAGGATCAACCGGACCTACGGGTCCAACGGGCGGTACCGGTCCAACGGGCGGAACCGGACCAACGGGTAGTAAAGGACAAAAAGGAACTACCGGAAGTACCGGAAGTACCGGTCCGACAGGACCAACCGGACCAACCGGATCAAAAGGGCAGAAAGGACAAACCGGTAATACGGGTGGAACCGGACCTACGGGTGGCACCGGTCCAACCGGACAAAAAGGACAAAAAGGTCAGACGGGTGCAACTGGTCCTACCGGTGGAACCGGTCCGACAGGACCCGCCGGATCAAATGGTTCAAATGGTTCTAAAGGACAAAAGGGTACAACGGGTAGCATTGGTAATACCGGACCTACCGGCGGAACAGGACCTACGGGTCCAACCGGACCAAACGGATCTAAGGGTCAAAAAGGTGTCACGGGTTCACAAGGCGTAGCCGGACCAACGGGACCTACGGGTCCACAAGGTCCTGCCGGTCCACAAGGCTCAACCGGACCAACGGGTCCAACCGGTCCTACGGGCGCAAAAGGTCAGAAAGGTCAAAAGGGTGCGGGTGGATCAACGGGATCTACCGGTCAAAAAGGTCAGAAAGGACAAAAAGGACAAACCGGACCAACGGGTCCTTCGGGTCCGACGGGCGGCGATGGTGGTTTAGGACCAACGGGTGCAGTCGGTCCAACGGGACCAACCGGACCTACCGGACCGACGGGTGCAAAAGGGCAAAAGGGTCAATCCGGTGGTACGGGTTCTACGGGTCAAAAAGGTCAAAAAGGTCAAGCCGGTTCTAATGGTGGAACGGGTCCAACAGGACCTACCGGTCCTACCGGTCCTACCGGTCCTACGGGAAGTATAGGTAGTGCCGGACCAACCGGTCCTACGGGTCCAACCGGACCGGCGGGGACAAGTATTGGTAATTCAACAAATTTACGTGTCAATAGTCTTGGTATTGGAACAAACGCAAGTGGAACCGCCGGTGAAATTAGGGCAACAAATAATATTACGGCGTACTATTCAGATGAACGCCTAAAAGACTTTGAAGGCACTATCAAGAACGCTATTGAAAAAGTAATGCAATTGAACGGCTACTACTTCACCGAAAATCAAGAAGCTAAAGAATTAGGTTATGACAATGAAAGATTACAAGTCGGGGTAAGCGCACAAGAAGTAGAAAAAGTTATGCCGGAAGCGGTGACCGAAGCGCCTATTGATGGTGAATACTTAACCGTTTGGTATGATAAGTTGGTGCCATTACTTATTGAAGCAATTAAAGAATTGGCGGTTGATTCACACGCACCAAAAGGATTAGAAGATCTTGATGGATATAAAGATTTAGAAGAAAGAATAAGAAAGTTAGAAAACAAATGAGCCACACCGCTAGATTTTTAAGCCATGAAGAATTTTTAGGTTATGTAGATTCGGGTGCTTTTGAACGCCTTTACTATGATTCAAAGCCACATATGGATCTTAACACCGTAGATTATCAATATCTTCTTGATCAAACAAATGCCGATATGGTTGCCGATTCATTATCGGACGCCATGAAATACAATTATTGGCTTAACAAATTTTCCGCTTACGTAGATCCTAATACGGTACACGAAGAAGAAAGAGATTATAGAATGATGGCAAGATGTGTAGGCGATCATCTTTTAGAATTGAAGTGTTGTATTAAAGATGGCGAAGAATTAATTGTTTGTAATACTTTTATTGGCAACGATCCAAGTGGTTCTAAAGTTTGGCTATATAGTGACGCCGCCGGTCAAGCATTTTATAGTCTTGTCAAAAACAATGGTTGTAATTACATCGTCAATATTATTACGCAAGGATCAAAAATAGCTTTCATTTTACAAAATCCAAATAGCTATAAACATATTGAAAATTACGTAGATAGACATTCAATGACTATGGAAGAAATGACGAAAACATATAGTTTTGAAGGACATGAAACGGACATTACATTTATTAAACATAAATTACCAATAAAGGATTTTTGATGGCACATTTAAGACAACTTGGACCAAGTTTTGCGGGAATTGTGGACACACTTGACACTTCTACTTCTAGCAAAAGCAATGTCAAAATGACGGATCAAAAGCATATGTCAAGAATCCCAACATGGAAAACGGGAACCGTAGCCGACGATTCGGGTACCGGCGTCAATGCAAATTCCGGCACACCATTATCATATTCACATACAGATTTTCCAAACACGGGTGATCAAGTTTCAATGTCGGATTTTAGAAGTATATTTGCAAATGTGGCGGTGGGACAAGCGTCGCACTCTTCATCATCTTTAAAAACGCAAGTCACTACTTTTTATACCGGTTATGCTACGTCGGCGGGATTGGCGGCGGCTTCTACCAATATAATTACAGGCACACAAATTGGATCTGCGTTAAGCGAAGGAACTACATATACAACAAGTGCAATACCAATAAATAACAATTATGGTTCAACATCACAAATAGGTTCAAATGTAAGTTGCGAAGCGATCCTTACCGTAGGGGTAAGTTTTAGTTTTTTCTTCCGCTTAGTTTTTAGTGGTACAGGCGCAAGTTCAATAAGTTCGGGTCTTGATGTTTTAGCTAGGGGTAATAATAATCTATTATCATTTTCATCAAGCGGACCCGACGGTACATGGACGCAACAAAATACTTCACCTACCGGTGGATTCAATACGGCTTTTGACTTTTCAAGTACGACACCAACTAAATCAACACAAAACGGTCTTACGGTTTTTAATTATGTTATTTCCGGTACTTTTAATGTTGGTAATTTAAGTGGCGGTCAAGCGAACTTCACCGCCAAGTGTCCTTAAATTTTTTCCGCTAATCCGTAGAATTGTGTTCTTTCTTCGTTTTCCGGTTTACTTGTATAATCGTCAATTGCCTTTTTAAGTTGTTTCTTCAATTGACTTAAAAGAAATGGCATTTCATCTTCCATATCTTCCGGTAGCATAGCAAAGTTCCCTTCACGATTTACATATGCAATTCTATCTAGTGCTTCAAAAAGTTTTTCGTTATCTATATTCATATAAAAAAGAAGGTAGCTTATTAGGCTACCTTCTTGTTGTTTAGTTCTACGGTTGCAAATACTTCCCTAACATCAAAGACGCTAAAGTATTTTTTTTCTTTTACAACTTCACCTGTTTCTTTATCTTCTTTTTCTTTGAAGAAAAACAAAGTTGCGGCTTTTCTAATTCCCTTCAAGTTCTTGCCGTTTACACCGTCAAGTTTTAGGGCTTGTTTGAAAGTGACAAATGCGTCGCCTTCTTCGTATCCGGCTTCAAGTAAAGTATCTACGTTAGCGCCGGTATATTCTCTTTTTGTTAAGTAATTTTCCATTTTATTTTCTCCGTTTTATTAAATTACTATTACAGAATATGTCATATTGGAATATATGTCAACACTTTTATCAACTTTTTTTTAATTTTTTTTATGTGCTATACTTTGACGAACCAAGAGGTGTTTTATGAAAGCCATATGGCAAATGTGGGAATCCGAATTGTCGGACGAAAAAATAAATCAAATAATCCAAGAGTGCGAACTTTATAAGCCACATGAAGCACAAACCGGTCTTGGTGCCGACGGTCAAGTAAATTCACATATAAGAAGATCTATTGTCCGATGGATAGATCCATTAGACGAAGGATCTAAATTTATTTCTAATCTTTTATATTATTATGCAAATCAAGCTAATCGTTATGCGTTTGGTGTAGATATAAGTGATATTTATGATATTCAATATACAATTTATGATGGCAAAGATGATGGTCATTACGATTGGCATTTTGATACCTTTTGGGGCAATGCTTCTACTTTTGATAGGAAATTAAGTATTACAATACAACTAAGTGATTCTAATGATTATGAAGGTGGGGATTTTATACTTGATCCACAATATGATCCGCCAAGTGCAAAATCATTAAGGCAAAAAGGAACAATATTAGTTTTTCCATCGCCGATTAGACATAAAGTGACAAATGTAAAAAAAGGCGTTAGAAAATCGTTGGTGGCATGGGTAGAAGGTCCAAAATGGAAATGAAAAAGATATTTATAGAAATAGGAAGTTGTGATTTTGAAACGAACATAGATCTAATCACTAGCGGCAATTGGAAAGGTATTATGTGCGAACCGGCGGACAAATATCGCAATAATTTAGAAAAACTTGTCATGGATAATCCATATAGACATAATCTATACATAGAACCGGTAGCAATAAGCGATTTTAACGGTGAAGTAGATTTTGCGGAAGCAATGGACACTTCTAAGGGGTCTAGGGGGCTAGGATTATGGCGTAGGGGCATATCTAGCGTTATTTCGGACAATCATAAGGGAGAAAGGCTATTTGACCTTGAAAACAACAAAGATTTCATAGAAAAGAAGTACAAAGTTAAATGTATGACACTTGATAGCCTAATTTCTAAATATAAGGAACGTGGCTTTGAAAAAATTGATTATTTGAAGATTGATACCGAAGGACATGAAATGAATATCCTAGAAAGCTATTCTTGGAACGTAAAACCAACATTTATCAAAATAGAACACGCACATATAGACGATGTATATGCTAGGGCGTTCTTAGAACGTCATGGATACGTTGTTTACACCGAACATAGCGATATGTATGCCATAGCATGAAAAAAGTCGTTATATCGCTTCTAAGACGTCCGGACCGTAAAGTTTCATTTCAAACAAATGGTCTTAGCGACTTTGAATATCTTGAAGCTATTGATGGTAAGCAAAAGAATTTTAGACACGTTGAAGCAAGAAAATATTGGTACGATCCATTTAAAAACAGACCATTACAACAAAATGAAGTTGCTTGTTTTCTTTCCCATATCGGCGCATGGAATAGATGCGTATATTTGAATGAACCAATTATTGTTATGGAAGATGATGCGTTAATTAACAATCATTGGGACGAAGAATATTTTGAATCTTTAAATTACGATTTTGTTTACTTACAAAGAAACGAAAATGAACCCGATCTTACTAAAGTCATTGATGATAAATTAGAAATACCACATTACCCGTACAATATGACCGCGTACAAAATTACACCGAATGGCGCAAAAAAATTACTTGATGCGGTAGATTACAAAGATTTTATTCCCGTTGACGAATTTCTACCGGAACAAATTAGAAAGCGTACACTTGAAGTTGTAGCATTGCGTCAAGACGCTTGTAATCAAATATCAAGGGATATTTCATATTCCGATATAGAAGATAGTAAAGAATTTAGAAATTACGAAATACACGCCGTCACGTGTGGTACGGATAGAAAAAAGTGTTCTAAGCTAAATACAAGCGCAACATTTCACAATGTAGATATAGAAAACATTGGTACAAATGTTATTTGGAAAGGAACGGATATGTCTTTCATGGGCGGCGGCATGAAAATAAATTTAATGAAAAAATGGCTTGAAGATAAAAGATCCGAAGATGTAGTTGTTTTCACCGACGCGTATGACGTTTTTTATGCCGATGATTTAGAAACAATACATGAAAGGTTTATACAAATGGATAGTGAAATAGTATTTAGTGGTGAATTGTTTTGCTATCCGGATCCAAAACTAGCCGATCAATTTCCCGATGCACCAACACAATTTAAATATATTAATAGTGGTACATATGTTGGTAGGGTTGGTGAACTAAAAAGGCTTTTTAACGATCACATAATAGCCGACGACGACGATGATCAATTATATGTTCACAAATGCTTTTTATCTAAAAAATACGATATATCAATAGATTATGAATGTTATATATTTCAAACGAACTTTGATAATACACAAAAGCTAGGCAATCAATTAAACAATCCCGAAACCAATACTTGTCCATGTATTTATCATGGAAACGGTGGCGAAAGCGCAATGCCAAAATTTAATTCTTTATATGATGAATTTTATCCACAATCATCACCATTATTTATACCGCATTATAACCAAATAGAATATCTTACAAAAGATATGCTTGTATGTAATTTTATGACGCAAGAACAATGTGAAAGGCTTATTGAGATAGCCGATAAGCATGGTGGTTGGGGATCTTTAGAATATGACAAATTTCCGGCACAAGAGATCCGCATGAAAGAATTAGGATTATGGGAAGAACTAGAAAAGCATTGGGAAGCCGAAATAGTGCCATTGGTAGAAAGATATTGGAAACCGTTGCTTATGTATGGTCTTAGGGACGGATTCGTAATGCGATATGCAATGGATACACAAGTCAAATTAGCTTTACACCACGACGCAAGTTTGGTCACCGGATCTATAAAATTGAATGATGATTATGAAGGTGCGGAACTTATATATCCAAGACAAGGCATTTCAAACAAAGATATTCCCGTTGGAAAGTGTATATTATTTCCAAGTGCGGTCACGCATGGTCACGAATGTTTGCCATTGAAAGCCGGTGTAAAGTATAGTTTGACAATATGGTCATGTAGGTATATAGGTGATACAATCTAAAAATGTCCGAAGATAGAAAAAAATTATTTAGGGAAGAAATGCCAGACGGCTCTACGAATGAATATGAAGTAGATAAATTTTCCGATGATGGTCAAAGGGCTTTTTTCCTTTTAGGAAAAGTGCAAGAAGATCTACAAAAACAATCGGTTGACTACTTGATATTGAAAGAAAGTGAAGAAAGTCTAATTCAAAAAATTAGAAAAGAACTTTCCGATAAAACTTTGATTCAAGAGAAAAGCGATGGCAACAAGAAAGACGGCAAAAAATAGAATAGATCAACACGAAGAAATTTGTGCTTTACGATATAAGCAAATAGAAGATCGTCTAAATACCGGTGCCGCTAAATTTGTCCGCTTAGAACAAATGATTTGGGGTATATATATTCTAATCATTGGATCACAATTAGTAGGGGTGTTGGTCTTATGAGTGGCATAAAAGTACATACCGAACCGGCACAAGAACCCGTCACATTACAAGAAGTCAAAGAATATCTTAGAGTTGAAGATTCTACCGATGAAAGAACTTTACGCCCATTGATAGAAACCGCAAGAAGATTCGCCGAAGAACATATGGGTAGAACATTGGTTTCTACTACATTTCAACAATTTTGGGATTCCGTAGATGAAATGGAAGATCCATTATGGGAAGGCGTAAGACAAGGACCATATTTAAATTATTACAAGAATCATTTAGTCTTAGCAAAAGGACCGGTTATTTCTATTACGCACGTCAAGACATTTAGTGATAGCGACGTAGAAACCGTTTTTGCCGCAAGTAAATATTATCTTGATAATGCAAGGGAACCGGCAAGAATTGTACTTAGAACCGGTGAGACTTTTCCTTCCGCTTTACGTGTAGCAAATGCAATAGAAGTACAATTTGTGTCCGGATATTCTTCCGTATATGCAATACCCGAACCAATAAGATTAGGTATTTTGCAACATATAGCGCATTTATACGAACATAGAGGGGATATGTACGAAGCGAAAAATCCTTACCCACCGATGTTAAAAAGTTTGTATGCACCATATGTCATACATAAAGGGTTGGGATCTTCTAGCTTGATGTCCGTTGGCTAATGGCTACAAATATTGGAAGATTAAGATATAAAGTAGATTTGCAAAAAGCTACTGACACCGCCGACGGTGGTGGTGGTAGGTCACAATCATATAGCACAATAGCGCAAATATTCGCCGATATAAGACCGCAAAGTGGGGCGGAACAATATAGACAAGGCAAGGTCCAAGATAGGACCACACACAACATATTTATCCGTCATAGAAGCGATATTTCTACCGCATACCGAATCAAATACGAAAATAGATTATTCAATATTCGTCAAATAATAAATGTTGATGAAAGGGATCGTTTCTATAAATTAGTTTGCAATGAAGGGGAAGTAAGCTAATGGCAAAGGGTGATTTTGATTTTAGGGTTGAAGGTACGGGCGGTCTAATTAATAAATTAACTAGAATACAAAGATCTGCCGTAATGCAAAAAAGAATGTTGACGGCGGTAAATATGGTAAAAAATAACGTTGTAAAGAAACTTAATCAAGCAGGTAAAGGCGAACCATATGTTAGATATTTCAATGGTCAAAGAATAGAAGGTACCGCATCAAGACCTTTTGATCCACCGGCTACTTTTATGGGCGAACTAAAAAACAATATTAATATAGAAGTTAGACCAATGGCGGGTGGTGGTGCAATAGGATCAATAATAGCGTCGGCACCATACGCAAAATCTTTAGAATTTGGTACTACTAAAATGCAACCTAGACCATTTTTATTCCCTACGTTAGAAGAAAATAAAAGCAAAATAAAACGTATTTTTAGAAGAAGGGGTGCATTTAGGGGGATAGGTAAAAAATGAGCATAGGTCAATTTCCATTACAACAAGCAATCTTTTCCGCATTGAATGTAAGCGCCGTCACAAGCGATTTAAGTTGTGGTGTTTTTGATGATGTGCCGCAAAGTGCAAGTTATCCATATATTGCATTAGGTGAAGAAACGGCGGTAGATTTTAGTGTAAAAGATATACAAGGCGGCGACTTTACCGTAAATATTCATGTTTGGTCACAATACAAAGGATCAAAAGAAACGAAGCAAATTATGGACAAGATACACGATTTGCTTCACAATATTAATCTAACAGTCACGGGATTTAATTTAATTAACCTTAGATTTGAATTTAGTGACATAATGAGAGATCCAGATGGAATTACAAGACATGGTGTTATGAGATTCCGTGCAATAATATTAGGAAGCTAATTTTATAGGAGAAAAACTATGGCGGCACAAAAAGGTTTAGATATGCTTTTGTTGGTCAATACCACCGGATCTACTTATGTGACAATTGGTGGTCTTAGATCAACAACAATAACTTTGAATGACGAATCCGTAGATATAACCAATAAAGATAGTTTAGGACACCGTGCATTATTAGCGGGTGCGGGTATGAATAGTGTATCCATAACCGCAAGTGGTGTGTTCACAGATTCCGCAACGGAAGAAAATGTAAGGGCGGATTTTTTCGCACAACAAAATACTTCCGATGGAACAAACACCCAAACGGCGACTTTTACTAACTTTAGATTTAAGATCCCACATTTCGGGGAATTGACAGGTTCTTTCCAAATTACTTCGCTTGAATATGCGGGTGAACATAATGGGGAAGTGACTTATTCAATGAGCTTTGAATCAGCCGGTTATATTACATATGCGGCATTATAATAAGGGTAGAATATGGCTTGGAAACAAGTAAAAGTTAAAGTAGGCAAAGTTTCATTAGACGGTAGATTAGAGGACAATGTTCTTGAAATGCCGTATGCCGAAGTTGGCGATTCTATCAAAGTAGATAATAAAGAAATGAAAGTCTTACATTCACACGGAATATTAGGTGGTGCAATGGTAAGTCTTAATCTTGCAGGTGCAAGTCAAGAAAAGGAGAAGAAATCAGATGATGAATCCACTAGCGGGTGAAGTAGAATTAGTTATAGGTGGTGAAACACTTAAAGCTAGATTAACAATTGATGCGTTAGTCAAGATAGAAACGCAATTAGGTCTTGGAATTATAGAGATCGTGACGGATCTTACTAATGCACGTGTACGCATAAATTGGCTTATTGTCATTCTTTTACACGCCCTTCGTGGCGGTGGAAATGATTTTAACGAAGCCAAAATCAAAGAATTATTGACTAAAGAAGGCATTGCAAAAGCAACGGTCAAGGTAGCCGAAATGGTTGCCGGTGCCTTAACCGACATTGATGAAGATTCAGATGTAAAAAAAAATCCCGACAAATGACCGGTAATGACCGAATAGATTGGTCACTTTTTTATAAAATTTGCGTAGGAATGATGGGTATGCGACCTATTGATTTTTGGCAATTATCACCACAAGAAGTTTATTTTGCCGTAAGCGGATTTAAACAATTTCACGCCGGACCCGACGAAAAACCCGAACCAATGACGTCCGATAGAATGAAAGAACTTATGGAATTATACCCCGACTAGATATGGCACAAGGAACGGAATTAGATAGTTTAATAGTACGGATCAAGGCGGATACCAAAAGCCTTAATGCGGCTTTAGGTAGGCTTAAAGGGGATCTTGGTGGTGTAAGCGGTAAAGCAAAAGCCACCGGTGCCGCTACCGCCGGTGCATTAGCCGGTATAAAAGGTAAAGCGTTAGCCGCCGCCGCCGCCGTTGCCGGTATTGGTACCGCACTTAACAAAGTCGCACAAGCCGGTATGGTATTTGAAGATCTTAAAGATTCTTTAGATATTGTTTTTGGAAGCGCACAAGCGGGGGATAAAGCACTTGCGGAAATCACACAATTCGCACAAACAACACCATTCCAAATAGATGATGTCACAAAAGCATTTATAGGTTTAAAAAGTGCGGGTATAGAACCTACCGTAAAAATGCTTCAAACTTTTGCGGATACCGCTTCTATTGCTACGGACCAAAAAGGTACTTTTGAAGCCTTAATTACATTCTTCCAAAGATCCGCCGCCGGTGGTGCTTCACTTGTAGAACTTAACCGAATCAACGATAGGGGTATTGATATATTCGGTAGGTTAGAAAAAGAAATAGGTAAATCAAGAACCGAACTATCTACTTTTGGTCAAACGGCGGAAGGATCAAGAATTATCCAAGAAGGATTATTAAAAGTTCTTGAAAGGGATTTTGGTGGTGCAATGATGTCCAAAATGGACAACCTATCTACTAAAGCGTCCAATATGCAAATTGCATTTAAAGTTTTAGGCGACGAATTATTTAAATCCGGCATAGGCGATATGCTAAAACGAATGGCGGATCGTATGACTTCCATTGCCGAATCTATATCTAGGGCGCTTCGTGATTTGCGTAATGAAAGAACTTTATCGGATCTTGGCATAAGTGAAACAAAAGGATCCGGCGAATTTGTCACATTAGCCGATGATAGCAAAGTTGAACTTACCAAAGCCAAGACAGACGAAGAATTATTGAAAGAAGTTCAAGCTAGAATAATTAGGTTAAAACAAGCACAAAAAGACGCAATGGACGTACAAAAGAATTTTGTTGTAAGTACAAAAGATTCTTTGCAATTGTCAACCACAAGACGATTTCAAGATCATGCTGACGAAATTGAGGAATTACGTACACACGAAATAAGGTTGCTTCAAGCAATAAATGAAGAAAAA
>Ga0160423_10000230_pt1 | contig 43835 bp, 51 predicted proteins | sample CRUFie14St8metaG_FD_108191 | JGI IMG/M metagenome (GOLD analysis project Ga0160423, IMG submission 108191) | Marine microbial communities from the Costa Rica Dome - CRUD Field 142mm St8 metaG | ecosystem: Environmental > Aquatic > Marine > Oceanic > Photic zone | place: Costa Rica: the Eastern...
AGTTTAATTCTTTTTCTTCTTGTTTCGCTATATTAGAAAAGAAAGAAGTTGTCACAACAAGGCCTGCATTGAATTGATTCCTTTCAACAACACCATAAAGTTGCCTGATTACATCAATACCAACCTTACGATTAGGTGAGTTTTTTTTACATTCTACTACATATAATAAATCTCCAAAGCTTTCACTCCTTGAAAGAAATATATCAAAGCCTCCATCTCTTGTTTGTGGGGTTAAGGTCGCATCAAATCCTTGATTCTCAAAGATATTAGCTATAATTTCCTCAAATTTACGACTTGATAGTTGGTAAAGAAAGTTTGGATTTTTTTTACATTCATTGATTATTTCTTCATTAACTTCTTTTACTTTTATTTCTTGTGTCTTAGTTATTTCTTGCTTTACATTAATCGTATTACTTGTTAAATCGGTTGGAAGGGTAGAGTTTCGATTTGGAAGAATAAAAAGATCTAGTATTTTTTGTAGAGTATTTCGAATAGAACCTTCTGTTTGAGATAGGAGTTCGTTTACATCTATGTTTCTAGGAAGGATGATTTGTTTATTGTTAATGTTTAAATAGTGTAGCATTATGAGCCTCTTTTGAAAAATTGATGAAAATTTATCTTTATCAACATCTTTCATTTTTAAGTGTGCTATATCGGCTATTGACTTTATTTTAAATCTTGAAGCTAATATGATTTTTACATTGAATTTCTTAACTAATTCATTCCAAAAACTAGAATCAGGTAAACTTGTGATACTATCAATATTGTCAAAAATCATTAATTGCTTTCTATCCCAGGGCCATTGAAAAGAATTTAACTCCTTTATGATATGGTCTTCAATTTTTATTCTATCAGACCAAATGCTTTCAATTCGCCTGTCAAAAAAATTTAACTTAAAAGTTGAAGAATAATCGAATTTGTGCTTATGTAAAAGGTAGTCAATTAAAGTTGTTTTACCAATTCCCGCAAGCCCATAAAGATTAACTATGTCGTGTGACTTTGTAAGTTCAATTAATTTGTTTTCAACTTCAGGGCGAGATTCATACAAATGAGAAAAAAATAGTTTTGGGTCATATCCTCGTCCATTAGGATCATCTAAATGATATGATAGTATATCTTGAATCGTTTGCACAAATTCTTAGTTTTAACTCTATTACTTTGGAAGTCCACTCAACTTTTCTTGCTTCCATTTTTCAATTATAGATTTAGCCTCATCATTGTTGAAAATCAAAACTTTTGAAATATCGTCCAAGCCCTCTTTTACACTTTGGGTTTCTTGTTTGGTAAGTAGGGGTAAATGCATCTTCAATTGAGGCTATGTTGTAAATCTGTTTAAGGGCGGCTTCGTTTTTTATCCTTTCCAATTTTTCTATTATTTGTGCCTTAATGCTCATTGTTTCAAATGTAGATGAATTTTAGGATTATTGTTTATGAATTTTGTCTCATTCGGCTTGCATTTCATGGCAATCCTCTTCAAATGACTGGTTCTTTTCGATAAAGTTGTAAATGTTTTCATCATGTTAGCTAAATTTTTCTTTCATTAGTTTTTCAAGCCCAAACATTTCATCACGTAGGCGGGCAGCTTCCATAAAATCCAGTTCTTTAGCGGCTTTTAGCATTTTCTTTTTGGTTTGTTCTATGGTTTTTTCAAGTTGCGGCTTGGTCATATATTGCACTACTGGGTCGGCAGCCATGCCTACTTCCTCAGGTTGGGCATATACCTTCATCTCCTTTACTTTACCGCCTTCACCTCTAATTTCTAATACAGAGGTTTGCTGCATTATTTCATCTTTAGACTTATAAACGGTTTCTGGCTGAATACCATGTTTTAGGTTATACTCCATTTGTTTATTACGCTTGTAAGCATTATCATCCAACACCCGTTGCATTGAGCCTGTAATTTTATCGGCATACATAATTACTAAGCCATTTACATTACGGGCCGCACGCCCCGATGTTTGAATAAGCGAACGCTCATTACGAAGGAAACCTTCTTTATCAGCATCAAGAATAGCAACAAGGGAAACCTCTGGTAAATCAAGCCCCTCGCGCAGTAAATTAACCCCCACCAAAACATTGTATTCGCCCAGCCTTAAATCACGGATAATTTCTACCCTTTCAAGGGTATCAACCTCGGAGTGGATGTAGCGTGTATCAATACTTAGGTTGATGAGATATTTGGTCATTTCCTCAGCCATACGCTTTGTAAGCGTGGTTATTAATACCCGTTCATTTTTGTCAATACGTTGGTTGATTTCGCCAATTAAATCATCAATTTGATTGAGGCTAGGGCGGATTTCGATAGGCGGATCGAGCAGACCTGTTGGGCGCACGATTTGCTCAACAATAACCCCTTCGCAATGCTCTAGCTCAAAATTGCCTGGCGTTGCGGAAACAAAAACGGTTTGCCCAACCAAATTTTGAAACTCATGGAAATTAAGTGGGCGATTATCTAAGGCAGAAGGTAAACGAAAACCATGATCGACTAAATTGATTTTACGTTTACGGTCGCCGCCGTACATTGCCCCTACTTGTGGCATAGTTTGGTGGCTTTCATCTACAAATAACAAAAAATCATCAGGAAAATAATCAATTAAACAGAAAGGGCGATCGCCAGGATTTCTTCTATCTAAAAAACGAGAGTAATTTTCGATGCCGCTGCAATAACCCAACTCTCGAATCATTTCAAGGTCGAATTCAGTACGCTCTTTCAGCCTTTTGGCTTCAATATATTTATGGATGCTTTCAAAATAATTAACTTGCGCCGCTAACTCATCTTGTATATCGCTGATAATTTGTTTTTGTTGATCTTTAGGGCTTAAATAAATATTAGCAGGAAAAATGGCTGCATTGGGCATTGCCTCAATCGTTTTACCAGTTTCAGGCTCAAAACGTTCAATTTCTTCTATTTCATCGCCCCAAAAAGTTAGGCGGATGGCATCATCAGAATAGGGTAAAAATATATCAACCGTATCGCCCTTAACACGAAAAGTGCCTCGCTTAAACTCGGTAGTTGTACGCGAATAAAGTGCCGATACTAAAGCATATAAAAACTGATTACGCCCAATGGTATCGCCAACAGCTAAACGGATAATATTATCCTTGTATTCGGCGGGGTTACCCATACCAAAAATGCACGAAACGGAAGCCACAACGATTACATCGCGCCTGCCCGACAAGAGGGAGGAAGAAGTGCGGAGGCGGAGTTTTTCAATCTCATCATTAATTGATAAATCTTTTTCAATATAAGTGCCCGTTGTAGGGATGAATGCTTCGGGTTGGTAATAATCATAATAAGAAACAAAATACTCAACCGCATTATCAGGAAAAAACTGCTTAAACTCGCCATAAAGTTGGGCAACAAGTGTTTTATTATGGCTTAAAATAAGGGTTGGGCGGTTTAGTTGGGCAATTACATTGGCCATTGTAAAGGTTTTGCCCGACCCTGTTACGCCTAGCAATACCTGGGCATCGTCGCCACGTTGAATGCCTTGCTTTAATTGTTTTATTGCATTGGGCTGGTCGCCAGCTGGCTGAAAATTACTATTTAATTGAAATGGCACAGTGCAAAGGTAATTTGTAATATTTAGTGGTGTGATATACACAAAAAAGCCCTAATCAGTTAAAAAGAATAGGGCTTTTGATTCGCTGTTTTCTAAAAAAAATTACCGTTTACCTGCATAGTATTTCATTGCAGTTGGCATAAATTTTTGCAAATCGTTAATACGTGTGTCGTGGCTTGGATGGGTGCTTAAAAATTGTGGTGGTGCTTGCCCTCCGCTTGCTTGTTTCATGCGCTCCCAAAAGCGTGTGGCTTCTTGAGGGTTGTAACCTGCCATTGCCATAAAAATTAATCCCATTTTATCAGCCTCACTTTCGTGTTTACGCGAAAATTTAAGCATGCTTAAACCAGCCCCTAATCCGTATGCTTGGTTAAATATAGCTTGTGTTTGCTGTGGCTTTTGCGATAGTGCTACTGCCAAACCTACACCACCTAATTGTGCCATTAGCCCTTGGCTCATCCGCTCGTTACCATGACGTGCAATTGCATGCGCTACCTCATGCCCCATTACAACTGCCAAGCCTGTTTCATTTTTAGTTATGGGTAAAATGCCTGTATAAAAAACTACTTTACCGCCAGGCATACACCATGCGTTGGCAACATCATCATCAACCAAATTAAACTCCCAATTAAAGCCCTTTACCCTTTTTAGTTGCTTTTTTGCTTTTAAATATGATGTTGCTGCATTGGCTATGCGGTTACCTGTACGTTTAACCATAGCTGCATCGTCGCCACTATTTACTACATTATTTTCATCTAAAAATCCTTGATATTGCGCCAAACTCATTTGCAACATTTGCGACTCGGGCAATAGTTGTAATTGCCTGCGCCCTGTAACTGGTACTTTGGTGCATGAACTAATTGCAAAGCTTACGAGTATTAATAATATGGCTACCTTTTTCATAGTTTTAGCTTTGTGGTTGTGTTTTTGACTATTGAATTAAAATTACGGTTTAAAATGCAATTGCTTTTACTCATTGCTTAACATTAAGATGTGGTTTTACTAACTGTAACAAAAAAAGCCGAGGCAAATACCTCGGCTTTAATATGTTTTCATTGAAAAAAGGATTGCTTACTTTTTCTCGTTAGCTTCCATTTTCTTTTTCAAATCAGCTAATACATCTAAATCGCCTAAAGTTGAACGTTCAACTTTATTTGAGCGAGAAATGTATTCGCGCGATTGCTTGCGTTGTTTCTCTTTTTCAACTTTAGCTTTTGCATTATCGCCAGCTTTTTCTAAGCGGTCAATTTCAGCATGAGAAACAATGATTCGCTTTTCGTCACGATTAAATTCAGTAACAATAAAATCAATAGTTTCGTCAACTTGAATTGATGCACCATCAGCTTTGCGCAATTGTTTGTTAAATGAGAAACCTTCAACACCATAAGGTAATTGAACAATTGCTCCTTTATCTTCTTTTTTAACAACTGTACCTTCGTGCATTGAACCAATAGGGAAAACTGATGCGAAAGTATCCCACGGATCTTCTTCAATTTGTTTGTGCCCTAGTGTTAATTTACGATTTTCAGCATCAATATCTAAAACAACAACTTCTAAATCGTTACCAGCTCTTGTAAACTCAGATGGGTGGTTGTAACGCTTAGTCCACGATAAATCTGAAATGTGAACCATGCCTCCAATACCTTCATCTAACTCAACAAACACGCCGTAAGGGGTAATGTTTTTAACTTTACCTGTGTGGCGACTGTCAACTGGGAATTTATCAGTAATATCCGTCCAAGGGTCAGCAGAAAGTTGCTTAACACTTAACGACATTTTACGCTCTTCGCGATCAATTGTAACAACTTTTGCTTCGTACTCTTGCCCTAGGCTAAAGAACTCGCGCGAGTTAATTGGTTGATTGCTCCATGAAACTTCTGATACGTGAATCAAACCTTCAACACCTGGTGTAATTTCAAGGAATGCTCCGTAATCTTCAATGTTAACAATTTTACCTTTAACAGTTGATTCAACTGTAACATCTTCAGGTAATACATCCCACGGGTGAGCTTGTAATTGTTTTAAACCTAGTGAAATACGGCGTTTGTTGTCGTCAAAATCTAATACTACTACGTTTAGTTTTTGGCCGTTTTCTAATACTTCTGATGGGTGGTTTACACGGCCCCACGAAATATCGGTAATGTACAATAAACCATCAACACCGCCCAAGTCGATAAAGGCACCGAAGTCTGTAATGTTTTTGATTACACCTTCTAATACTTGGCCTTTTTCTAATTGCGAGATGATGTTTTGGCGTTGTTCTTCTAAATCACTTTCAATTAATGCTTTGTGCGATACAACGGCATTTTTGATAGCTTCGTTAATTTTAACTACTTTAAACTCCATTGTTTTACCAACGTAAGCATCATAGTCAGTAATTGGGCGAACATCAATTTGCGAACCTGGTAAAAAGGTTTCTAAGCCCATTACGTTTACAATTAAACCACCTTTTGTTTTACTAACTACTAAACCGTTAACAATTGTTTCTTCTTTGTGAGCAGAAACAATTTTTTCCCAAGCTCGTACTAATTTGGCTTTACGGCGAGATAAAACTAAGTGTCCGTTACGGTCTTCTTTGTTTTCAACGTAAACTTCAACTTCGTGCCCAACTTCAAGTTCGGGCATGTCTCTAAACTCAGTGCGTGCAATTAAACCATCTGATTTAAAACCAATGTTTAATACAACATCTGATTTTGTAATGGCAGCTACTGCGCCTTTAATAATTTCGTGGTTACTAATAGTACGGAAAGTTCCGTCGTACTCTTGTTCTAATGCTGCAAATTCTTCATCAGTGTAAGGAGGGGCAAGGTTGTTACCTGCTTCCCAATCAAAAGCGTCGTGTGGGGTTAAAGCATGCTCGTCAACGGCTTCTTTAAACTCTACTCTTTCGCCTTTTTCTTTTACTAAATCTTCTGATAGTTCAACACTTACATCTTCAGGGGCTTTAGTTATAATGTCAGCTTGTTCCATTACAACAATTTCGTCAGATGGTGTTTCCTTTTTTTCTTCTGCATTTGCTTCATCAGCTTTTACTTCGCCCGATTCAGCTTTAGCCTCTTCAGCTTTTTGTTCTACAGTTTCAATTGGATTAACTTCGGTTACTTGCTCAACAGTTTCTTTGTTTTCCTGTTGTTCCGTTAAGTTGTCTTTTTCCTTTTCAGTCAAAGCACCTAATTTTGCGGAAATCTATATGCCCTTAATCATATTATTTTCCTGGTTAAAAATTAAATTATTTGGGGTAGAGCTAAGGGGGTGCAAAGGTAGCAAAAATATTTTGAATTTGCTTTATCCATATATAATTAAGCTGTTTAGCCCAATTTTAAGTTTTAAGTAGGTAAATTTTGAGGTGAAACCAAAAAAATTGTTTGTTGTGTATGATGCAAATTATTGAAACTAAAAAATTGAAGGCACGCTTTTAAATGCAGCAATTTTTAAATACAACTTTAAATTGGTTAAAGGTTACGGCACCATTGCATTTGGTGTTTATAATGTTAATGCTGTTTGGCAATAATATTATAGAGTCAGATTCTGGCTCAGTAATATCATTGTACTTATTGTCATTAAGCGTTTTATTAATTAAAGAGTTGGGATATTTCAATTTTAATTTTCCTTATCGCTATGTTTTTATTGCTTTGGCTTTTATTAATGTGCTGTTATCGGGCATACAGCCCTATTACCAAGCTATTGAGGGCTCGCGGATTATTTTTCTTTTTTTAATGTGTTTAAGTGGGGGTTTAGCTATTTATAATGGTTATTTAATTGCACCCAAACAGCAATGGTTAAAACAAAATCAAGCATTGTATGTATTATTTGGTTTGGTAATGGTTTCGTTTATTTTAAGGGTTTATAATTTGGATTTTTTAGACTCGTTTAGAGATGAGGATCACCATTTAAAAAGCGCAAGAATGTTACTTGCCGAAAATTGCTTTGACTACAAAAGGGGTTTAATTGTTACTTATTTATCAACTTTTACAATTTGGTTGGCAGGCGCAGAAACTTACCATGATTTTTTGTATTGGGGACGTTTTCCTAGTACAATTATCGGTAGTTTAATTTGTATTCCTATTTATTTTATTGGGAAAAAGGTTAGCCGATTTACGGGTTTATTTGCAGCATTTTTATGGGCGTTTTCGCCCTGGGCTATTGGTATTTCGCAAAACTTGAGAGAGCATGTTTATTTTGTTTTTTTAGTAACAAGTATGATAGGCTTGCTTATTTATATGTTGGATTGGTTTGCTGATGATTGGAAAAAGCATTGGAAAAGGATTGCAGTAAGTAGCATAGTTATCGCTGTTATCATTTTTTATGCTTTTTTTATTGATTGGTTTTCAACCCTAAAAATTAGTGGTGTTGTATTAGCTGTTATCGTTTTTGTTTATTTTCTTATTCATTTAGATGTTTTATTGAAGTTGCTGAAAGGCAATCGCTTTTTAGTGCCTTTAATGGTTTTGGTTGCATTGGCATTATTTATTCCTGTTACTGAAAGTAAGTTTTTAAACTTGGTTGCTAAAACTGATATTAGGTGGAGCAATACTTTTTTGTGGCCATCAGCGCAAACACCAATACATTGGTGGAGTAGTGTATATAGCGATCATTATTTAGTTTACACATTAATGGGTATTGCTGCATGCTGTAGCTTGCTTTTGTATAAGCGGTATTGGTGGCTTTTTAGCTTAACTTTTGTTTTTATGCTTTTTGGCTACTCTTACTTTTTTAATAGGTTTTATGCGCCACGATATGTTGTTTTTATTTACCCACTTTTTATTTTAAGTATTGCTTTTGCCTTTGGTGGCTTAGTAAGGTTTATACATGAGTGCAGTAAAAACAGTAAACTTAAATGGGTGGCAACTTTATTAGCCGTTGTGTTATTTATTCCGCTATTACAATTGGGCAATATTAAAATGGCAATTACCCAGCCTACTAAGTTGCCAAATAATGCTATTGCTACAACGGGTTTAGTACATTATGACAAAAAGGTGGCAATTGATTTTTTTAAAAAAATTGACCAAAAAAAATTGAGTGATGGTGTTGTAATTACATCAATTTATGATAATTGTTTGCCACATGCTTTACCCCATATTGGTTGGGTTGAAAAATATAAGTATAAGGATAAACAACGGTTTGAAACGGTGCGTACAATTATGGAAGCCAATGCTTACGGCTGGATGGTTTTAGATGAACAAAGAAATGGTAATTGGGCAAGGGGTTACCCAAAAGCTCTTAACAAATTATTTACAGTTGGCAATGCCAATGTAACTTGTGTTTTAAATAATGACATGTGCCAAATTTATGAATGGCAAACTAATTTGTTTGGTAATACGCCAATTTTAACTGAATATGCCGATAGTAATTTTATTGAATACCCTGAAAGAATTGACATTGCTAAACCGTTTTCAATAAGTTTTTTATTTAAATCTGATAGTTTAATAACTGCACCAATTTTAACAATAGGGCAAATTGATGGCAATAGCATTGCTTTAATTCCTGATGTTTTAAAAACAGGAATTGATGTTTTTTATGGTGCAACCAATAAAGTTGAAAAACCAAATAACTTATTGTGCGACGGGCAAATTCATGAAGTAAAGTTTTATCAATTTGGGGGTACTAGGGGTTCGCATTATGGTTTATTGGTTGATGGGCAAAAAGTAATTAACTCAAATGTACCCATTCATAAAAATGGATTAATGCAGTTGTACATTAACAATAATTTAAACGGCACTATCAGTAATATTACTATATCAACTTTGCTTGACAAAAATTTACTGTATTAATGGTTTTGCTTGCCTATTTTTGCACTCCCTTTTTAAAATACAGTTAAATGAATATTGCAGTAGTTGGAACAGGTTATGTAGGTTCGGTAACGGGTTCGTGTTTTGCTGAAACTGGCAACCATGTGGTTTGTGTTGATGTTGACAAGAAAAAAGTTGAGATGCTACAACAAGGCATCCCTCCTATTTATGAGCCAGGTTTAGAAGATTTATTAAAAAGAAATATTGACGCTGGACGATTATCATTTACTACCAATTTACAAGATGCCGTAAAAGATGCCGAAATTATATTTTTAGCATTACCAACACCGCCAGGCGAAGATGGCTCTGCTGATTTAAAATATGTTTTGCAAGTTGCCAATGACTTGGGCGATATAATAACAGATTACAAGGTTATAGTTAATAAAAGTACCGTGCCAGTGGGCACTGCCGAAAAAGTTAGTAATGCTATTGCAGCAAAAACTAACATTGATTTTGATGTGGTATCAAACCCTGAATTTTTGCGCGAAGGGCAGGCCGTAGGCGATTTTTTAAAGCCTGACCGTGTTGTAATTGGTGCTGATTCTGACAAGGCATCTGAAAAGATGCAACGCCTTTACCAGCCATTTGTACGCCAAGGCAATCCTATTTACATTATGGATGTACGTTCGGCTGAGTTAACAAAATATGCGGCTAATTCCTATTTAGCAACCCGTATATCTTTTATGAATGAAATTGCCAATATTTGCGAGCGTGTAGGTGCTAATGTAGATAATGTACGTACTGGTATGGGTAGCGATTCGCGAATTGGAAAGCAATTTTTATATGCTGGCGTGGGCTATGGTGGTAGCTGTTTTCCTAAAGATGTTTTGGCATTATCAAAAACATCAAAGCAGTATAATTACGATTTCAACATTCTTGATTCGGTAATAAATGTAAATGCGCAACAGCGTTTAAATTTTGTTGATAAGATTAAGGCTTTTTATAATGGTGATTTAGCGGGTAAAAAGTTTGCTATTTGGGGTTTGGCTTTTAAACCAAATACTGATGATATACGTGAAGCACCTGCTTTAGATATTATACAAGCTTTATTGGATGAAGGAGCAAGTGTAAGTACTTACGACCCCGAAGCAATGGCTAATGTTAAAGAAATTTTCGGTGATAAAGTTGATTTTGTTGATAGTGGCTACAAGGCTTTAGATAATGCTGATGCTTTGATTACTGTTACAGAATGGCATATTTTCCGTACGCCTGACTTTAATATTGTTAAAGACAGATTAAAAGCACCTGTTATTTTTGATGGGCGTAATCTTTACGATTTAAAGCAAATGCAAGAATTAGGTTTTTACTATGAATGCATTGGCCGCCCAATTGTTAAAGGGCAGTTGTAATAGTGAAAGATTTGGTTAAGCTTTCTTTAAGGATGTTTTATAGGATTCTTCTTTGTGCTACGCTCCAATCAGAATGACATACTTTCTTTCAGCCATTCCTCAATTGCTTTATCTGCCTCTTCTTCAGGAGTTATTTTACCATTTTTATATTATTCAACTGAAGCTTGAAGTAAGTTTTTCTGTAAATCGCTTAAAACATACTCATTTTCAGATGTAAAAGAACCTACTGAAATACTAATTGCTTTTAAAAGTTCTTCATCATCTATTTGATTAACTTGTTCTATAATCGCCAATTTTAATTCTGCTACGCTCATACTACTAATTTAATCCTTTCCTTTAATATTTTTTCTGCCGATTAAGTCGGGGTCGGAGTTAACATCTGTACGATTAAGATTAAATCGTTTTTCCTTTTTAACCGCCTCTTTATCTGCTTTTGACGAAAGCCATTGTAAACTTGCTTTTCCAAATTTCCCTTTTACTGAGTCAATAGCCCCGTATAGTTCATCCAACTTCGGGTCGTCATAAAATATATCGTATTGGTAACCCTCCTTAACCAAATTACTTAGGCGAACACCCATTAAGCGAAGGGGTTCATTTTTTTTGTACACCTTTAATAACAACTCTTTTGCGTGCTTGGCAAAAATTTGATCGTAATTGGTAACAGGTATTTTTACCTGCTGGCTATAAGTTGAAAAATCAGGGTAACGAATTTTTACGGCTACGCATGATGCTAATTTACCTTCGCTACGTAATTGAAAGGCGAGTTTTTCGCACATTTGTCCAATAAGAGTTTGTAGGCTTTCAATATCATAAGTGTTTTGAAAAAAAGTACGCTCAACCGAAATGGATTTACGCTCAGAATAAGGAGCAACTTTGCCATAGTGAACGCCGTTTGCTTTGCGCCATAATGATTTACCATATTTGCCAAAAATATTTTCAACTGCTTCGGGACTCATTTCAGCCAACTGCTTTATTTTATAAATGCCTAGGCTGTTTAGTTTAGCGCAGGTGCTTTTACCAACCATTGGTATATCGGAAACGGGCAAAGGATTGAGAAAGGCTTTTACTTTATCGGGCGGTATGTAAAGGCGACCATTGGGCTTGCCTGCATTAGTTGCCATTTTTGCCATTGTTTTATTGGTTGAAAGACCGAAACTTATCGGTAAGCCCGTTTCGTTAGTTACTTTATCAGCCAAAGCGCAAACCCACTTGTAAGTACCAAAGTTTTGCTCTAAGCCACTTACATCAAGGTAAAATTCGTCGATACTGGCTTTTTCAAGTACGGGTGCTTCGGCTGCCATAATATCTGTTACCATTTTAGAGTATTTGCCATAAAGGCCTGAAGTGCCCTTTAACACAATAGCCTGTGGACATAAACGCAAGGCTTGTGCCATGGGCATGCCTGAATGCACACCAAAGGCACGGGTTTCGTATGAGCAGGTAGAAACTACGCCACGGCTGCGTGTACCACCTACAATAACGGCTTTACCGTTTAAGGTTGGGTCAACTAGCCTTTCGCATGAAACAAAAAAAGTATCTAAATCAAAATGGGCAACCAATTGGTTTTCCATAATTGGGCAACTTTAGGTTTAAGCACCAATTTAATGTAAATATGATAAATGAATTTAAAGGGTTGGTTACAAGTTGGAAAAGCAAAAATTCTAGGCTCTTTCCAGCCACCCCGTCAACTTCGTTTTACAACTCAGTTGCCACCCCTCGGAACGCCGAACCGCTATGGATGGGAATTTAAAAAAAACATGATGAGTTAATCGAAACCAACTACTTATAAACAAAAAAAGGCCGCCTTTGCAGGCGACCCATAGTTAGTTTTTGGAGGTCGGAACCGGATTCGAACCGGTGTAGCAGGTTTTGCAGACCTGAGTATAGCCTCTCTACCATCCGACCTTTAAAAGGGATGACAAATATATACCTTTTTAGATTTTCATTCTAAAAAAATTTACAATTCCCAATTTTTCTTTTCCAATCTATCTTCTAAAATACCTAAATAACTATAATAGCGTGATTTTTCAATTTCGCCATTTTCCATTGCATGTATAACAGCGCACTTTGGCTCGTTACGGTGCATACAATTATTAAATTTACACAAAGGCAACAACTCTCTCATTTCAACAAAATAGTGCGATGCTTCTTCGGGTTCAAAATCATTGGTTTCTAACTCTTTTATGCCTGGGGTATCAACAATATAGCCGCCGCTACTTAATGGGTGCAGGGTTGCAAAGGTTGTTGTGTGCATACCTTTTGCACTAAAATTGGATACCTCGCGGGTTTTAATATCAAGTTCGGGTAATAGTTGATTAATTATAGTGGATTTACCAACGCCTGAATGCCCTGCAAATAAATTGGTTTGGTTTTTAAGCCTTTTATTAAGCTTATTAACATCATCCTCACTTTTAGCCGACATAAGCAAAACCTCATAACCTAATGAGCTATACAAGTTTTGTAATTTCTCAAGGAACTGTTGGTCCTTTTGCTCATGCAAATCGCTTTTATTAATAATTATTGTTGCTGGTACATGATACATTTCGGCCACCATTAAAAGCCTGTCAATAAAACCTGTTGAGGTTCGAGGCAATCGTAAAGTGGCTACAATATATAGTCTATCAACATTTGAAGCGATAATATGATAATGCCCTTTTTTTCGGGGTGAATGACGAATGATGTAATTTTCTCTTTCAAGGATGTTTGTAATTATGCCCGTTTCTTGTCCTTCTTCCAATTCAATTTCAACCCAATCGCCAGCAGCAATAGGGTTGGTTAACTTAATACCTTTTATACGAAACTTACCTTTTATACGGCAATCTACTACCTCGGATTTTTCCGTTAGCTCAACTTTATACCAACTTCCTGTGCTTTGAATTACTCTTCCTTTCAATTAGTTAGTTTATACATTTATTGTATTTACATTTTTTATAGCTTCGGCCATTTCAAAAATCAAATCGGGTTCATTTTCAAATGCCGTGCCTATAACTATTATATCAGCCCCTGCCTGTGCAGCATTTACTGCTTGTTTAGGGCTTTTTATACCACCACCAATTATTAACGGTAGGCTTGTTTGTTTGCTTACTTGTTCAATCATAATGGGATTAATGGCTTTTTTTGCACCACTTCCAGCATCCATATAAAGTAATTTAAGCCCTAAAAGTTCCCCAGCCATTGCTGTACAAGTGGCAATTTCAGGTTTATCATGCGGTATAGGTTGTGTTTGGCTTATATAAGATACCGTTGTTGGCTGCCCCCCATCTATTAACATATAACCAGTAGGCAAAACTTCAATATCCATTTTTTTAAGTAAAGGCGCAGCCACTACATGCTGGCCAATCAACAAATCGGGGTTACGCCCCGATATAAGTGAAAGGAACAAAATACCATCGGCCTGCTCATTTACTTGGCTTACACTACCCGGAAATAGAATTACAGGTTTTTTACTAATTAGCTTTATTTGCTCAATACAATGGCTTACTTCGCCTTGTGTCATTAAACTACCGCCAACAAAGTAAAAATTAACTTTGGCTTGTTCAGCATTTACAATAAAGTTGCGCAAGCTTTCGCCCTGCATTTTATCAGGGTCAATTAAAACAGCTAGAGCCTTTTGGTTTTGCTGTTTCAATGCTTTACAGATATTTAATAAACGATTGCTCATATTAATTTCACCTTAAAAGTAATAGGAATAAAATTAATGTTTGGAATTTATACTTGGCTATGTAGAATAGGGCAAACAAAAAAGGCACAAACAATAATGCTTGTGCCTTTGTATGAATTTACAAATAATAAATTTCTACTCTTCGGTTGTTTCTTCAGTAGTTTGAGCTTCAGTTGCATTTTCAGCAGTTTCAGTTGCAGCAACCTCTTCAGTCTTTTTCTTACGTCCACGGCGGGTACGTTTTTTCTTAGCTGCTCCTTTTGATTTACCAGAAGATGCACTTTCCATTGTTTCGTTATAATCAACCAACTCAATTAGTGCTATAGGTGCATCATCGCTTCGGCGATGCCCTAATTTAATAATTCGAGTATATCCGCCTGGGCGGTCGGCAACTTTGCTTGAAATTTCACCAAACATCTCTTTAATTGCATCTTTGCTTTGTAAGTATTTGAAAACCACACGGCGGTTATTCATAGTATCTTCCTTACAACGAGTAATTAAAGGCTCAACATATTTGCGCAAAGCTTTTGCTTTTGGCAAAGTTGTTTTAATGCGTTTATGTTCAACAAGTGCATTTGCTAAGTTCATTAACAAAGCCTTTCTGTGTGCAGCTTTTCTGCTTAAATGGTTAAATTTTTTACCGTGTCTCATCAGTTGTTAATTCAACAAGTTATTAATCTTCGTCAAGCATGTATTTCGATACATCCATACCGAAAGACAAACCTTTATCTTCTACTAGCTTTTCAATTTCTAGTAGCGATTTTTTACCGAAATTTCTAAATTTGATTAGGGAGTTGGTGTCGTGTTGTACAAGCTCGCCCAAGCTGTTAATTTTTGCAGCTTTAAGGCAATTGTATGCACGTACTGAAAGGTCAAGCTCTTCAAGGCTGCTTTTTAATAGTTTGCGCATGTGTAATATATGCTCGTCAACTATTTCCTCTTGGCTTTCTTGCTTAGTATCAAAAGTGATATTTTCATCTGTAATTAAAATTAGATGTTGTATCATGATACGAGCGGCCTCTTTAATAGCATCCTCTGGATGAATTGTACCGTCGGTTGTAATTTCAATGTTCAATTTTTCGTAATCCGTACGTTGTTCAACACGTGTATTGTCAATGTTGTACTTTACGTTGCGGATTGGTGTGAAAATTGAATCGATTGGAATAGTACCGATAGGAGCATCTTTTGGCATATTTTCATCAGCAATTACGTAACCACGACCACGCTGTACTGCCATTTCAATTTCCAAATTGGTAGCTTCATCCATATTGCAAATTACCATATCGGGGTTGGTAACTTTAAATTCAGATGTGAAACGCTCTAAATCGCCTGCGGTAAATTGGGTTTGCCCACTTACTGATGCAAAGATGCGGATAGGTGCGTTATCGTCGCCTAAATCGAAAGTAGGCTTTAAACGCACTTGCTTCATGTTTAAAACGATTTCAGTTACATCTTCAACTACTCCATCAATGGTTGAAAATTCATGCTCAACACCATTTATTTTAATGGTTGTTATGGCATAACCTTCTAATGAAGAAAGTAAGATGCGGCGTAATGAATTACCAACCGTTACACCAAAACCTGGTTCTAACGGTCTAAATTCAAATTCCCCCTTAAAATCGTCAGCCTTTTTAAGGATAATCTTATCTGGTTGATAAAACGACAATAACCCCATAGACGATAACAGTTTTTTTTACTAAAAAATATTGACCTCTTTTAATTGAACGATTACTTAGAGTAAAGTTCAACTATCAATTGTTCGTTAATGTTTTCAGGAATTTGGTCGCGCTCAGGCACACCAATTACTGAACCTTTCATTTCGGCTTCAACAAAATCCAACCAAGGAAATTGCTTGCCCTTTTTAGCTAATGAGCTACGCATTAACTCCATACCACGTGAACGCTCACGAACTTCAACAACATCGTTTACTTTTAATAAGCATGATGCGATATTGCAAATTTTACCATTTACCTTAATGTGCTTGTGGCTAACTAATTGGCGTGCAGCTCGGCGCGATGGAGCCAAGCCCATACGGAATACTACGTTATCCAAACGAAGCTCAAGCATTTGAAGTAAGGTTTCGCCCGTAATACCCGGACGACGGTTTGCTTCTTTAAATACGTTACGGAACTGGCGCTCTAAAACACCATAAGTATATTTAGCTTTTTGCTTTTCTTTTAACTGGATACCGTAATCTGAAGTAGATTTACGACGCTTGCTTGGTCCGTGTTGACCTGGACCATAGCTTCTGCGCTCAAAGTGTTTATCGTATCCAAAAATAGCTTCGCCGAATTTACGGGCTATTTTAGTTTGTGGACCTCTATATCTTGCCATTTTATATTAAACTTTGCGGTTTTGTAAAATATTTAAGTGGATTAAACGCGACGACGTTTTGGTGGGCGGCAACCATTATGCGGCAATGGGGTTACATCGCGGATAGTGGTTACTTGAATACCTGAATTATGTAATGTACGTATTGCCGATTCGCGTCCTGAACCCGGGCCTTTAACAAACACCTCAACACGGCGTAAACCAGCATCGTAAGCTACTTTAGCGCAATCTTGTGCAGCAATTTGTGCTGCGTAAGGGGTGTTTTTCTTTGAACCTCTGAAACCGCATTTACCAGCTGATGACCATGAAATAGTTTGACCATCTAAATTGGTAAGGGTAATAATAATGTTGTTGAAGCTTGCTTTGATAAAAGCTTTTCCTTCTGCCCCAACTTGAACAACTCTTTTTTTCTGTTGTTTTTTTGCTTTTGCCATTTTCAAGTTTTAAATACACCGCCAAACTGGCGATATCATCTTTAAAACAATAATAAAATTGTCTAAAATATTATTTAGTAGCCTTCTTTTTGTTAGCTACAGTTTTACGACGTCCCTTACGAGTACGTGCGTTGTTTTTTGTTGTTTGTCCGCGTAATGGTAAACCTTTACGATGTCTAATTCCTCTGTAACACCCAATATCCATTAAACGCTTAATGTTCATTTGAATTTCTGAACGCAATTCACCTTCAACGGTAATTTCACCAATTTCGCGGCGGATATTGGTAATGTCTTCGTCAGTAAAATCAACAACTTTTTTATCTGAGTCAACGCCTGCTTTATCTAAAATATTTAAAGCCGTGCTGTTGCCTATACCAAAAATATAAGTTAATGAAATACAAGCCCTTTTGTTACGTGGTAAATCAACCCCTGCTATACGTGCCATAATTAAATAGTTTACCCTTGACGTTGTTTAAACTTAGGATTCTTTTTGTTGATGATGTAAACCCTTCCTTTACGTCGAACGATTTTACAATCAACTGTTCTTTTTTTAACAGATGCTCTAACCTTCATCTTATTTGTTTTTGCTATTTATATCTGTAAGTAATTCTACCTCTTGACAAATCATATGGCGACATTTCAACCGCAACTTTATCTCCAGGTAAAATTCTGATATAATTCATTCTCATTTTTCCTGCTATGTGGCAAAGGATAACATGACCGTTTTCCAATTGCACCCTAAATTTGGCATTACCAAGAGATTCATTTACTACTCCATCTTGCTTGATAACGTCTTTAGCCATAGTTAAAAAAATTGAGAGTGCAAATATAGGGGTTTTATTTTACATTTTTTATGTAAAATGGTGTTATTTTTCAAAGCTTTTTACGCTTTTTCGCCTGTTTTTCGTTTATCGTAATTACAAACTACCGGACTAAGGTTTGTGTTTTTTAAAATTGCGGCTTCAGTAAACTCAAAAGTTGATAAAATATCGGCTTTCCCTTTTTGTACTGCAACTGAATGTTCGTAATGCGCAGATGGTTTTCCGTCTTTAGTTCTAATAGTCCAGCCATCATCATCTTGCACAACATGGCGTTTGCCTAAATTAACCATTGGCTCAATTGCAATTGTTAGGCCTGCCTGCAATTTAACGCCCCTCCCCCTTTTTCCAAAATTTGGTACTTCAGGATCTTCGTGTAAATTTTCGCCAACTCCGTGACCAACCAACTCCCTAACAATTCCGTAGCCATGCACTTTTTCGCAATAGCTTTGAATTGCAAAACTCAAATCGCCCATACGCCTGCCAACAACGGCTTGTTCTATACCTAAATAAAGCGAATCTTTTGTCACAATCATCAATTGCATAACTTCATCAGGCACTTCGCCAACAATGTAGGTGTATGCTGAATCGCCCACAAAGCCATTGGCTTCAACACCACAATCAACTGATACTACATCGCCCTCCTTAATTTCATAATTACTGGGTATGCCATGTACTACTTCATCATTTACCGAAATACATAGCGATGCAGGAAAATCGCCATAGCCTTTAAATGCAGGAATTGCATTATTGTCGCGAATAAAAGTTTCTGCAATTTTATCAAGCTCAATTGTTTTAACGCCTGCCTTTATAAAAGGCACAATAGCTTCATGTGTTTTTGAAACCAATGTATTACTGTGGCGTAGCAACTCAATTTGCTCGGCAGTTTTGTAAATTATGCTTTTCTTTTTCCTAAACATATCTGCTAAAATAAAAAAGGGCTTGGTAGTTTTTAACTAACAAGCCCCTTATCAAATTTATCTTAATCTTTAAACTTGGGCACCTACTGCACCAGCAGCACGACCTTTAACTCTGTTTCCACCTTCCATTAAACCATCGTAATGGCGCATTAGCAAGTGGCTTTCAATTTGTTGTAATGTATCCAAAACAACTGCAACCAAAATTAATAATGATGTTCCACCAAAAAATTGAGAGAACAATTGGCTTACACCCGCCAAAGCAGCAAATGCTGGAATTATTGCAATTAAACCTAAAAATACCGAACCTGGCAATGTGATACGAGATAAAATAGTATCAACAAATTCAGCTGTTTTTTTACCTGGCTTAACACCTGGTATAAACCCGTTGTTACGTTTCATATCATCAGCCATTTGTTGTGGATTGATGATTAATGCTGTATAGAAATATGTAAACAATACTACTAACAAAAAGAACGAGAAGTTATACCAAAATGATAAGTAGAATGTACCATTATTGATGCTTTGCATAAATGACGATTCGGGGAAAAACTGCCCAACAAACGAAGGGATGAACATTAATGCTTGCGCAAAAATAATTGGCATTACACCTGAAGCATTTACACGTAAAGGTATGTATTGGCGTTGGCCTCCATACTGGCGGTTACCAACAATACGGCGCGCATACTGTACAGGAATTTTTCGTACCCCTTGTACTAATAATACACATAAGAAAACAATTGCAACCCAAATGGCAACTTCAATTAAGAAGAAAACTGGACCACCACCACCAGAAGCTAATTTAGCTCCTAACTCAGCAGTAAAGGCAAATGGCAATTGTGCAATAATACCTACTGTAATTAATAATGAAATACCGTTACCAATACCTCGGTCAGTTATTTTTTCACCTAACCACATACAAAATACCGTACCTGCGGTTAAACATACTATGGTTGAAAAGCTGAATAAGCCTACATTAATAACAATAGCATTACCTGCTGTGGCATTTAAGTAGGTTATATATGCTGAACCTTGTACAAAAGTTACTAAAATTGTAAGGTATCGTGTTAATTGTGTTATTTTTTTCCTTCCGCTTTCGCCCTCTTTCTGCATTTTTTGGAAATAAGGCACAATTAACGTTAATAACTGAACAGCAATTGATGCCGATATGTATGGCATAATACCTAATGCAAAAACGGAAGCACGTGTAAACGAGCCACCAACAAACATATCTAACAATGCCATAATACCGCCTTGCGCATTCGATTGAATTGCGGCAAGGGCATTAGGATCAATACCAGGTAAAGGCACAAATGAGCCAATACGGTAGATTAGGATAATACCTAGGGTGTAAAAGATTTTCTCTCGTAAATCCTTTATCCTAAAAATATTTTTAAATGTTTCAATAAAACTGTTCATAAAAATCGAATTCCAAATTCAAAACTACTAATCTGCACTCACTTATTCTGCATTTTCAGCAGCATCATTTTGAACAGGCTCATTAACAATTGTTCCACCTGCACCTTTAATTGCTTCAATAGCTTTAGCACTATAAGCATCTACATTAAATGTTAATGCTGTTTTTAAGTTTCCTTTTGCTAAAACTTTTACCTTATCTCTTTTTTTAATAATACCGTTAGCATGCAAAATTTCGTTTGAAATTTCAGTTAACTTATACTTAGCTGCCAACTCTTCAACCTTGCTTATGTTTAGTGCAACATAATCAACACGGTTAATATTTTTGAAACCACGCTTAGGTATGCGGCGTTGTAATGGCATTTGTCCACCTTCAAAAGCACGCTTACGCGAGTAACCCGAACGTGATTGCGCACCTTTATGACCACGTGTTGAAGTTCCACCTCTTGTAGAACCTTGACCACGACCTACGCGTTTTTTATTTTTTACCGAACCTGCGGCAGGTTTTAAATTATGCAATTCCATAACTATGCTTGTTCAACTTTTACTAAATGTTCCACTTTTGCAATCATGCCATTTATTTGCGGATTGCTTGTTTTTTCAACTGTGCTGCCAATTCTGCTTAAACCTAGGGCTTTTGCAGTTGCTTTTTGCTTGCCAGTACGGCCTATTAAACTTTTAACCAATGTTATTTTAACCTTATCAGCCATTGCTCATTAAATTAATCTCGTCCTGTAAATAATTTTTCAATACTTATGCCACGCTCTTTAGCAACCGAAAATGGATCGCGCAAGTTTTGTAAAGCATTTAATGTGGCTTTAATTACGTTGTGCGGGTTTGATGAGCCTAAAGATTTTGCAATACAATCTTTTACGCCTGCGTTTTCTAAAACGGCACGCATAGCACCACCAGCAATAAGGCCTGTACCTTTTGATGCAGGTTGGATTAATACGCGACCAGCACCAAATTTACCGTGTACTCTGTGAGGAATGGTTCCATTAATTACTGGAACTTTAATCATACCTTTAATTGCTTCGTCTCTACCTTTTTGAATAGCCTCCATTACCTCGCGGGCTTTACCCAAACCGTGGCCTACGTTGCCTTTAGCATCGCCAACTACAACAATAGCTGAGAAACTGAAGGTACGACCACCTTTTGTTACTTTAGCAACACGGTTAATGGCTACTACTTTGTCTTTAATTTCAGACTCTTGGTTGTTTACTTTTTGTTTTCCACCTTTCACAATCGGTCAATTTATGCTTTTAAAATACCAAACCGCCTTCACGGGCACCTTCGGCTAAATTTTTAACACGGCCATGATATAAATAACCGCTTCTATCAAATACTACTGATGACATTCCTGCTGCTGTTGCTTTATCAGCTAAAGCCTTGCCAACTAATTTGGCAGTTTCGCTTTTTAGCAACTTTTGCGATGCTATTGCTTCATCTTTTGAGCTTGCACTTGCTAAAGTACGGCCTGCAACATCATCAATTAATTGAGCATAAATATCTTTATTGCTCCTAAATACACTTAAACGTGGCCTATCGGCAGTACCGCTAATTTTTTTACGGATTTTATAGTGTATTTTTTTTCTTCGTGTAACTTTTTTAGTAGGCATGGCTTACAAATTGTTAAATCTTTACTAATTATTTAGCAGCCGTTTTACCAGCTTTTCTACGTAATACTTCATCGCGGTATTTAACACCTTTACCTTTGTATGGCTCTGGTTTACGCAATGCGCGCAATTTAGCGGCTACTTGGCCAACTAATTGTTTGTCGTTGCACTCCAAAGTAACAATTGGTGCTTTACCTTTTTCGCTTGTTGTGCTAACTTTAATTTCAGCTGGCACCATAAAATAAATTGGGTGAGAATAACCGATGCTTAACTCTAACAAATTGCCTTTGTTATTTGCACGGTAACCTACACCAACTAACTCAAGCTCCTTTTTATAACCTTGGGTTACACCAACAACCATATTGTTAATTAATGCACGGTATAAACCATGTAGTGCTTTATGACGCTTTTGGTCGGTTGGGCGTTCAACAGTTAATATACCGCCATCAACTTTTACTTTAATATCGCGGTCAATAGCTTGTTGCAATTCGCCGTTTTTACCTTTTACGGTAATAACATTATCATCGCTAACTGATATGCTAACGCCATCTGGCAAACTAATCGGTGCTTTTCCTATTCGTGACATAACAACTTATCTTTTAAATATTAGTAAACAGAACATAAAACTTCGCCACCAATATTTTCATGGCGTGCTTGTTTGTCTGTCATAATGCCTTTTGATGTTGAAACAATAGCAACACCTAAGCCATTAATAATTCGTGGTAATTCGGTTGCTTTTGCAAAAGTTCGTAAACCTGGCTTACTTATACGTGTTAAGTTTTTAATAGCTGGTTTACGGGTAGCTCTATCGTATTTTAATGCTATACGAATTAAGCCCTGGTTATTATCTGTATCCTCAAACTTGTACTTTAGGATGTACCCTTGATCGTACAAAATTTCGGTTATACGTTTTTTTACATTTGATGCAGGAATTTCTACAACACGGTGGTTTGCCATTTGGGCATTTCTAATTCGTGTTAGGTAATCTGCTATAGTATCTGTTATTGCTGACATATCAACTTTTATTTGTGTTTTACCAACTTGCTTTTTTCAACCCAGGAATTTTGCCGTGTAAGGCTAACTCGCGTAATTTAACACGCGAAATTCCGAAATAACGTACGTAACCTTTAGGACGACCTGTTAATTTACAGCGGTTTTTTAACCTTACAGGCGACGCATTTTTTGGCAATAAATCCAATGCTTCGTAATCGCCTTCAGCTTTTAACTTGGCTCTTTTCTCTGCGTAGCGAGCTACCATGCGCTCACGCTTGCGTTGACGTGCTTTTACTGCTTCTCTTGCCATTTTTATTTTTGTTTATAATCGTTTTTAAAAGGCATGCCTAATTGCTTTAATAAAGCAAAGGCTTCATTATCAGTTGGTGCCGATGTTACAAATGTTATATCCATACCCGTAATACGTGGTACTTTATCTAGGTTAATTTCAGGAAAAATGATTTGCTCTTGAATACCCATAGTGTAATTACCACGGCCATCAAAGCTTTTATCATTAATTCCTCTAAAATCGCGTACACGTGGTAAAGCAACAGAAATTAAACGATCTAAAAACTCCCACATACGCTCTTCGCGTAAGGTTACACGTACACCAATTGGCATACCCTCGCGCAATTTAAAGTTGGATACTGATTTTTTAGCTTTGGTTGATACTGGCTGTTGACCAGTAATTAATGCCATTTCGCCAATTGCAATATCAATTAACTTTTTATCGCCAGTTGCTTGGCCAATACCCTGGTTAACGCAAATTTTTTGCAGCTTAGGCACTTGCATTACCGTTTTGTACTTAAATTGCTCCATTAAGCTTGGTACAATTTCTTCTTTGTACTTGTTTTTAAGTCTTAATTCTATCTTGCTCATTAGTCAATGAATTCACCTGTTTTCTTAGAATAACGTTTGATTTTTCCATCATCATCACGGCGACGACCGATACGGGTAGCTTCGCCAGATTTTGGATCAATCAACATCAAGTTTGATATATGGATAGCAGCTTCTTGCTCAATGCGTCCGCCATCAGGGTTTTCAGCATTTGGCTTTTGGTGCTTTGTTACAATATTCACTCCTTCAACAATGGCGCGGTATTTTTTGCGGTTAACGCTTAGTACGCGTCCAGTTGCGCCACGGTCAGCTCCTGATAATACTTTTACAGTATCGCCAGATTTGATGTGAAATTTAAATTTTAATCGCTCGCTCATAACTTATAACTATTAGCCGTTTTTATAATACTTCGGGTGCTAATGAAACAATTTTCATGTAATTTTTATCGCGTAACTCACGGGCAACTGGGCCAAAAATACGTGTACCCCGTGGCTCGTCAGCAGCATTTAAAATTACAACTGCGTTGTCATCAAAACGGATGTAAGAACCATCTTTACGACGAATTTCTTTACGTGTGCGTACCACAACAGCAGGGGTTACTTGTCCCTTTTTAACATTACCGTTGGGCATAGCATCTTTAACAGTAACAATTACTTTGTCGCCAATTGATGCGTATCGTCTTTTAGTACCACCCAATACACGGATTACCAAAACCTCTTTTGCTCCTGTGTTATCCGCTACTCTTAATCTGGACTCCTGCTGTACCATTTTTTAAAATTTAATCGCTTTTGAAAAATTATTTTGCTTTTTCAATAACTTCAATCAAACGCCATCTTTTAGTTTTACTTAAAGGGCGTGTTTCCATTATTTTAACTGTATCGCCAATACCACACTCATTTTTTTCGTCGTGTGCGTGGAATTTTTTGGTTTTTTTAATAAACTTACCGTAAATACCATGTGGCACTTTACGCTCAGTTGCAACTGTTATTGTTTTTTCGGCTTTACTGCTAGTAACAATACCAATTCTTGTTTTTCTTAAATTTCTTTCCATCGTATATCCTATTATTGTTGTTCAGCAATTTCGCGAGCACGAATTTCAGTTTTTAAACGTGCAATGTTTTTACGCTCTACTTTTAATAAGTTAGGGTTTTCCAAAGGTGAAATTGCATGAGCAAAGTTCATTTTCTGCAATTTATCTTGGGCTGCTTGCAATTCTTCCTGCAATTCCTCTAATCCCATTTCAGTTAATGCCTGATATAATTTATTAGCCATCTTTCTTGCTTATTTATTCTGCTTGATAATCTCTACGAACAACAAATTTTGCTTTTACAGGCAACTTTTGTGCTGCTAAACGAAATGCTTCACGAGCTACTTCCATAGGTACTCCTTCGCTTTCAAACATTATTGTACCTGGTTTTACTACTGCCACAAAACGGTCAGGCGCACCTTTACCTTTACCCATCCTTACTTCGGCTGGTTTTTTGGTAATTGGTTTGTCAGGAAAAATTCTAATCCAAACTTTACCCTCCCTTTTCATGTAACGTGTCATTGAAATACGAGCCGCTTCAATCGTTTTTGATGATATAAAACCTTCATCTAAACTTTTAAGACCGAAAGAGCCGAATGATATTGAACTGCCACGGTGGGCTATCCCTTTAATTCTGCCTTTTTGCTGCCGGCGGTATTTGGTACGTTTTGGTTGTAACATCTTCTTTCAAATTTTTTCGCTACCCGAAAAAGGGCTGCAAAATTAACACAATTTATTATTTTCTCCTTCTTCTACCTCCTGATTTTTGTTTCTTTAAGCCTGCATTTGGCGACAAATCAACTTTACCTAATTTTTCACCACGGCAAATCCAAACTTTAACGCCAATTTTACCATAAATAGTTAGTGCCTCTTTTAATGCGTAATCAACATCTGCTCTAAAAGTATGCAATGGTGTACGGCCCTGCTTGTACTCTTCAGCACGTGCCATTTCTGCACCATTTAAACGGCCGCTTACACGTACTTTAATACCTTCAGCACCTTTACGCATGGTTGAGTTGATTGACATTTTAATTGCACGACGGAAATTGATACGAGCCTCTAACTGCTTAGCAATTGTTTCAGCTACAATATTGGCATCAAGCTCTGGGCTTCTAATTTCAACAATGTTGATTTGAACATCCGTTTTAGTTAACTTACGTAACTCCTCACGGATACTATCAACCTCCTTACCACTTTTACCGATAATAATACCAGGGCGAGAAGTGTGAATTGTAATAGTGATACGCTTTAACGTACGCTCAATAACAATGCGAGCAATACCGCCTTTTGATACACGTGCATGTAAGTACTCGCGTATTTTCTCGTCTTCAACTAATTTGTCTGCAAAATCTTTTGACGTGCCGAACCAGCTTGAGTCCCAGCCTCTAATAATTCCTAAACGATTGCCTATTGGATTGGTCTTCTGTCCCATTATTAATTATCGTTTTCTTGGTTTTGTGAATCAGTCTTAGAATCGATGATGATTGTTAAGTGGTGCGAATGCTTACGAATACGGTGCGCTCGACCAAAAGGTGCCGGGCGAAAACGCTTTAGCGTTCTACCTTCATCAACAAAAATCTTTTTAATAAACAAGTTGCTATCATCGATTGACTCATCTGGGTACTTAACAGTCCAGTTAGCAACTGCTGAACGCAATACTTTTTCAACATCGCGAGCAGCGTGCTTACGAGTAAATTTTAAAGTATTCAAAGCATCATTAACTTCCATGCCTCGAACCAAATCAACAACTAACCTCATTTTACGGGCGGTTGTCGGGTTATTTCTCCATTTAGCTACAGCTTCCATGCTTACTTCAATTTTTTAGATGAGTGACCTTTAAATGTACGAGTATGCGAAAACTCGCCTAATTTGTGGCCTACCATATTTTCAGTAACGTAAACCGGTATAAACGTTTTACCATTATGTACTGCAAATGTGTGCCCTACAAAATCTGGTGTTATCATTGATGCGCGCGACCATGTTTTTATCGGCTTCTTTTTACCGCTTTCGTTCATCGCATCTAACTTTTTGTAAAGTTTTGCGCTTACGTATGGGCCTTTTTTTAGTGATCTAGCCATTATTTACGAGTTTTTCTTCTACTAACAATTAATCGGTTCGATGCTTTATTAGGCTTACGAGTTTTTTGACCTTTAGCCATAACACCCGTACGAGAACGTGGATGTCCACCCGAAGCACGACCTTCACCACCACCCATTGGGTGGTCAACTGGGTTCATTGCAACACCACGTACACGAGGACGACGACCTAACCATCTACGACGACCAGCCTTAGCGTAATTCTGTAAGTTGTGTTCGCTATTTGAAACCGTACCAATAGTTGCTTTACAAGTAACCAATATCATACGAGTTTCGCCACTAGGCATTTTTAAAATAGCATACTTACCATCGCGGTTAGCCAATTGAGCGTAAGTACCAGCACTACGTGCAATAACACCACCTTTACCAGGTGCTAACTCAATATTATGAACCGTTGAACCTAAAGGAATATCGCTTAAATACAAAGTGTTTCCTAAATCTGGTGTAGCCGTTTTTCCGCTTACAACAACATCACCCTCCTTTAAACCTTCAGGAGCAATAATGTATCTTTTTTCACCATCTTTATACTGCACTAAGCTAATAAAGCAAGTACGGTTCGGATCATATTCAATTGATAATACCGTTGCAGGCATATCGTTTTTATCACGCTTAAAATCAATAATACGGTAACGGCGCTTATGTCCACCACCTCTGTTACGTACTGTCATTTTACCTGACGAGTTACGTCCACCGCTACTTTTAATCGGTGCTAACAAGCTCTTTTCAGGCTTCTTTTTTGTCAAACCAGAGTAATCAACACTAACTCTAAAGCGTTGCCCTGGCGATGTTGGATTGTATTTTTTAACTCCCATAATTCGATTCTTATCGGTTACCGAAAACCTTAATTATACTAATTAAATATCAGTGTAAAAATCAATTGTTTCGCCATCGGCTACTGTTACAACTGCTTTTTTAACCAACTTAGTTTTGCCTTTTAATAATCCCGCTTTTGTAAAACGGCTTCTTTCTTTACGCGGACGAATTAACGTATTAACAGCTAAAACATCAACGTTATACATTTCTTCTACCGCATCTTTTATTTGCAACTTGTTAGCTGTAGGCTCAACTTCAAAAGTAAATTTGTTGCGCTTTTCGCTAAGCATGTTGGTTTTTTCGGTAATAATTGGTTTTTTCAATATCACTTTCATCTTCTATACTTTTATTGAATTGCCTGTACGGCAGATTCTGTGATGATCAATGAATTGGCATTTAATATTTGGTAAGTATTCAAGTTTGATGCTTGAGCTACCGATGCCTTTGGCAAGTTACGGGCTGATAGGCTTATTGCATCATTTGGTTCATTTAAAACCAATAATGTTTTTTTGCTATCTAAACCTAAACCTTGCAATACTGCCTGATAATCTTTAGTGCGTGGTGCATCAAAGCTTAAATCTTCAATTACAACAACACCCTCAGTTTTAGCACGCTGGCTTAATGCTGATGCACGAGCCAATTGCTTAACTTTTTTGTTTAGCTTAAAACTGTAATCGCGAGGCTTAGGGCCGAAAACACGACCACCACCACGGAAAATAGGCGACTTAATATCTCCAGCACGAGCAGTACCCGTACCCTTTTGACGCTTAATTTTCTTTCGCGAGCCTTTAATCTCACCACGTTCTTTCGATTTGTGTGTGCCTTGGCGCTGAGCTGCCAAGTATTGCTTTACAGCCAAGTAAACAGCGTGCTCGTTTGGCTCAATACCAAACAAATCGTCGCTTAACTCAACCTCTCTGCCCGTAGGCTGCCCGTTTTTATTTAATACTGCAACTTTCATTACTTCTCAATTAAAACATATGAACCTTTGGCGCCAGGTACAGCACCTTTAATCAATACCAAGTTTTCATCTTTAAAAACCTTAACCACTTCAAGATTTTTAACCTTAACACGGTCGCCACCCATACGGCCTGCCATACGTGTACCTTTAAATACACGAGCAGGATACGAGCATGCACCAATTGCTCCTGGTGCACGACCACGGTTATGCTGACCGTGTGTTGCTTGACCAACACCACCAAAACCATGACGTTTTACAACACCTTGAAAACCTTTACCTTTTGATGTACCTACAACATTTACAATGTCGCCTTCTTCAAAAAGAGATACATCAATAGCATCGCCTAAACCTACTTCCAAATCACAATTGCGTATTTCTACCAATTTGTATTTTGGAGAAACCTTAGATTTTGCAAAATGCCCTTGCATTTGCTTGCTAGTGTTTTTCTCTTTTTTATCGTCAAAAGCAATCTGAATAGAATCATATCCATCCTTTCCATCGCTTGATTTGACATGTGTTACCATATTCGGCTGTGCCTCAATTATGGTACAGGCAACATTTACACCGCCTTCGCGGAAAATGCTGGTCATCCCTATTTTTTTGCCTAATAATCCTACCATAGTGTTAAACCTTTATCTCAACATCAACGCCACTTGGCAACTCTAATCGCATTAAAGCGTCAATTGTTTTTGATGATGAACTATAGATATCCAATAATCGCTTATAAGTGCACAATTGAAATTGCTCACGCGACTTTTTATTTACGTGTGGCGATTTTATCACCGTAAATATTTTCTTTTTTGTAGGTAATGGAATTGGACCATTAACTACTGCTCCTGTAGAGCGAACCGTTTTCACAATCTTCTCAGAAGATTTATCAACTAAGTTGTGATCGTACGATTTTAATTTTATTCTTATTCGTTGCGTCATCTTAATCAACTTTTACTTCACCTCTTGATTTTGCTATCACCTCTTCGGCTATGCCTGAAGGTGCTTCTTGGTAATGGCTAAACTCCATAGTTGAAGTACCACGACCCGATGTGATAGTACGCAATGCCGTAACATAGCCAAACATCTCAGATAAAGGAACTTTAGCCTTGATAACTTGTGCATTGTTTTTCATATCCATACCCTCCATTAAACCACGGCGACGGTTAACATCACTAACCACATCACCCGTGTACTCATCCGGAGTTAACACTTCTAATTTCATAATAGGCTCCAATAAAACTGGCTTCGCTTTAACAACCGCATTACGGTACGCCATTTTAGCACCCAATTCAAACGATACAGCATCCGAATCCACTTGGTGGAAAGAGCCATCGAATAAACGAACGCGTAATGAAGGCATTTCGTAACCCGCTAAAACACCTTGTTTCATTGAGTCCTTGAAACCTTTTTCAATTGATGGAATAAATTCACGTGGAATTGAACCACCAACAATTTCATTAATAAACTGTAATCCTGGCTCAACTTCACCAGTTTTCTCATCTTCTAAAGCTGGCATTATTTCTAATGACATATCAGCAAACTTACCACGACCACCTGACTGCTTTTTATAAACCTCGCGGTGCTCAATAGCTTTTGTAATTGCCTCCTTATAGTTTACTTGTGGTGCACCTTGGTTACACTCAACTTTAAACTCACGCTTTAAACGATCAACAATAATCTCTAAGTGCAACTCACCCATACCCGAGATAACTGTTTGACCAGTTTCCTCATCAAAAGCAACTTTAAACGTAGGATCCTCTTCAGCTAATTTAGCTAAAGCCATACCTAACTTATCTAAATCTTTTTGAGTTTTAGGCTCAATAGCAATCGAGATTACCGGATCAGGGAAAATCATACTTTCTAAAACAATCGGCGCATCTAAAGCAGACAAAGTATCACCTGTTTTGATGTCTTTAAAACCAACTGCCGCTAAAATATCACCAGCACCTACACTTTGAATTTGTGTTTGGCTTTTTGCGTGCATTTGATACAAACGAGAAATACGCTCTTTTTTGCCTGAACGAGTATTCAATACATACGAACCACCCTCTAAAGCACCAGAGTAAACACGCATAAATGCTAAACGACCAACGAAAGGATCCGTAGCAATTTTAAATGCTAATGCTGCAAATGGCTCATCATCAGAAGGCTTACGAGAAACTTCCTCTTCGGTATCAGGGTTAGTACCTGTAACCGCTTCAATATCTAATGGCGATGGCAAAAATGAACAAACTGCATCTAATACTGCTTGAACACCTTTGTTTTTAAATGCCGAACCACACATCATTGGAACAAACTTGTTATCCAATACTGCTGCACGGATTGCATCTAACATTTCTTGCTCAGTAATTGAGTTAGGATCTTCAAAGAATTTCTCCATTAAAGAATCATCATACTCAGCAACTGCCTCTAATAACAACTCTCTACGCTCAGCAACAACATCTACTAAATCTTCAGGCATATCAATCTCTTCGAAAGTCATACCCATGTCATGCTCATTCCAAACAATTGCTTTACCAGTAATCAAGTCAACCACTCCTTTAAAAGTATCCTCAGCACCAATTGGCACTTGTAAAGCTACTGCTGGAGTACCTAATTTTTCGTAAACATCATTTACTACTGAAAAGAAATCAGCACCCGAACGGTCCATTTTATTAACAAAACCAATACGAGGAACGTTATAGTTATTAGCTAATCTCCAGTTTGTTTCAGATTGAGGCTCAACACCAGAAACTGCACAAAACAAGAAAACCAAACCATCTAATACACGTAAACTACGGTTTACCTCAACTGTAAAATCCACGTGACCTGGAGTATCAATAATATTGAAATCATATTTTTGATTTTTCCACTGCCACTCTGTTTTTGTAGCCGCCGAAGTAATGGTAATACCACGCTCCTGCTCTTGCTCCATCCAGTCCATAGTAGCTGCACCTTCGTGCACCTCACCAATTTTATGACTGATACCCGTATAATAAAGAACACGCTCAGTAGTAGTTGTCTTACCCGCATCAATGTGGGCAGCAATACCGATGTTTCTTGTATAGGTTAAATCTCTTTTAGCCATGATTTATTTAGTTGAGAATTTTTGTCTTTTTAAATTATTACACTCTAAAATGCGCAAACGCTTTATTAGCCTCAGCCATACGGTGCGTATCTTCTTTCTTTTTAACTGCCGCACCTTCATTTTTTGCTGCAGCCATAATTTCGTTTCCTAATTTTTCTGCCATTGATTTACCATTACGCTTACGCGCAAAGCTGATTAACCACTTCATACCTAACGACATTTTGCGTGCATTACGAATTTCAGTTGGAATTTGAAATGTTGCACCACCAATACGACGACTACGAACCTCTACCGCAGGCATTACATTAGCTAATGCTTTTTTCCAAGCATCGTATCCGCTTTCGCTAGTTTTTTGCTCTACAAAGTCAACCGCATCATAAAAAATCTTAAATGCAGTAGATTTCTTACCATCCCACATCATGTTATTAACAAACTGTGTTACAACAGGATCACTAAAACGTGGATCTGGTGCTAAGTATCTTTTTTTGGCTCTTTGCTTTCTCATGTTACTCTAAGCTTCAGTTCTTATTAAATTATTTCTTTGGTCGTTTTGTACCATATTTACTTCTACCCTGCTTACGGGCTTCAACACCTGCAGTATCTAATGCACCACGCACAATTGTATAACGTACACCAGGCAAATCTTTAACACGACCGCCACGTACTAACACAATTGAGTGTTCTTGTAAATTATGTTTTTCACCAGGAATGTAACAGATAACCTCGTAACCATTTGTTAAGCGCACTTTAGCAACTTTACGCATAGCCGAGTTAGGTTTTTTAGGCGTAGTAGTATACACACGTGTACAAACCCCACGACGTTGCGGACAACTCTCCAGGGCACGACTTTTTGAAGTCTCCACTTGCTTTACTCTTCCTTTTCTTACTAGTTGCTGTATAGTAGGCATAAAACAGCTTTTTTTATTTTGTTTAAAAAGCTTTATAATTTTTGAGATAGAAATCCCGTTTAATCAGCAACAATTTCAATAACCTTGAAGTGTTTCGACTAAGCGGGAAGCAAAAATCACATAGCTTCCATTAATCACATTAGCTTTTTTCGACACGTTTTTACACAGTTTCTCCAAAAGCGAGTGCAAATGTAGAAATAATTCTATGAAAAAGCAAAAAGCTTTGGGAACTTTTTTAAAAATGAGAAAAGTATTATTGTTTTTTTGAAAAAAAGAACCATTCAAAAAATGTAAAATCACTTTAATTACTCAATCATTGCTTTAAAGTTTAAAATTTGTTGCAAAATAAGTTTTGGCGATTCGTAGTGATAGAGGCAAGCTATGCGAAATCGCATTGCAAAGCAATAAGCGTGAAGCATAAAGCTTGTCAGCGGTTGTTCTATAAGAACAAATCACATTGAATCGTCATGATTTTTGATTCTTTGTATCTAGACAAAGAATAGCAGAAGGAGAGTTTAAACACCCGTTTACTTTCATCTACCCCCTCAAAAAATCTCTAAAATCTTTAGATGTAATTTTTGGACACTCCTCCATCGGTATATGCCCCACCCCATCGTATAGTATCAATTCCGCATTCGGAATTTCTAAATTAAACTTATAGGCGTTGGCCAATGGCAACCATCTATCCTGCTTACCCCACATAATTAAGGTTGGGTGTTTAATTGTTTTTAAAAGATGCGTATGATCAATAAACTTGGTATTTACCATCCTTACAAATGCTTCAGGATTACCAGGAATGCTATTAATCTCATAATACCTATCAACCAACTCTTGATCCACTTTTGCCGAATCATTAAACACCTGCCGCATAAACACTTCAATAACCGTTCGGCGCATTGAGTATTTCGTCATACTACGTAAAAAAGGGGTACGCGCCATTTTAAAAGGCAAAGGAATGCTTTTTGAATCTAGATACCCCGCAGCATCAATCAAACAAAGTTTATCAACCAACTTAGGATATTTTAGGGCTAATTCCCAAGCAATCCATCCACCAAGCGAACTTCCTACAACATGACATTTATCTGTATCAAGTATATGGAGGAAGTCATTTATAAAATCAACCGCAATATCAATTGAGTATTCATTGCGAGGATTAGTACCACTTAATCCAAAGCCAGGTAAATCCAAACGAATAACCTTATAGTAACGTTTTAAATATTTTGCCCAAGCATCAAAAGTATGTACGCTTGAAAATGAACCGTGAATTAACAAAACTGGTTCGCCCTCACCTTCTACTTTAAAGTGAATACGTTGCCCATCAATCATAAAAAATTGAGAATCGTCGTCAGTATATTTTCTAAATACTGTTTTTAGTGCTGGGTCAATTATCTCCAACATCCTACCACGCGAAAGCCAATCGTAGTTAATATCCGTAAATGTTTTGGCCAAAAAAACCTTTATCCGTTAGTTCCAAGCAAATAACGGTAATTGCGCCATCATTTTATTCACCTCCGCTTTAATTTCTTGTCGTAAATTTTCATTATCCGAATCCAAAATAATAGCATCAATCCATTCAACAATTTGCGGCATGTGGTTTTCAGTTAGCCCACGGGTTGTAATGGCAGGCGTTCCTATTCTAATCCCCGATGTTATAAAGGGCGATTTAGTATCAAAAGGAACCATGTTCTTGTTTAAGGTAATATCCGCTTCACCTAAAATACGCTCCGCCTTTTTACCCGACACTTCTTTACTCGTTAAATCAATTAACATGCAATGATTATCCGTGCCTCTCGAAATCAAATGATAATCTCGCTTTACAAATTCCTGCGCCATAGCTTGAGCATTAGCAATTACCTGTTGGCAATATTTTTTGTATTCAGGATTTAAAGCTTCACCGAATGCCACAGCTTTTGCCGCAATTACATGTTCTAACGGTCCGCCTTGTGTTCCAGGAAAAACACCGCCATCTAACAAGGAACTCATCATGCGAGTAACACCTTTCTTCGTTTTTAAACCAAAAGGATTCTCAAAATCTTGACCCATCATAATTAAACCACCTCTTGGACCACGCAAGGTTTTATGCGTAGTAGTCGTTACTATATGGCAATGCTTCATCGGGTCTTTCAACAAGCCTGCGGCAATTAAACCAGCTGGGTGCGAAATATCTGCCAACAACAATGCGCCAACGCTATCGGCAATGGTTCTAAAGCGCTCATAATCCCAATCGCGAGAATAAGCCGATGCACCGCAAATAATCAATTTTGGATTTTCAGTTTTAGCCGTTGCCTCAACTTTATCCATGTCAATCACGCCTGTTTCTTTTTCAACCCCATAAAAAGTTGGCTTATATAATTTACCTGAAAAATTAACCGCCGAACCATGCGTTAAATGCCCACCATGCGATAAATCGAAACCAAAAATGGTATCGCCAGCATTAAGGGTGGCTAACATAACCGCCGCATTGGCTTGCGCCCCCGAATGGGGTTGCACATTAGCCCAAGCAGCACCGAATAATTGCTTAATGCGTTCGCGCGCTAAATCTTCCACTTCATCCACTACTTCGCAGCCACCATAATAGCGTTTACCGGGCAAGCCTTCAGCATACTTATTGGTCAATACACTACCCATAGCCGCCATAACTTGGTCGCTTACATAGTTTTCAGAAGCAATTAATTCAATACCACGAGTTTGGCGTTCTCTTTCGGCATCAATTAAATTAAAAATAGCAGAATCCTTAAACTGGCTCATTATTGCATTTTAATGTTGCCGCAAAAATACATTGGGTTTTGGGATTGGCAGTGTGGAAAAGTAAGGCTTTCGTTAAGAGTCAGAAACACGATTTTTTAATTTCTCATCATCTTGCTGTGAATGGAAAAATGCAAGAATTGTGAGTACATTTTCTTCTGTAGAATATATGACGTAGTATGGAAAACGGAAAAGGAATGCCTTCCTAGTATTTTGGCTAAATCTAACAAAAGCTTTTGGATGTAGTTTTACAAGTTCCAAAACATCAGTAAACTCACCATAAAGTTGTTCTCCTAAACCAGTTTGCTTTTTTTCATACCATTCAATAGCATCAAAAAGTTCATTCTTAGCAACCTCTTCAAATTCAACGATTAAAACCATACTTAGCTTTAATCTCCTCTTGCACTTTTTTAAAAGGAATTGTAGGTTTCCCTTTTTTTATGGCTGAATATCTTTCCTCAACTATTTTTTGGCGCTCTTGTTCTAAATCAGTTGAAGGTTTTTTAATATCATCAAACAACCTATTTGCAATTTCAAGTTGCTCATTACGACTAAGCTTTTTCAAATTTTCTATAAGAACCTCTTTCGTCATGTAGATAAAGATAAACCAAAAAAAGCTCCCCTACTCCCCAACAATACTGGCATTAACATACTCACGGTTTAGGCGAGCAATATTAGTTATAGATATACCTTTAGGGCATTGTGCTTCACAAGCACCAGTATTAGTACAACTACCAAAGCCCTCTTTATCCATTTGCGCTAACATTTTTTGCGCACGCTCTTTCTTTTCTGGCGAACCTTGAGGCAACATATTTAAGTGCGATACTTTAGCCGAAACAAACAACATAGCCGACGCATTTTTGCAAGCCGCAACGCAAGCACCGCAACCAATACAAGCCGCCGCATCAAAAGCATCATCCGCAACCGCTTTTTCAATAGGCATGGCATTAGCATCAATAGCATTACCCGTGTTTACTGATATATATCCGCCCGCTTGAATAATACGGTCAAACGATGAACGATCAACAATCAAATCTTTTTGAACAGGGAAAGCATTCGCTCTCCACGGCTCAATAAAAATGGTATCCCCATCATTAAACGAGCGCATGTGTAATTGACAAGTAGTAGTTAAATTTTCAGGTCCATGCGGCTGCCCATTAATGTACATACTGCACATACCACAAATCCCTTCGCGGCAATCATGGTCAAAAGCTACAGGCTCTTCGCCGCTTTTTATCAACTTTTGATTCAAAACATCCATCATTTCTAAAAACGACATGTCATCCTCAACCCCATCTAATTCATAAGATTTGATAGCACCTTTAGCATTAGCATTGGCTTGTCTCCATATTTTCAATGTAAACTTCATATCGGCTTATTTATAACTTCTTGTTTTCAATTCAACATTCTCAAATTCCAACTCCTCCTTTACTAAATCAGGCGCTTGGTTTTCGCCACCATAGCCCCAAGCAGCAACGTACTTAAAGCCTTCGTCATTTCTTGCCGCCTCACCTTCAGGCGTACGGTACTCCTCTCTAAAATGCCCCCCGCACGATTCTTCACGGTTTAAAGCATCACGTGCCATTAACTCACCTAACTCTAAAAAGTCAGCAATACGCCCTGCTTTTTCTAATTCAGGATTAATGCCATCCGCTGTTCCTAACACTCTAACATTTTTCCAAAAATCAGCGCGTAACTCTTGTATTTCTTTAATCGCAGATTTTAAGCCCTCTGCATTACGCGACATGCCCACTTTATTCCACATAATTAGTCCCAACTTACGATGATAATCATCAACAGAATTTTCTCCGTTAATCGTCATCAAGTGATTAATTTGTGCTTTCACTTTTTCTTCTGCCTCCTTAAATTCAGGTAAATCAGTTGAAATTTTAGCCTCAGAAATTTGGGTAGATAAATAGTTGCCAATAGTGTAAGGAATAACAAAATAGCCATCTGCCAAACCTTGCATTAATGCAGATGCCCCCAAACGGTTAGCACCGTGATCTGAAAAATTAGCTTCACCTAAAGCATATAAACCAGGGATATTGGTACTCAATTCATAATCAACCCACAAACCGCCCATTGTATAATGCACAGCAGGGAAAATTCGCATCGGCACTTCGTAAGGATTTTCATCGGTAATACGCTGGTACATATCAAACAAGTTACCATAACGCTCCTTAATGGTATCCTTACCCAATCGCTTAATCGCCGAACTAAAATCAAGATAAACCGCTAAACGAGTTTTACCAACGCCTCGCCCTTCATCACAAACATATTTTGCTGCACGCGATGCTACATCACGAGGCACTAAGTTTCCAAAGGCAGGATAAATACGCTCTAAATAATAATCTCTGTCTTCTTCAGGAATATCCAATGGATGCTTACCGCAATCTTCTTTCTTTTTAGGAACCCAAACCCTACCATCGTTCCGTAAGCTTTCTGACATCAAGGTCAACTTTGATTGATGCTCGCCTGAAACAGGAATACAAGTTGGGTGAATTTGTGTAAAACAAGGGTTAGCCATTAGCGCACCCTTTTTATGCGCCTTCCATGCGGCTGTAACATTACTGCCCATCGCATTAGTTGACAGATAAAAAACATTGCCATAACCACCGCTTGCCAAAATAACGGCATGCGCACTATGGCGGCTAATTTCGCCCGTTATTAAATTACGGGTAATAATACCACGTGCTTTTCCATCAACCACAACCACCTCAAGCATTTCGTGGCGGTTATACATTTCAACCTTGCCATTCGCAATTTGACGGCTTAAAGCACTGTATGCACCAATTAACAATTGCTGCCCCGTTTGCCCACGCGCATAAAATGTACGCGAAACCAATACCCCACCAAATGAACGGTTGGTTAAAAGCCCACCATAATCACGTGCAAAAGGAACACCTTGTGCAACGCATTGGTCAATAATACTAGCACTCACTTCAGCCAAACGGTAAACATTACCTTCTCGCGAACGGTAATCACCACCTTTTATAGTATCATAAAACAAACGGAAATTACTATCCCCATCGTTTTGATAATTTTTTGCTGCATTAATTCCCCCCTGCGCTGCAATACTATGCGCACGCCTCGGAGAATCTTGAAAACAAAAAGCTTTAACATTATAACCTAACTCTCCTAAAGTTGCCGCCGCCGAAGCACCAGCCAAACCCGTTCCTACTACAATAACATCAAGCTTACGTTTGTTGTTAGGCGATACCAACGGCACTTTATCCTTGTAATTCGTCCACTTATCGGCTAAGTCGCCCTTTGGGATTTTAGCATCTAACTGCATAGTATTATTGTATAAATGAGTTGATTAAAAAGAAAAGAGGTTGAGTAGCAAAACCGATTGGGATGATAATCGCAAAAATCCACCCAATGGTTTTAATAATCGGCGTGTATTTATCGTGGTTTAAACCCAACGATTGAAAACCACTTTGGAATCCGTGCCATAAGTGAAAACTTAATGCACCCAAAGAAACCAAGTATATCAATACATACCACCATTGTTCAAACGATGCTTTAACAATGGTATATAAATCTTTGTATTCCGTTCCGCCGCAATTAGTATATGGTATTGAACCAAATTTCATTTCAAACCAAAAGCTTTTAAGGTGGATAATTAAAAACACCAAAAGTATTAAACCTAATATTGCCATGTTGCGCGATGCCCAACTACTGCTTTTGCCCATAGTGCTATAAGCATACCCATTAGCCCTTGCTGCTTTGTTTTGGCGTGCTAACAATATGCCTTGTACAGCATGTAACAGTATCATAAAATAGGTAAAGTAAGAAACCACCTTAATTAAAGGCGAGTTTACCATGCCGTAAGTGTACTCATTAAACATACAGCCAGTAGCATCAAAAAGCAAGGTCATATTACCAGCCATATGTATGGTAACAAACAGGCATAAAAACAAGCCCGAAAGCCCCATTATTATTTTTTTGCCAATTGATGAGGTAAGGAAATTAGTTATCCAGTTCATGGAAAGATACATTTACCTACAAAGCTAAGTTTCAAACCTTTTTAATTCAATTATTTGTTAAAAAAGCTGAAAGTATAAGCCTGCTACTCAACAATAACTAAATAGTTTATCCTAAAAATTGTTAGTTAACGTGAATAATGGATAAGAAAAACAAGTTAAGGTTACAATAAAGCATTGATTATCAATAATAAAAGAATCTATCAACCCCAATTCGATTTTGAAACCACATTCAAATATTTGAAAATCAACGTTTTGAAATAGATTAGAACTGAAATTTTCTTAAAAAAACAGAATTTGTCCCCCTTTGAAGGGGGCGATTTTGAGTAAACGAAAAATCTGGGGGATGAATATGCAAATTTTTAAAAAATTGCATATTATCATTGGTTTTGCTGCTAATTTTTCATTTTATTAATCGAACTCAGGTTATTAACTAAAATAGGCACAATTGTACGATTCTGACTACATTTTTTAGATGCTTCGCTTCACTTGATGGCAAGCCCCGTCAGCATAACCCAGTTCGTAACATTTTGATTATCAAATGATTGAATTACATCTTAAACATTATTCACGTTAGTTTGATGAGCCAACGTTAATAAAATCCGACCCTACCTTGCTTTTATTAGCATCCCAAAAATTAAAATCAAGATTATTTACAATACCATTTCCATCGGCATCCCAACTAACATATTGGTTAAAAAGTGCGTTATCCTGTATCCAGATATTGTAATCTAAATTGTTAATAATACCATTGCTATCAAAATCCCCCGCAAAAAGCAAAGGTGTGCCATTAACCACTTTCAACTGCCCTTGTGCATGGCTACTATTTGCATCTGTAAAATCAATGATTTTTCCCATTTCAAAACTCAAATCGGCACTTATAACGCCCAAATGGCTTTGGTGCTGTACACTTATATAATACGGCTCATTTAAATACCAATAAATGTGTTCACTCCCATCCGTTGAGGTTATTTTCCCATCGTTACGCAACAAACAAGCTTGCTGTTTTAAAATATTTCCCTGCGAATCATGCGCTGTTAACAACACCCAATCAACAACACTAATGGAAAAAGCTGTTACCGATTCATCACCTGCATAATTATAGGGCACACGATTAAAGGGCTGCTGCAATGGCAACAAACCGAAATAGTTAAGATTGGTCCGCATTTTATTATTGTTATGCACATAAAAACCTTCCAATTTCAACTTTACTATTGTGCTGGTAAGTGGTGGTAAAATACCATTAATACATTCAGGGCAAGGTGTACCAATACACTCGCAAAGCCCATTTTCAATATCGTTTATTGTTTGCCCGTCACCATCATCGCAAGCTGTGCCATAAGGTGCACAATTAGGGTCTTCGGTTATTCCATGCAAATAAATAACTTCAACAGGGGTCGAACTATCGGTATGATATACATCTATTTGACCGATATGTTCGCCTACATTGTGTGAGCCGAAATAAACATTGACGTTATGGCTTTGACCAGGTTGAATTACCGTTGGCCAAATAAAAGAAGTTGAAAAAGCAAAATCGCTGCTGCCCGATAATTCTAAATGGATAATTGGTATTGCAGTTGTACCAACATTTTGGATTTTAGTAGTTAATGCCTGTATGGTATTAGGCGTTTGTACCTGAAAATCGAGAGTGTCAATCGTAATAATAATTTGCGAAACGCAGCTAAAGCTAAGGGTTGAGAATAGTAGCAGCATTGCAACTACATGCAATGTTTTTTTCATTGAGAATATTGAAAGCATTTAAAAATAGTTAGTAATTACTTACGCAATTACCGAGGGTGTTAGATGATACGTATTATCGACGCAAAAGTTGCTATTAGTAACGATAAAATCCATAAAAAAAGTCCAGCCAATTTTACTTGACTGGACTTCAATATTTGAACTAAAAAGTTTTAGTCTTTAATAAACTTAGCCGTTAACACATCATCGCCACTTTGCAGCAATAACATATAGGTACCAGGTACATAAGCATCAATTGGCAAACCATAAGTGTTTAAGCCATTTTCCGCTTTAAGTTTAATTGCCTCAACTATTTTGCCCTCAACATTGTAAACTTGAAGGGTAATGTAATCTTCAACCGTAGATGTGAAGTTGATATTTAAGTTATCAATTGCAGGAACTGGCATTACCGTTACATCCATAATTGAGCTTTCACGATTTAACACTATTACTTGCGAAGCAATGTTCGTTTCACCATTAAAGTCAGTTGCTAGTAAACGATAATAATGATTTCCTGTGCGGTAATCCTCATCCATATAGCTATAACCAATTGGATAATTGCTGTTTCCAGCACCATCAATAGTAGCTATTGGCTCAAAACTTACACCATCAAACGAGCGTTGAAGCGTAAAGTAATCATTATCAATTTCGGTAGCTGTTGTCCAGAACAAATGGTTAGCATGCTCTTGCACTTCTCCATCAAAATCCAATAATTCAATCGCCGTAGGCGGAATACATTCCTCTAAACCAGTAATAGTAGTATCGCAACCAGCAGCGTCAACAATAGTTACCGAGTATTCGCTACCAACATCATAAATCGCAAAAAATGGCAAATCATCAACTGATTCAATTGTCGTTTCAACATCGCCTGTTACTGTTAATGGGAAGAATACCAATTCTTCATTTACATCGTACATAATGGTATAGTTAGTATCCCCTGAATCAGGTTCAGGGCATGAAATAAAGATTTCTGCAAATGGTAAACACTCTGGCTCAGGGCACTCAAATGCCTGAGCAAAATCAGCTTGACAATCTGCGTGGAAAGCATCAGTTGCAATAATTGTAAATTCAGAACCATTTTCAAACGGACCGAAAGTATAAGTTTCGTCAGCCTCTAAATCATCCTCATTTACCGTTCCTGTAACACTATAATTTCCTGTACCACCTGTAACCAATAACTCAATTGTATATGAACCATCTAAATTACACGATGCTTCAACAACTGAAATATCAAAATCTTGGCAATCCACTTCGCACGGCTCACCATCAACACCAATTGCAGCATTTGCTTCGCAAACACTTTCAGGGTCAGCATCTTCAACAACTATTTGATAGTTAGTACCACTAGCAATTAAATCAGTAGTATAAGTACCAGCCGTAACTGTACCTTCATAATCACCGCTTATGTTATATGTACCACTACCACCCGAAACTGTAAACTCAACATAATAAGATGTTGTACCATTTTCATCGCAGAAATAAGTATGTAAAATTCCAATTTCTTCAACACAAATTGGGGTTAATCCAAAGTCAGCATCTTCATAGTTTTCACCTACTCCTAATGAAACATCAATTGAACCAGCCGTTGTTAAAGCCTTATCATCAGGAATACCGCTTATTGTAACCGTATAATCACCATCGGCTAAACCTTCAAATATATAATTACCATTATCATCAGTAGTCGTTGTAATTTCTGAACCATCAGGTAATGTTAAGGTAATAATTATACCTCCAATTCCTTCTTCACCTTCATCTTGTATGCCATCGCCATTGGTATCACACCAAACTGTATCTCCAATTGAGCCAGGACTAAAGCACGCTTCATCAATACCACCATCAAAAACCGCTGGGTCACAAATTTGCTCTGGGTCATCATCCGTTGCAACTAATGTATAACTTTCATCAACTAAAATCGGCCCAAAAGTAATTGGCTCACCATCAATTGCTGAACCCTCAAAAGCACCTGTAATTGAATAAGCACCTGTACCGCCAGTAACGGTAAATGTTACATTATAAGTGCCATCATTGTCATCCGTACATTCGGCAACAGCCTCAATTGCAATAGGTGTTTCGCACTCTTCACCTTTAATACAATCAACAGTCCCTGAAATGGTTGTGCATTCCGTATTGTTTGATGAAACTATAAAAGTATAAGTATCACCATTAGCTAAAGCACCTACCGCAATAAACTCATTGGTATTAACTGTACCCTCAAAAGTACCAGAAACATCCGCTTCGTCAACAGTTAAACTTTCAATTGTAAAACCAAGCGTAAATACACCAGTATTTTGGTCGCATTCTTCAGTTAAAACTATTGTTAAATCGCAACCTGGTTTAATACAGTTTACCGTATTATCTACTTGGTCGCACTCTTCCCCTTCTGAGCTAACAATTAAGGTATATGAATCTCCATCAGGTATATCACCAATAATAATTGTTTCGCCAACATCTACCGTACCATTAAATGCGCCACTAACTTCGGCCGTTTCAGCACTCGTTCCGTTTACAACAAAGCTTACGCTTGAAACACCTGTTACCTCATTACAATCTTCTGTTACTTCAATTGTTAAATCGCAACCTGGTTTAACACAGTTTACTGTATTATCTACTTGGTCGCATTCTTCTCCTTCCGAGCTAACAATTAAGGTATATGAATCTCCATCAGGTATATCGCCAATAATAATTGTTTCGCCAACATCTACAGTACCATTAAATGCGCCACTAACTTCGGCCGTTTCAGCACTCGTTCCGTTTACAACAAAGCTTACGCTTGAAACACC
>Ga0160423_10000231_pt1 | contig 43808 bp, 45 predicted proteins | sample CRUFie14St8metaG_FD_108191 | JGI IMG/M metagenome (GOLD analysis project Ga0160423, IMG submission 108191) | Marine microbial communities from the Costa Rica Dome - CRUD Field 142mm St8 metaG | ecosystem: Environmental > Aquatic > Marine > Oceanic > Photic zone | place: Costa Rica: the Eastern...
CAGCTGCAGTGCCGGGTAGCTAAGTATGGAAGAGATAACTGCTGAAAGCATCTAAGCGGGAAACTCACCTCAAAACTAGTTCTTCCTATAGAGCCGTGGTAGACCACCACGTTGATAGGCCAGATGTGGAAGCGCAGTAATGCGTGCAGCTGACTGGTACTAATAGCTCAATTGGCTTGATTTATGCACTGAAAAAAATTTTATATTATATTAGATAATTAGTTAATAAGCTTCAGATTGGATTTTTATTTATTCTTTAATTAATTTTTTTAAATTTTTAAAATTATTCTTAGTTTCTTTCCATACATTTTGTTGATTTTCTGCTAATTGATTATGAAGAGCTAATTTATTTTCCTCAAGATTTATTAAGTACTCTTCAAAAACACTTTCAAAGTTTAAAGAATTTGCTTCTATCCCCCATTCTGGTTTATTTATGTCTTCCAAAAAAAAACGCATCTTGTCATGACTTATAATTGACATGATAGGTCTACGAAGACCAAATGGTATCATCTGTGAGTGACCACGCATGCCAAAAGCAAGATCAACTTCAGCATAAAATTTCATAACTTCATCTTCAGAAGAGTTTGTTAAATCTCTAGTTTCATATAACACTCCTCGTTCACTCAAAAGCATCTCAATTTTTCTATCAATTGACTTATGAGCTGTAACAATAATTTTCCATCCTCTGGTTTCAGCTATTTTTAGTGCATTTAAAATTCTAGCAATAATTTTTTTTGAGTTTGAGCCAAACCTTAGATCAAAACGATCATAAGCAGCATTAAATGAAAGAATTTGATCCTTTTTTTTATCATGTGATTTAGCTATTTCCTGATACTCAGGATATAATTGCCAAAGAGATGTTGTAGGACAGAATTGCCTTTGTAATTTTGAATGTAAGTCATAATTTATGTATTTTTTAACGGCATTAATTGACCCAGTGTTTCTTAGTCCAAAAAATATACTTTTCTTTATTGTTGCGCTTATATGTCTAAAAAAAATAGGGTCAAATTCGGGTTGGTTTCTAAATCTATTATAACCAATCGCAAATACGATCAAAGGTATTTTAATACCATCAACCGACTCTATTGAGCTATTCCATTGCCACCCACTTTTAGCTGTTTTGCTTCCTAATTGATCTTTTAATAATAAACCTCCACCACCTAATATAATTCCATCATAATTTTTATTTATTTTTTTTACTTTATCCAAAGAAAATTCGTCCCAAGCTTGAAACAATTCCCAATCACATTTACCAAAAAAATGATCAAATATTTTTCTCACAACTGGAAAAAGGAGTGTATCTCCTGCATTTTTATTAAGTGAATTATGTACTCCTATATGTAGTAATTTCATTTGAAATTTTTAATTAGCTTATAATATTTATTTGCTAAATTAAGATCTTCATAGCTGTTAATATCAATAGAGCTTAGTGAGTCCATTTCATAACCAATAGCCCCTTCAAGGTGAAAAGTTTTTTTCTCTAAAAATTTTTTAGTACTAGCTAAAAAAATTGATCCATTTACACCATATAAACTTTTTTGACCTTGGCGTTGTTGGTGTAAATTATTTTTTTTATTCAGCTTAGTTAATTTTCCATTGACAATATATCTAAGATTGTTTTCATATTTTCTTAACTTCTCCACACTAATAATGCTTGATGGCATTTTATTTTCAAAAATTTTTATCATATCATTAATATTCTCAGGCTTTCTAAGGGGGCTAGTTGGAAGCAGCATCATAACTGCTTTCGGGTTATAATTTTCAATTTTTTTAAGTTGTTTTAATGTATGTAAAACAACATTTGATGCATGCACATGATCCATAGCTAATTTTTTTGGTCTTAAATTAGGAACCTCAGCACCCAATTTTTTTGCTAATAACGAAATTTTATGACTGTCAGTTGAGACTATTATGCGGTTAATCATTTTTACTTTTAAAGCAGCTTCAATTGTCCAAGCAATTAAAGGTTTGCCATTAAAATTTATAATATTCTTGTTAGTAATTCCTTTTGAGCCTGAGCGAGCTGGAATTACACAAATAATTTCCATAGTTGTATTAAATGTTATTTATTTCTTAATATTAATATATCTTATGTTATAACTAATATTTTTTAATTTTGTTTGATTTAATTGATATTTACAAAAAAATAATGTACACACCCTCCATTATTATGAAACCGTATTTAATTGCAGAAATAGGTATAAATCATAATGGAGATATTAAAATTGCTAAACAACTCGTTAAAAATGCTAAGGAATGTGGTTTTGATGCAGTTAAATTTCAAAAAAGAACAATTGATTTAGTATATGATAAAAAAACTTTAGACACACCAAGAGAAAGTCCATGGGGACAAACTACAAGAGAACAAAAAATAGGTCTTGAATTTGAGTCAGATCAATATGATGAAATAGATAAATTTTGTAAAGAGAATAAAATAGATTGGTTTGCTTCTGCATGGGACATCAAAAGTTTAGAATTTCTTGATAAATATAATCTTAAATTTCAAAAGATTGCTTCTGCAATGATTGTCGACAAAATGTTTTTAGAGGAAGTTTCAAAAAGAGGTATTCATACTTTTATTTCAACAGGAATGTCAACGAAGGTAGATATTGACAATGCAGTTAATATTTTTAGAAAAAATAATTGTAGTTTTGAATTAATGCATTGTGTATCAACCTATCCAATGAAAATAGATGATGCTAATTTAATTACTATTGAGCAATTAAAAAAGGAGTATAACTGTAATGTTGGTTACAGTGGTCATGAAAATGGAGTGGTGGTATCTCTTGCAGCAGTCATGATGAATATTTCATCTCTTGAAAGACATATAACTTTGGATAGAACCATGTATGGGTCAGATCAGTCAGCTTCGCTAGAGTTGTCAGGAATGAAAGATCTAACTGTATCAATAAATAAGGTTTTACGATCAATAGGGGAACCCTCACTTGGTAAAATATTAGATAGTGAAATACCTATTGCTAAAAAATTGAGAGCACATATAAAAAAACTTTAACGTAAAATTAAGTGAAATTTGATTATATTTTAGAAAAAATTTTGTTAAGTAAATTAGGAACAAAACCATTCAAGTATCTGTGCATAGATAATTTTTTAAAAAAAGATGATTATCAAAAAATTTTAAATAAATTACCAGTTGATAGAAAGTGGGAAACAAAAAAAACTAAAAACAGAAGGAGAAGCTGGCAATCACAAACTTATACATTTAACCACAAAAAATTGAATTTTATTTCTGAACTTTCAAGTTTTTTAGAGTCAGATATATTTGTGAATAGTTTATTAGAATTATTTGGCATTAACAAACAATTCCCTAACGGAGTAGCAAAAACTGCTTGGTGTAGAGATTATGACGCTTTTTCCATTACACCTCACAAAGACCAGGATAGTAAAATTTTATCATTCTTATTATATTTACCTAAAGATAACAAAAATAGGCAAAATGGAACTCAGTTATTAAAACCTCTAAAAAATATAAAGGATAAGGGAGATAACCATTTGCAATGGTATGATTTTAAAAAAATTAAAGATATAGAATTCGTAAAAAACAGATTTATCTGTTGGTCGGTAAATAGCAAATCATTTCATTCAGTTGACGTAAGGTTTTCAAGAGGTGAAAAAAATGCTTTCAGAGATACTGTAAGAGGATTTTATTTTCAAAATAAAAAAAACTTACCTTCGTTATTTATGAGATATTGAATATTGATTAGATTTTATAGCGTTTAATTATGTCCAAATTAATAGATTATTTACATGATTTGAATATTATAAATAAAACAAACTTAGAAGTATTTTACCCAAAAGTAAGAGATCGTGATGATATAAAAGTGCTTCGCGACACCTTAACAGAAGTAATTGTATTATCAAAAACAGATCATATTGAGGAAAATTACTATTCAAACCGTGAGGAAAAAAACAGCATTACAGTAAATACCTCTGAGATTAAAACACCAAGGTTATTCGACAATATTCGTAGAGCAGAAGAATTTGGAAGGTATATTAAGAATAAGAGATGGTTAGATTTTGGTTGTGGATTGGGTGGCATGTTAGATGAAATTGGCTCTGAAGCTTCTTTTGCGGCAGGTCTTGAGCCAAATACTATTAGAAAAAAATTATTATTTAAAAAAGGTTATACAATTTTCGAAAATTTAGATGAGATCGAAGATCAATCTTTGGATATAATTACACTTTTTCATGTTCTTGAACATTTAGTAGAACCGGTAAAAACATTAAATTTATTAAAAAAAAAATTATCTTCAAATGGAAAAATGATTATTGAAGTTCCACATGCAAGAGATGCATTATTCACTATATATGATTGTGAAAAATTTAAACAATTTACTTTTTGGAGTGAACATTTAATTCTACATACAAAAACTTCTTTAAAATTAACCTTGAATGCAGCAATGATTTCGTCTTTTGAAATTTTTGGATATCAAAGATACCCACTTTCTAATCATCTTTATTGGCTTTCTAAAGGAATGTCTGGGGGGCAAGATAAATGGCCCGAACTTAGTTCACATAAATTAAATTTTGAATACAAAAAACAACTAAGCAAGATAGACAGAACTGACACTTTAATTGCAATTGTTCAATAAATTTTATTCATTAGATAATATTTATATTTTAAATTAATTTATAATATATTTCTCAACTTTAGGTAATTCATTGTTTGTTTTTTATTTATTATTGTCTGCAAAATAATGTTTGGGGTAATTTTATAAATCAAAAAGATAATTTTTTCATAAATGTTTGTTTCTTTATTATTATTTTGTTTTTTTATTTTATTAAACTGGTAGTCACATTCTCCAAAAATTGTAAAAGGTGTTTGATTTTTTTCATCAATTACTTGTGTCCAATTATCTAAAGCTTTTAATCTTTTATCCCAAAGAGAAAAAACAGGACTATAAATTTTTGAATCAGACAAAAAAGCCGCCCACCAACTAAATGTAGAGTTTGAAATTATTAAAAATTTTGATTTTGACATTTGATATATTATTTCAAGATCATTTAGTTTTTTTTTATTCATATCAACAACTTTTATTTTTTTATTTTTACAAAATATTTTTATTTTTTTTTTTAACTTTGTTTCTATTTTATTATCACTAAACAATATTACATTTTTTATCTTAGATTTTCTTAAAATTTTTTTTATACTTTTTTCATAATAGCTCCAAGATAAGTTATCATTAAACTTTGTAAGACTTGTTTTTACTCTTTGGTTGATATCATTTTTTTTATAATTATGAAATTCTCTACAATGAATAGATATTGACTCTTTAAAATTTAATATTTTAGTTTTTTTCATTATTTTAAAAAAAACTTTTTGTATTTCTGATCGAATTTGAATTATGGAGCGATAATTTTGAAAAAAACCCTCCAAAGTAAATACTTTGTTACCTTTTTCAATTGTTGGCTCTATCAAATAAGTTGGATGTATTAAATTATTTTCATGAAGTTTAATTAATTTTTCATTTTGTTTTAAATTATTAAAATTTAATGTTTTGTAATGTTTTAAAATTTTATTTATCTCCAGGTTTCTACCCCAACTATCGTTTTCTCCCAAAGAAGTAGCATCAAAATATAATTTACATTTGTTAATTCTTGAAAAATTTAGTGCAAAGAAAAATTGAAATAATTGATTTCCAGTTCCACCAAATAACTTTACTATTAATTTATTCATTTGCAAAAATAACACATATAAGATTAATTATCGTTAAAATATTTAATTTAAAAAATGAATTATTGAGAGATTGTGAATGAAAAAAATAATTAATCATATTCTTTCTTTATATAATTATATAATAGTTAATAATTCAAACTATCAAAAAAATAATATTTTATTACAAAAAACTATCAAAGATAATTTAAATCTACGTTTTCAATTATTGTGTAAATTTTCAAAAAACCCTTCGAAATTACAAAATGAATTTAAAAATTCTAAGTCACAATCTCTTCAAGATTTATTTGTCTTAAATTATTTGAACTTCAAAAAAAAAGGTTTTTTTTAGAAATTGGTGCTGCAGATGGAGTTTATATATCTAATACGATATTATTAGAAAAAAAATTTAAGTGGAATGGTGTTTTAGCCGAGCCTTTAAAAAGGTTTTATAAAAGCTTAAAAAATAATCGTAAAGCTAAAATTGAAACTGATGTGGTTTACAGTAGATCAAATAAAGAATTATTGTTTAGAGAAGTGCCTAATAGTAAAAACTCTTCAGTATTATTTTCAACTATCGATAAGTATTCGTCTAGTGATTTTCAATCTGAATCCAGAATGAAAGGTACTTTGCTCAAATTAAATACAATTTCATTAAATGATCTATTAATAAAATATAATTCTCCTAAAATAATTGATTATCTTTCCATAGATACTGAGGGAAGTGAATACGAAATACTTAAATCATTTAACTTTAAAAAATATATATTTAAAGTGATAACATGTGAGCACAATTATACTAGTAATAGAGAAAAAATTTACAAATTATTAATCTCGAAGGGATATAAAAGAGTTTCAAAAGAAATCTCAAATGAAGATGATTGGTATATTTATATAAAAAAGATTTAGAATAATTAAAAAATATATTTAACTAAAGTATTTAATATTAATCAAAATTAGTAAATTTAAATTTTATTTTTAAGTTTAAATAATTAATTCATCCTCATTGCCAATAATTATGACTAAATGTCATTTTTACAATTAACAATGTGTTATATCAAATTTTGAATTCGTTAATTTTTGAAAATTTTAAAATAAAAAAAATCAAATAATTAATTGTAAGTTTCATTAGATAATTTAATTATCAATTTGATTGCAAAAACAATATATGAAGTATATATATTCCGATAAAATATCTTAAAATATTACAACATAATGAAAAAAATATTAATAGCTGGAGGTGGTGGTTTCATTGGTGGTCATTTAATCAAAAGATTGTTGCATGGTAATAACGATATAAGAAGTGTGGATATTAAACCTATAAACGAATGGTATCAAAAATTTGATAATATTGAAAATTTAGAACTCGACTTAGAAGACAAAAAAAACTGTGAAAAAGCTGTCGAAGGATGTGATTATGTTTTTAATTTAGCTTGTAACATGGGTGGGATGGGATTTATTGAAAAAAATAAAGCTTTATGTATGCTTTCAGTGCTTGTTAACACACATTTGCTTATGGCATGTAAAAAATTTAAAGTGAAAAGATACTTTTTTTCATCAAGTGCATGTGCATACAATACAAGTTTGCAAAAAAATACTTCCATTAAAGGTTTAAAAGAAACAGATGCTTATCCTGCTATGCCAGAGGACGGATATGGTTGGGAAAAACTTTTCTCAGAGAGAATGTGCAGGCATTTTACTGAAGATTATAAAATTGATACTAAAGTTGCTAGATTTCATAATATATATGGCCCCAATGGAACATATGAGGGTGGACGAGAAAAAGCACCTGCAGCAATTTGCAGAAAAGTTGCAATTGCAAAACAAAATAAAGAAAATGAAATTGAAGTTTGGGGTGACGGTAAACAAACAAGATCTTTTTTGTACATTGATGATTGTATTGATGCTGTACTTAAACTTTTTGACTCTGATATTAACGAGCCTATAAATATTGGAAGTGAGGAACAAGTATCAATAAATGAAATGATTGATATGGTGGAAGATATTTCTAATTATAAAGTTAAAAGAAATTATTTACTTGATAAGCCAAAAGGGGTTAGAGGAAGATCAAGTGATAATTCTTTAATAGAGCAAAAATTACAGTGGAAACCTAAATTTTCTCTTAAAGAAGGTTTGAAAGAAAACTATAATTGGATAAATGAGCAAATAAAAAAAATATAAATAAAATATAATGAGTACTTGGCCATTAATGGAAAATGTAATAACGCCCAAAGATACTCTAAAACTTATCAATTTTATTAGGACCACTAAACGTTATACTCAATTTGCTAAAGTTAGGGAATTTGAAAAAGCTTTTTCAAAATGGCAAGGATCTCGTTACAGCGTATATGTAAACTCAGGTAGTTCAGCTAATTTAATTTTAGCAAGCGCTGCAAAAGAAATGTATAATTGGAAAAATGGCGATGAAATTATTGTCCCAAGTGTGACGTGGACAACAACTGTTACACCAGTAATACAATTAGGATTGAAACCTATATTTGCGGATATTAGCTTAAAAGATCTTTCTATTGATTATAAAAAAATTGAGAGCCTCATCACAAAAAAAACAAGAGGAATATTTTTAGCTCACTTACTTGGCTTTCCAGCAGCAATAAATCAAATTAAAAAAATTATTAAGAATAAGAAAATTGTAATTTTAGAGGATTGTTGTGAAACTCAAGGAGGCCAAATAAATAATATTAAAGTTGGTAATCATGGATTAGCAGGAACTTTTAGTTTTTACTGGGGTCATCACATGACAACAGTAGAGGGTGGAATGATTTGTACTAATAATAAACTACTCTATGAATTATTGCTTTTGAAAAGATCACATGGGCTTGCAAGAGAATTACCTAACAAAGAACATAAAAAAATAAAAAAAAAATATCCAAATATAGATTTTAATTTTTTATTTTTAACAGATGGCTTCAATGTAAGGAATACTGAATTACAAGCTGTTCTAGGGATTGAACAACTTAAAAAAATCAATAAATTTATTAAAATTAGAAATCGTAACTATAGTTTGTTTTTAAAAGAGTGCAAAAAGTATAGTGAACATTTAATAACCATAGAATGCTCAGGAATTTCTTCTTTTGTTTTGCCATTTTTCTTTAAATTAAAAAAACAAAAAGAAAATTTTCAAAAAATAATTAAAAAAGCTGGCATCGAATATAGACCTTTAATTAGTGGAAATTTATTAAGACAACCATTTCTGCATAATTACAGTAAAAATAAAAAATTTTTAAATGCAGAATTTATTCATGAAAATGCTTTTTATATTGGCAACAATCAATTTGTAGATCTAAAAAGATTAAAAAAATTATTTAAAATAATGAAAAGTTTTTTTTAAATACTTGAATGAAGATCTATAAAAAAACTTATAATAAAATAAAAAGCTTAGTTCCAATTTTATGTGTAGATTGTTTGTTAGTAAAAAAAAATAAATGTTTACTTTTAAATAGATTAAATTTTCCAGCAAAGGGAGAATGGTGGTTTCCTGGAGGAAGAGTATTTAAAAATGAGTCAATCAAAGAAGCTGCAGAGAGAAAAATTTTAAGTGAAACATCTTTAGATGCTAAATTTCAAAAAATAATTTCAGTAGAAGAAACAATTTTTCGACAAAGCAAAAATGTTGCTACATCCGTTCATACTGTTAATATTTGTTGCTACTTAGTTTCAAAAAATACAAAAAAGATTAAAATTGACTCTGATCATTCTAAATATCTTTGGGTAGATATTGAAACTGCTTTAAATTTAAATTTACATAAAGCTGTAATAAATCCGCTTTTAAAGGTATTAAATTAAATAAACCCTTACTTTTTTGAATTTAATTCATAATGCCAGTTTATTGTTTTTTTTAAACCTTCATCAATTTTAATTAATTTTAAACTATTAAATTCATTTTTATATCTTTTCATACTTACCCAAATATTTTTTGGTGAACCTGCTAAGGATTTGTTTTTTCTTAAGCTCACTTGGCATTTTGTTATTTTGCCAATTTTTTTTGCTAATTGTCTAATAGTTATTTTTTCAGTTCCAGCAACATTATATGTTACATTTTTGCCGTGAAGCATAATTTGCAGCATGATATCAATAGCATCTAGTATGTATATGTATCTTCTTATTGCTGTACCAGAATCATTTACAAATATTTTTTTATTTAAAATAGATCGTTGAATAAATTCAAAAAGAACTCTACCATCATTTTTTTTTGCACCAGGTCCATATGTAAGGCTGAGCCTTGCTATTTTGATGTCCATGTTGAATTTTTTGTTATAAATATTTGCAATTGCTTCACCACATCTTTTTGACTCTATGTAACAAGCTCTTGGATCATCAGTATTTGTATTTCCAATATCATTTTCTTCTAATTTATTTTTATCATTTTTATTATAAAGTTCGCTGCTACTTACATATAAAAATTTACCCCCTTTTTTGAGTTTTAATATAAATTCATTTAAAGACGATGTATTAATTTTAATTGTTTCTAAAGAATTTTTTAAAAACATAGATGGCTGAGCATACCCAGGAGAATAAATTATACAGTCATATTTCTTATACTTATTATTTTTTATATTTGCCAAATTATCTTTTATAAGTCTAAATTTTTTATTTTTTTTCAAAAATTTTAAGTATTCTGGAATCTTATTTTTACAAACAAATGTCACAGATTTTGGTGCGTAATTTCCTTTTAGTATATTAAAAAAAAAGGCTAAAAAATACTGACCAACTATTCCTGTAGCACCTAAAATCAATATGTCCTTTTTTTTAAAAAAAGAATATTTTTTATTGAGAATTTTTTTTACATCATTAAGAATAATTTCAAACATAATTTAAATTTTATTAATCAATTTTTTCAGTTTATTTTCAAATTTTTTACTGTTGAATCCTAAATCATCATCATGATTTTTTTTTGTCCCATAATTTGTTAAAAGTTTGTAGGGAACAGAAAGTGTTTCAATTTGAATTTTTTTATTTCTAAAATTCAGTATAATCTCATCAGTTATAGATCCAGTATAAAATGGTTCGATTATTAAAATCTTTTTACACTTAATTTTAATTCTTTTTAATGCTTCTTTGTCAAAAGGTCTAACAGTGGTGTAATAAATTAAGTTTACATTCATTCTTTTGCATACATCATAAACTATGTTTAAAACAGGCCCAAAAGCAATAACTGTAACTATTTTTCCTTGATTCAATATTTGAGCTTTACCAAATTTAACTTTGCATTTAATTTTATTTTCTTCTGTACTCAATCTAAAATATTTTGGAAAGTTTTTGCTGTAAATTTCTGAGAATATTCTATCAAATTCGTATGAATTACCTGGAACAATTATTTTCATATTTGGTATATTTTTAATTAAATTTATGTCCTCTGGACAGTGATGTGAACATCCTAATCCAGCATAATCATATGATGCACCTACACTTATAAAATTACCGTTAAGTTTGTTGTAGCCAAAATCTAATTTTAGTTGTTCAAATGCTCTACCAACCATAAATGAGGCTATAGTGTGAACTATGGGAATATAGCCAATTTTTGCAATTCCTGATGCAAAACTCGTAGTTGCCTGTTCTAATATACCAATATTTATAGCTCTTTTATTTTTAAGAAGATCTCTAAAACCATAAACACCTATATCTCCCAGTATCAAAAATAATTTTTTATTTTTAAAAAAAAGTCTTCTTATAGTTTTATTTAATTGTGACCGCATTAAGAATTTTTTTGAATTATATTATTTAATAAATCTTTAGTGATCGTTTTATGATGCCATTCAGGATTATTTTCCATAAAATTTATTCCTTTTCCTTTAATTGTATGTGCTATAATCGCTAATGGTCTTTTTGATTTTGTATCAATTGCTTTATATATTTCTTTATGTGAATGACCATTGATATTAATGCTATTCCAACCAAATGACTTAAATTTTTGGTTAAGATTATCTATATTCAATGCTCTATCTGTAGATTTATTTTTATCAACAATACAAATTAGATTATCAAGTTTGTGATGGCTGGCAATCATACACGTTTCCCATATACTTCCTTCATTACATTCACCATCACCAACTAAAGCAATTACTTTTGATTTTATATTGTCTAATTTATTTCCATAAGCAATACCAGCTGCAAAAGGAAATCCATGACCTAAAGAACCTGTGGAGCATTCTACTCCCTTTATCTTTATTGAGTCAGGATGCCCACCAAATTTACTATTATATTTACAAAAAGTATCCAGATTTTTTTTTGAAATAATTCCTTTTTTTTCCAGCATCACATAATGTGCCAAACATCCATGTCCCTTACTTAAAACGAAAATGTCTCGATTTCTAGAATGTCGCTTTATTAAATTTATATTGAATATTTTTTCATATATTACGTAAACAATATCCAAGATAGATAACGCACTGGGAACATGTCCCTCTTTTGCTTTGTATGATAATTCAGCTATTCTGTTAATTAGGTCTTTTTGTTTCATAGAAATTCTGGATACTATAAATCATAATTAGTTTAATATTATATTTAATACTATTAAAATATCATTTAATAATATAAATAAAACATTATAATCCCCATGGTTAATATTACACTTTAGTTAATGAAAGTAAAAAAATCACCATTATTAAATTTGTCAATGATATATCCCAAAACAAACTTTAAAGATGATCGAGGAAGATACTTGCAAAGCTATTCATTAAAAGATTACAAAAAAATATTAAATAAAAAATTTGTGGAAGATGATTTTTCTCTTAATAAAAAAAATGTTTTTAGAGGTATACATGGTGATTTTAAAACATGGAAATTAGTTTCATGCGTTTATGGGAAGTGCGAAGCAATAATTGTCAATTATGATAAAAAATCCCATAATTTTGGCAAATGGGAGAAATTTATATTATCACCCGACCCATACTTTCAAATTTTAATCCCACCTTCATATGGAAATAGTTTTTTGGTCTTAAGTGACTATGCTGTATATCATTATAAGCAGACAAGATATTACTTGGGTAAAAGTCATCAGTTTACAATTAATTACAAAGATCCCTTTTTTAAAATTAGATTGTCTAAAAAAAAGATAATAACATCTTCAAGAGATAAAAATGCAAACTTTTTTAAATCATAATAAATTAGTATAATGAAAAAAGCGTTAATAACTGGAATTACTGGACAAGATGGTTCTTATCTTGCAGAGTTTTTAATTAATAAAGGTTATGTTGTTCACGGAATTAAAAGAAGAACCTCATTAATAAATACAGATAGAATTGATCATATATATGAAGAGCGTCATAAAAAAAATCTTAAATTAATTTTGCACCATGGTGATATGACAGATAGCAGTTCTTTAATAAGAATTATTCAAGAAGTTAAACCTCATGAGATATATAATTTAGCAGCACAGAGTCATGTCGCTGTTTCTTTTGAGGAGCCAGAATATACTGCAAACTCAGATGCATTGGGTGTCCTTCGAATTTTAGAAGCTATTCGTATTCTAGGATTGGAGAAAAAAACTAAATTTTATCAAGCCTCTACATCAGAATTATATGGATTGGTAAAAGAAACTCCTCAATCGGAGACAACACCTTTTTATCCTAGAAGCCCATATGCTGTATCCAAGCTTTATGCTTACTGGATTACAGTTAATTACAGAGAGGCTTACGGTATTTTTGCTTGTAATGGAATTTTGTTTAACCATGAATCCCCTGTAAGAGGTGAAACTTTTGTAACTAGAAAAATCACAATAGCTCTTAGTAAAATAAAGTTAGGATTACAAAAAAAATTATTTATAGGAAATTTAGATGCAAAGCGAGACTGGGGACATGCAAAAGACTATGTTGAAGCGCAGTGGCTAATGATGCAGCAAGATAACCCAGAAGATTTAGTTATTGCTACAGGCAAACAATATTCTGTTCGTGATTTTATTGATTTAGCTTCAACATATCTAAATATGAATATAAATTGGAAAGGTAAAGGCATAAATGAAGTAGGAATATTGGATGGTAAAGAAATAATAAGTGTCCACCCTAGATATTTTAGGCCTACAGAGGTAGAAACCCTTTTAGGTGATGCCAAAAAAGCTAAGAAAAAATTAAATTGGAAACCTAAAATAACATTTGAAATGTTGGTTAAGGAGATGGTTGAGCAAGATTTTAATTTGACTAAAAAATATCAAATATCCAATAAGAAGTAATGAAAAAATCTAAAGTTTATGTATCGGGACATACAGGAATGGTAGGTTCTAGACTTGTAAAATTTTTAAAAAAAAAAAATTTTGATTTGATTACTAAAACTAGATCTGAACTAGATCTAACAAATCAAAAGACAGTGCAGAATTTTTTAAAAAAAGAAAAACCTGATCAAATATATATTGCAGCTGCAAAAGTTGGAGGGATTAAAGCGAATATAAATAAACCTGCAGAATTTATTTATGAAAATTTAGTTATTCAGTCAAACATTATTCATGGAGCATTTATCAATAAAATAAATAATTTATTATTTATATCATCAAGTTGTGTTTACCCAAAAGTTTCTAAGCAACCAATAAGAGAAGAAAGTCTGCTTTTTGGACCTTTAGAAAAATCAGTTGAACCATATGCAGTTGCTAAAATAGCTGGCATGAAATTATGTGAAAATTATAATAATCAATATTCACTTGATTACAAAAGTATTGTTCCGAATAATCTATATGGTCCTGGAGATACATATGATCAAGAAAATAGCCATGTAGTTGCAGCATTGATAAAAAAATTTCATGACGCTAAAGTTAAAAATAGCCCAAACGTAACTCTATGGGGAAGTGGCAGACCATTACGTGAATTTCTTTATATAGATGATTTTGTAAGGTCTTGTATTTTATTAATGAATAAGGAAAAAAAATTTTTAAAAAAAAATTTAAGTAAGTTTAATTATTATAATGTCGGATCTGGGTCAGAAATAAGCATATTAGGGTTAGCACAAAAAATAAAAAAAGTTGTTAATTACAAAGGATCAATTCAATTTGATTTGAAAAAGCCAGATGGGATAAAAAGAAAGTTTTTAAATACAAGTAGAATTCAAAGGTTAGGTTGGAAGCCAAAAATTTCACTTCTAGAGGGTTTGAAAAAAACTTATAAAGATTTTAAAAATTTAAATACTTGATAAATTCTATTAAACTTTTAATTACTTCCAATTTTATATTATGAAAGGATTGCTATTATTTAAAGATAATCAAAATCAAAAAACTATTTTCTCGTTAGGAACCCGCGATAATCTCTCTGATCATTGGGTAGAAATGAAGAACTATTTTCTTAAGCACGGAATAGATTTGGTTCTAAAATCAGACGAAAAATTTCAACATGATTTTGAAATACATATAGATGTTAATGATAAAATAAGAGCAGAAGTACCCTGTTTTTTATTAATTTGGGAAAATAAAAATATATTTCCAAAAAATATTAAAAAAAAATATTTATATAATAGATATGAAAGAATTTTTTCATACGATCCAGAGATAAATAATTTATTAAATACCTCAAAATATTATATGCCAGTCATGCGCTCAGTTAAGCAATTACCTAATGGGTATAAAAATAGAAAAAAATTATTGGTTATGATAGCTAACAATAAATCTTTTCCTAATTTTAATTTTAAAGATAATTTATATCGTGAAAGAGTTAAAACTATTAGATGGTTTGAAAAAAATTTTCCAGAGGATTTTTGTTTGTATGGATCAGGCTGGAATATGTCAGCTAGAATGCCTTCTATTTTAGGAGGCATGATTCATAAAATAGAAAAAAAATTTTTTTATAATAAATTTAAATTTAGATCCTGGAAGGGTACAGTTGATAGTAAAAAAAATGTGTTGATGAATAGTAAATTTTCGATAGTTTATGAAAATGTTTTGAATCAAAAAAATTATATTACTGAAAAAATATTTGACTCATTTAGTTATGGAAATGTTCCTATTTATTTAGGTTGTAAAAATATTTTAGACTTTATACCAAAAAATTGTTTTATAGATAGAAGAGATTTCAATTCATTAGAACAACTATATTTATTTTTAAATAACATAAAAGAAGATAACTATATTGAATACCAAAATAATATTTTGAATTTCTTAAAAAAAGAAATAAATGGAAAATTTTCAATCAAAAACTTTATAGAAACAGTACCAAAGAAGATTATTTTTGATTTACAAAAATGTATTAATAGTAATAATAATTAATATGAGAAATATTTTACGTTTTTCATATTATTTTAAACACCTTTATATAAATAAAAATTTAAATAGAATTTTCGATTATTATTTATGTGATAAATCTGTAAATCATAGCAAAATGTATGATATCTTATCAATTTTGCTAAAACCAAATAAAGCAAGCAAAATTTTAGAAATAGGTGCGGGATGGCATAATTTAAATAATAAAGGAGGGGCATCGCTTTTTTCTCTGAAAAAATTTTATAATAAAGCTGATATTGTTTGTTTAGACATAGAAGATAAGCCACATTTAAAAAAAACTTTTCCTTTTTTCAAGGATCGCAAGATGATGAAAAGATTTTAAAAGAAATTATTACAAAACATAATAAATTTGATTTAATAATTGATGATGGAAGTCATTTTGGCATACACCAAGTAAAATCTTTTAATTTTCTATTCAAATATTTATCAGAGGATGGAATTTATATAATTGAAGATACTAATGGCGCTTTTACTGAAAAATTTTACGGATCTAACGAATTAAATACAGATAGAAATATTATATCATATTTGTCAACAAAATCATTATCAAGCTATAGCCACGCAATATTAAAAGAAAAGGAAGAAGAGTTAAAATTATTAAAGAATATAGAAATGATACTTTTCTTTGAAAATTCAGTTTTAATAAAAAAAGGAAAAAAAATAAAAAAAATTAAAGATAGCGAACTTACAGAAAGTCTTGAAGAGTATAATTTGAGATTTCAAATAGAAACTAATAATATTAAAAAAGATGATGGAACAATTGACTTTAAAAGAAAAATTTAAATAAGATTTTATTTATAATTTATTTTTTTACTATCGTTTAATATAAATCTAACTGCACTTTTTAGATTATTAAATTTAAAGTCTGGATTAACATTAAATTTTTTATCTTGACCCTTGTAACCAGTATTGACTAAAATTGACTTCATTTTTGCATTTTTAGCTAATTGTATATCGGTAGTTGAGTCCCCAATTATCCATGATTTTTTGTGAGAAATGTTCATTTCTCTGCAAGCCTTTTTTAACAAGCCTGTTTTTGGTTTTCTGCAATCACAATTAATCTTTAAACTTTTTATTTCCCCTTCAAATCCTCTACTTGGGTGATGTGGACAAAAATAAATTCTATCTAAAAATGAGTGAGATAATGCTAAATGAGTTTCTAAAGAATTAAAAATTTTTATAAGCATATCTTCGCTACAAAAACCCTTTGCAATAATAGGTTTGTTTGTAATTAAAACTGCGAGAAAACTTGATTTATTAATTTCTTTAATGATGTTACCAACTTGTGGGTAATATTTTAATTTTTTATAACTATCTAAACGCTTCACCTCCTCTACAATAGTTCCATCCATGTCTAAGAAAATGCATTTATTTTTATTATTTGAATCTTTTAACTTATTGAATAAATTTTTATTTCTATTAATTTCTCTAACTCTGTTAATGTTTCCACAATCCTTGATTAAATCAAGACTTTGATATGAATAAATTTTAAAATTTAGTTTTTTTATTAAAATATCTTTTACTAAATCAATTTTTGTTAGTCTAAAAACATTTGTTTTATTTAAAACTTTTTTTTTAATACAAAAAGCTGCAGCAATTGATAAGTTTCCATATATTTTAGTTTTGTGAGGATATTTCATAATCGTTTTAACTCTATTTTTCTGATCAGCAACTATTAAGTCTGAACTTTCTGGATGATCATTAGGATGTGAAAATATTGTTATATCTGATTTTTTTTTTGTATGGAATTTATGAAATTTTTTAAGATTAATATTTTGTATAACATCCCCATATATAAGAAAAAATTCATTATCTAAAAATTGTTTAACTTTAATTAGTGCTCCACCAGTTCCATTTAAAATTTTTTCTTTAAAAAAAGTAATCTTAATATTTGTTTTAATCTTTGCTACATATTGTTCAATTTCTTCAGACTTGTATCCAGTAATGATTAATATTCTTTTTATTTTATATTTTTCAGCAACTCTAATGTGCCAATATAATAATGGTTTATTAAAAATATTAATTAAAATTTTAGGTCCTTTAAAATATTTTTTTATTCTTTTGCCCTTGCCTCCAGACATAATTACAATTTGATTTATCATATTTTAAAAATTCCTTTTGAATAACATGATTATTAACATAACAAAAAAAAATTTATTTAAACTAAAGAAATAATTTAAATTTTTCAAAAATAAAAAATATCTTTTATTTTTAATTAAAATACTTGAGAGCAGATATATGGTTAAATTTTTTATTTCTTTATCAGGCTGATTTATTTTTTTCAAAATATTTTTTATAATTAATTCAAAATTTGTTTTTTTTTTGGAAATTTTTTTGTAAACTATTGCTCTTAAATCTTCATTAGAAACTTTAATATTATAATTCATATATATAAATTTTTTGTACATATTTAATTCTACTAAAGAAAATTTAAAATTTCTTTTATAAAGACTTTCATCTCTATCTCTTAAAGTAGCTAATACTTTTTGAATATTATGAAATTTTAATTCATTAAAGCCCCTAGAGTATAAATCATAATCCTCAAATAAAGCTTTAGAATTATAAAATTTTATTTTTTTTAAACTTTTTTTTCTGAACATGATAGTTGGATGTGCTAATGGACAAGAAAAAAACATAGCCCATTTAATAGTTAAATTTTTTTCTGGAAAATATATATAACGTGATTTTTTTTTTGAAATAACTTTAACTGCAGATCCCACAATATCAATTTTTTTATTTTTTTTTAGAAAATTATATTGTTCCTGGATTCTACTTTTTTTATAAATATCATCACTATCAGCTCTTGCAATTATGTTTCCTTTTGAATATGAGATTCCTAAATTAAGAGCATCAGCAAGATTAGTTTTATTTTTTTTTTTTATTAATCTTATTCTATTGTCTTTAAATGATTTGATAATTTTTTCAGAATTATCTTTTGATTTGTCTAAAACAATTACTAGCTCAAATTTTTTAAAAGTTTGATCTAAAATTGAGTTTATACAATCTTTTAAAAATAATTCAGAATTATAGACAGGTAATACTATTGAAACAATTTTTTGCATTATCTTTTTAAATTTAATTTTATTTAAATTTATAATTTATTAATTTGTTTATTATATTAAAAAACTAATTATAACTAAATTTATATGACATTTTTTATTAGTGGAGGAGCAGGATTTATTGGAAGTCATTTTGTTGATTATTTATTATCAAAAAAATATAAAGTGATTGTATATGACAATCTATCTTTAGGAAAAAAAGAAAATATTGCAAAACATTTTAAAAATAAAAACTTTAAATTTGTTAAAGGCAACCTTTTAAATCTAAAAAAATTATCAAGTCATATGAAAGGATCAAATGTTGTTATACATTTAGCTGCAAATTCTGATATTGTTAAAAGCTCTCAAAATCCAAAAATAGAAGTTAAAAATGGAACAATCGCTACTTATAATATTTTAGAAGCAATGAAAAAAAATAATTTGAAAGAAATAATATTTACATCAAGTAGTGTAGTTTATGGAGAAGTGAAAAAATTACCAATTAAAGAAAATTATGGCCCTCTTTTTCCAATTTCTTTTTATGGCTCAAGCAAATTATCAAGTGAGTCATTAATTTCATCTTATTGCCATAACTATGCAATGAAAGCCTGGATATTTAGATTTGCTAATGTTGTTGGACCTAGATTGACACATGGAGTTATATTTGACTTTTTTAACAAGATTAAAAAAAATAAAAATAAGCTTTTAGTTTTAGGAGATGGCAATCAAGCAAAACCTTATATTCATGTTAATGATATTGTAAGCGCAGTTTATTATATTTATCAAAATCAGAAAAAAGAAATTAACTTTTATAATTTAGCAACAAATGGAAATACTAAAGTTAAATATATAGCAAAAAAATTTATTGATTTTATGGGCTTAAAAAATACAAAAATTGTTTTTAAAGGCGGAAAAAGAGGATGGAAAGGTGATGTCCCAAGAGTTAAACTAGATAATTCGAAATTAAAAAATAGTGGTTATAAATTTAAATTTTTAAATTCTAATGACGCATTTTCATTTGGAATGGAACAAGCATTAAGTGAATTAAATAAAAATAAGATTATATAATAAAAGAAAAATAATTGAGACATTGAAAATGTTAATTTGTAAGACACCTTTGAGAGTTAGTTTTTTTGGTGGAGGTAGTGATTTTGAAAATTTCTATAAAGACCATGGTGGAGCAGTATTAAGTTCCTCTATCAATAAATATATATATCTGTCTCTATTAAAAAAATTTGATGAGGGTCTAAGAATATCTTATTCTAGATTAGAAAAGCCAAAAAAAATTAATTATATAAAGAATCCTCTGATTAAAGAGGCATTAATACATTTTAATATTAGTAATGGTATTGAATTAAATTCTGTATCAGACATACCTGCGTCAACAGGCCTTGGTTCTTCCAGCGCATTCATGGTTAGCTTGTGTAATATATTATCGTATTATAAATTTAAAAAAATCAAACCAGATAAATTGGCCGAACTTGCAGCTAAGCTAGAAATAATAAATTGCAATCAACAAATTGGTAAGCAGGACCACTATGCTGCATCATTTGGAGGTTTTAATTTAATAAATTTTGGAAAAAAAATAGAAGTTAAAAAATTAAATATAAACAACTCAATTCTCAAAAATCTAGAAAAAAACTTGATATATATTTATACAAATATGCATCATAATTCTTATAAAATATTAAAAATTCAAAACAGAAATAACACAAAACTAAGCAAAATTAAAATTTTAAAAGAAATGTCACAATTAGCTAAAATATCTGCTTCGAACTTAATCAATGGAAATTTGAATGATTTTGTAAGAGCATTAGATTTAGGATGGAAGATGAAAAAGGAATTAAATTCAAAAAGCACTAATTTTAAAATTGACGAAATTTATCAAGAATCTATGAGATTGGGTGCTAAAGGGGGAAAAATATTAGGAGCAGGTAACGGAGGGTTTTTAATGATTTATGCATCTCACCAAGTTCAAAATATAATTAAAAAAAAATTTCAAAAATTAAGATTTTTTAAATTTAAATTTACAAAATTTGGATCTCAATTATTTGAAATTTAGATTAATTTTTTTTAATATTAAATTCTCTTAAAATATATTAATAATTATCACAACAATGTTAGTGTAGAAAATTTTATTTAAAGTATAAAATTAAATATATGAAATCAAAATATAATCATGTTTAATGTTATAAGACAGTTTTTTTTTATAACATCAAAAAAATTAAAACTTAAAACATTTTATATTTTTATAATTTTTTTAATTGCAACAATTCTAGAGTCGGCATCAATCTTATCTATATCACCTATTTTTTCATATTTAGAAAATAAAAAGAATTTGTCAGGCAGTGTTTATGAAAATTATGTTTACGATTTATCTTTGATTTTGAATATAGAATTTTTGAATCTAATGATCATTATTAGCCTCATAGTTTTGTTTATTTCTGGAATAATTGTTTTTTTATGTAATTTCGTTTTAAATAAATATCGCTATGAATTAACTTATTATCTATCTAATCAATTATTTAAAAAATATATTGAAATAAATTTTGAAGATTTTTCAAAAAAACACAAATCGTTCTATTTAAATAATTTAACTAACGAAATAAATAGAGTTTCAGGAGGAATAATTTTTTCTTTACTTAATATTTTTACTAAATCTATCTATATATTAGGTTTAACTTCTATACTTTTTTTTATAAACAAAAGTTTACTCTTTTTAATAATAATAATATTTTTGACATATTATTATCTCATTTACTTTTATTATAACGAGAAAATAAGGATATATGGGAAAAAATCAATTTCAGAAAATAAGAACAGATTAGAAATATTCACAGATACTTTTGAAGGATTTAAAGATGTCAAAAGTTATTCATTATTAGAAAAAATTTTTTCTAAATTATTGTTAAATTCTAAAAAATTATCTCATTACTTTGCATATATAGATATTTTGAATTTTTCAATTAGGTTTTTTTTAGAATTTTTAATATTTCTTATAATCTTATTATTAATTTATCTCAGTACAAATAATTTAATTCACTATAATATTGAGTCTTTAGTTTTATTTGCTTTAATTGGTTTGAAACTTCTACCATCAGCTTCACTCGTATATAACTCATACTTAAGCTATATAAATAATTTACCATCTTTTGAAAATATAATGCAAGAGTTCAAGTTTTTGAAAAAAATATCCAAAAATAAAAATTTAGATTTTGAATTTAATGACTCTACTTATAAAGATCATGAAGAAATTAAATCAATTAAATTTAAAAATCTTTCATTTGGATACGGTAAAAAACAAATATTTGAAAATGTTAATTTAACTTTAAATAAAGGTGAAATTATTGGATTAACAGGTGCCTCAGGCTCTGGCAAGTCAACACTCATAAACTTATTAGCTCAATTTTATGAGCCAAATGACGGAGAATTGATTATAAATGATGAAAATTCAAAATTTAAAAATATTAATTTTTTTTGGAAAAATACTAAGATTGTTGATCAAAATTATTTTTTCTTCCAAGATACTATATTAAATAATATCTTTTTTAATAGGAAACGTAAATTATCTGAATATAAAAAATTATTTAATTTAATAATTTCTTTTAAATTAGTAGATTATAAAAGAGATATAGTAAAATTTTTGAGAACAGAGTTTGGTAAAAATTTTAATCTCTCTGTAGGCCAAAAACAACGACTTTCAATCTTAAGAGCTATAATGTATAGACCACAGTTTCTTATTTTAGATGAACCATCTTCAGCAATAGACTCGAAAAATTTGGAAATTTTAAAAAATGAAATAAAGAAAGTCAGTAGTGAAATGATTATTTTAATATCAACTCATGATGAAAATTTGCTAAATATTTTTGACAAGATATATACAATTAAAAACAAAAATTTAGTAGATGCTAGTAGTACTTAGACTTTTAAATAGAATTTTAAGATTCTTTGCAGACTTAGTTTATTCAATAAAAAGAATAAATTTAAATAAAAAATATGAAATGATATTTTATCCGTTTGAAACAACTCAATGTGTTTTTTTTTATTTTTTTATGGGTATAAAAAATTCAAAAAATTTTGCTATTTTGAAGCAATCTGAAATTTATAAAAATTTTGATAAAAATAATAATAAATATTTAGCTTTATCAAAAAAATTAGAAAACAAAAATATAGATGAGGTATTTAATTTTATAGTAAAAAATAAAATATTTCCTAAAATAATATCAATTTCGATATTAGACACTTTAATTAGAATTTCAAATTTTCAAACAATAATTAAGAAAAAAAAGATAAGTAAAAATTTATTGTTTAATATTTTTTCAAAAGTAGAATTAGCTGAAAAATTATCGAGAATTGCTGAAAAGCATTTTATTACAGACTCTTCCTATGTGTTTAATACGTCTTTAAAATATTATACAAAAAAAAATAAAAAGAAGATTTTCTATTTAAATTATAATGGCTTTTTTTTCGAATATTTAAATTCTCATCATACTGAAAAATGGATTAATAATCATGATTTAAAAGAAATTAAATCATATAAATTAAATAATAAAAAAATAATGAAAAATGTAAATGATTACATAGATGATTATTTTTCAAATGAAAATCAAAGATTGTTATTTAATTTAAAACTGAAAAAGACTAGAAATAACAAGAACAACAAAATATATCACAGAAAAAAAATTTTATATCTTCATTGTTTTACAGATAATAATAATGGAACATATAAAGGAAATATTATATTTTATAAATACCTCGACTGGGTAGAGGCTGCTTTAAAACTAATTTCAAAAAATTATTCTGATTGGTATATAAAAATACATCCTTCCTCTATATTTTATCATAATGATAAAAAAATACTAAATTATTTAATATTAAAATATAAAATTCCTCAATTTGTATTTAATACACCAAGTCACTATGAAATATTATCAAAAAAGATGCCAATCTTTACAGCATCTGGAACTATAGCTCTTGAAACTGCATCAAAAGGTTATAAAACCTTTGTTTATAAACTTCGTTATTTTGATGGCATATCAATTTTTATTAAAAATTTAAAAAAGTTTAAAAAATATTACACAATGAAAATTGAGGATATTGACAAAATAAATATTATGTCGAAAAAAAATACTCAATTAGCAAAAATTTCACTTTATCATATTAATAATAAAAATTTATTTAAAGAATTAAAATCTCATAATTACCAAATGCCGATGGTGGCTAAAGATAAAAAAATGTTTAATGATTGGATAATCCGCAATTTTAAATCTTCTCTTGAGTCTATAATTAGATACTCGATTATTAAAAAAAATTATGTAATTGATAATGTTATACAAAAAAATTGATCAAAAATTAATAAATTTTTTTTTATTATTTTTAATTTACATATTTACATATTATTCTCTTACGTTTATTCAATATAGTTTATTATTATTCATAGTAGCCATTTTATTTTCATTTTTTTCTTTTATTATTTTAAGAGACTTATTGTCTAAAAACCAAATTTCATTGACAAATATATTATTTTCAGTCTTTTATATTGTTGGTTTTGTCTTAAGTTTTTCAAATATAAATTTAAACCAAAGTGATTATGTGGGTGTTGGATGGAATAAAATTGGAGACTTTAAATTTACAAATATCAATATTTTTTTTATGCTATTCTTATCTAATATTTTTTTATTTGCATCATACTTAGGTATTACAACTGGAAAAAAATTAACTTATTTTTTCGGTGAATTGAGAATTTCTAAAAAATATCTCAATAAATTAAATTTTAATATAATAGTTGTCTTTTTCACATTTATTACAATTTTGCTAATTTTTTTTATGGATAATTTAGGAATAGGTAAACACGGTTTAAAAGATGAAGTAGATTTATTTGGACCTTTAAACGGATTATTGAGGTATCTAAAAGGAAGTATTTTTTTTGCTACTTGTTTTTTTCTTTACGATATTATGAGATTAAATTCAAAATCAATTTCTAATTATGTAAAATTATATTTTTTAATTTATTTTATAATTTTTTTTTTAGTAAATTCTTTAATAGGACTTTCAAGATCTGGAATAATTTTTTGGACACTTCCTCTCTTACTTCCGTATTTTATAAATCTAAGAGTTAGATATTTTATTTTACACGTTATAATATTTTTTTTTATTATTATAATTTTTATGAAAGTTACTACTGAATACAGATCAATTTTTGATGAAAATTTAGAAATGCAATCAAAACTTGATTACTTTGAAAAATATAAAAATCTAATTTCTTTAATTAGTTTTACTGTCATAGACATAAAAAATTTTTTTAATTTTTTGATTATCAGAATTGAGGGCATTAAAGAAATAATGCTTGTTTTTCAATCTAATAGCTCAAAAGAGGATTTTTTAACATACTATTTTAGTGTTTATGATAAGCTTGATTATTTTTCAAATAAAATTTGGGCGTTTCAACTTAATGATACTCATGCTTGGGGCAGAACATTAGGTATTTTTGGAATGTCTTATTTAACTAAATCGGCCATAGTTTTATTTTTTATTTCTTTTATTTCATTTATGATTTTAAAATTATTTGAAGAGTATTTTTTATCAAAAAAATATTATTCACTAAGCATATACATTACAATTACATTATTTGTCATTATATGGAATAACCAGACTTTTGAGGATTTTTCAAGAAGAATACTTATAATGCTTTTACTTATTTTTGTTATAAAAATTATAAATATTTTAATTTATGATCAAAAAAAAATTATTATTAGTAAATAATTTCCTACTATTCTTTGGATTTAATTTGATTAGATTCTTAAAATCTTTAAAATTTGTTTTTTTTAAATACCCATTAGATTTATTTTTTTTTATAAAAAAAAAGAAAGATTTTAAAAAAATTAAATTATTTCCTGCATTAGACGATGAAAGTCATGATATCGATAAAATTTATTTTAATCAGGACATAATTGTTGCAAAAAAAATATTTAAAATAAAACCTCAAAATCATTTAGATATTGGATCTAGAATTGATGGCTTTATATCTCATCTTGCAACATTTAGAAAAGTATACGTGATGGATATTAGACCAATTAATATAGAAGATGAAAACATAATTTTTTTAAAAAAAGATCTTATGAAAAATGATATCGAAACAAAATATCTAAGACATTTTGATTCGATCTCTTCTTTGCATGCTATTGAACATTTTGGTTTAGGGAGGTATGGAGATAAATTAGATCCAATAGGTCACATTAAAGGTATTGAAAATCTTCAAAAGTATTTAAAAAAAAATGGTCTTTTTTATTTATCTGTACCAGTAGGTTCTAAAAGTAAGATTTATTTTAACGCACATAGAGTTTTTACTATAAAAGAAATTTTAAACATTTTTTCCAAAGACTATGAATTTGTTTCCCTTGAATTATTAAACGATCAAGGGGATAAATTACCTTTTCAAAATTTAGAAGATAATTTAGAAGAAATAGATTTTGAGTATGGTTGCGGAATTTTTACTTTTGAGAAAAAATAGTTAACGAAATTTTTTTAAAGTTTATTAAAATAATTGCAAATGCTGCTGAGATTATTAAACTTAAAAATTCAATATTAGATATATATTTTGTCAAAACTATTTTTTCATAATTTCCAATTTGTTCAATAAATAATATTTCTGCTCCAGGATTATTAAAATTTACCAGAGTTAAATAATTATTCTTTAGCATTTCGTTTAAACTTATTAACACACTTATATCAACTGTATTAGGCAACGATTTAATCAATTCATTATTATTTTCTAGATCATTTTTAAAAAGATACATTTTCTCTTGAAATTTTTGATTGGCAATTTTTACTAAAAGATCTGAATAATAATTATTTTCATTTTTCTTATCAGTATGAAATGTTATTATAAATTGTTTTTTTTTTCCTGATCCTAATACATCAATATTTGCTACATCTGTTGGTTTTGATGAATTTTTTAATTTTCTCAAATCAATCATTACTTTTTCTGCGATTAGAAAAGTAAATTCATCTTTTGCATCCACTAACTCGGAAGGTTTTTCAATATTTATGTCTAAGTATCTTTGTTTAGCAGTGCTTTTAAAATAAAAACTTGATATTTGATAAGTAAAAAAGGAATTAATATATCTATCTAATTTGCTATATTCTTTATTGAAAAATTTATATTTTACTTCATATTTTTCTAATCTATTTATTGATGAAAAAAAAACAATACTTAAGGCCAATGCTAATAAAATTATATAGCTTGAAAAAATTGATTTTTTTTTTATATTAAAAGTCATCAACAGCAAGATAAAAGCTTTTAAATTATAATCAATGAAAAATGCTAATTTTTTTAAGAAGCACGGTTTTCAAAAAGAAAATTTAGAATTAATAAAAAATACTAGAAATAGTAATTTATTAGATAGGTTACTTCAAACTGCAAATGAGATAAAATTAGAACAAAATTACTCTAAAAGTGGTTATTCAGAAAATATTTTTGAAAAACTGCCATTATCTTTAAAAAAAGAAATAATTCAATTAGGAGAAAAAATATTAAAAAATCAAATTATTCAAAGTAATTTATTTTTTCCCAGTTTATTAAATCAAATTGTTCTAAAAACAGGTTTCTCTGAAATTTCTTCAAATAACCCAACACATGCACAACTTTGGCATCGAGATTTTGATGATTATTATCCTCAAATAAAAGTAATTATTGCTCTTGATAAAATGAATAAAGAAAATGGAATGTTTTCGGTCGCCTCAAAAAAAATATGTAATGAAAGTGAGATACTAATTGATGATAAATTTTGTCACAAATTAAGCCAAATTAATGATAAATATAGAAAAGAAGATGTTGTAAGAGTGAGCGATAAAACTTTTGTAAAACATTTTAATAACCATATTTATAATTTTGAAAGTGTAAAGGGTGATATGTTGTTTGTTGATACAAATAATTGTTATCACAAAGGAGGTCAAATTTTAACAGAAAAAAAAGAGAGAATTGTACTTCACTTTATGTATGGATCATTTACTAATAGATATAATAAATTTTTTTTAGAAGCTCACAAAAAAAATTCACATAACTTTAAAAGTATAGTTTACAAAATTATAATAAAATTTGTACATAAGTTTAAACAGTTATTCATTTTAATGAAATATAAATCAAATTTTAGATCAAAAAAAGTTACTTTAAATTAAGTTTATTTTAAATCAGATTAAATGAAATTTATATCTATTGTATTACCAACGTTTAATCGTCAAAAAATGATATTTCGTATCATTAAGAATTTAAATCATCAAAAATTTTTTAATTTTGAATTAATTATAATTGATCAATCAAAAAAAAAATTAACTAAAATTTTTAATAAATTTAAAAATAAAAAATTTTTAGTTAGATATATCCATTTAGATGAACCAACTGTATGTTATGCAAGAAATTTAGGAGTTAAAATCTCAAAGTATAAATATATTTTTTTTTTAGATGATGACATTCTTATAAAAGATAATTTTTTTTTTAAAAAATTATCTTTATATTTTAGTCAAAATAAAAACGTTAAAATTATACAAGGTCAAATGATTGAAAAAAATTTAAAAAGGATGAGATTTAGTAACAAAAACGACTTTTCGAATCGGTTTGATAAAGAGATAGACTCTATTGATCTATTAATTACAGGCAACTGTGCAATTGAAAAAAAAACTTTTATAAGTGTTAAAGGGTTCAATGAGTTATATCAGGGAAGAACTTTTGGTTTTGAAGATGGTGACTTAGGAAAAAGGTTAATTAAAAAAGGATATAAAATAAAATTTGTCCCAAAATTCTTAGTGTATCATTACAATTATCAAAAAGGAGGAAATCGAGATAATGATAAATCCAGAAAATCTAAAATTAATTTAACAAGTAGATTGGTAACTTTTTTTCAATACAATGGAGAGCATTTTTCTGGGTTAGAAAAATTGTATAATTACCTTTTTATTTTTCGAAAAATTTTAAAGAAAGATTATTTGAGTTTATGGAGTTTTATAATTATACCATACTCAATCATCGAAGCTTACATAATAGCAAAATCAAGGAGAAAACGGGTTTTCAATTCAATTTTTAATGTATAGATTTTTTAAAAATAGCATAATTGTTCAAATGCAAGGCGGCATAGGCAATCAGTTATTTATATTAGCTTTCGCTAAAGCTCTAAGCTTACAAAAAAACAAGAAATTATACATTGATTATAAGTTAGGTTTTGAAAAAGATGATTATAATAGAAAATATTTATTAGAACCACTAAATATTTTTGAAAGCAAAATTGAATTAAATTTTTTAGAATCTGTTTTTTATAAAATAATTATTAGAATAATACGTTGGAATCAAAAAATTATTAGTTTTCAGAATTATTTTAATGATAATAAAATTCCAAGTTTTTATTTTTTAAATGGTTATTTTCAAAGCGAAAATTTTTTTAAAAAATATAGATCTGAAATTCAAAAAATGTTTAGCTTTAAAAAACCAAAATTTTCTCTTAAACAAGAGTTTAATAAATTTAGTAAAAAAAATTTAGTAGCAATTCATGTCAGAGATTTTTCTATTGATCAAAAAAGATTAGGAAAAAAAGAAATTCAAAATGTTAATTTTAATTACTATTTTAAATGTATTAAATATTTTTCTTCAAAAATTATCAATCCACAGTTTATTGTTTTTTCTGAAAAGAGTAATAACTTTACTAAAATTAGTAAATTTTTTCCAAAATTAAATTTTATTAATTATAAAAATCCAAATAATTTTAGTGATTTGGAAATTCTTTATTTGATGTCTTCATTTGAAAATATAATAATTGCAAACAGTACTTATAGTTGGTGGGCAGCTTGGTTAAACAATAAAAAATTTAAAAAAAATATTTTATGTCCATCTATTAATAAAAAAAATATAAATTGGAATGACAAGTCATTATTGCCAAAATATTTTAAACAAATTAACTAATAAATGATTATTGGAATAGATGCAAGTAGAAGTATTTCTGGAGGGGCCATAGAACACCTTAAAGGAATTTTTAAAGTTGTTCCAAAAATATCCAAAAAATTTAACAAAGTATATATTTGGGCGCCATCATATATTTTATTAAAAATACCAAATTACATTTGGTTAAAAAAAATTTCTACAGACTATTTAGGAAATGTTTTGTTGTTTAAAATTATCTGGCAAGTATTTTTTTTACCAAAGATTTGTGATAAACTTGGTGTTAAGCTATTATTTAATACTGATGCAGGCTCGTTATGTCCATTTAAATTATCTGTAACTCTAGTTCAAGATATACTGCCTTTCGATGATGAAGCTATTTCAAAATTCAAACTATATCAACCTACATTTTATAGAATAATTTTTTTAAGATTTCTGTCAATAATAAGATTAAAGCACACAAATCATATTATTTTTTTATCAAAATATTCAAAAAAAATTTTAAATAAATTTTTACAAATTAAAAATTATTCTATTATTCCACATGGTACTGATGAGTCTTTTTACAAAGTAAGATTTAAGAATTTAAAAAAAAAAAATAATAAAATAAATGTTTTATACATATCTAACGCTTTAATTTATAAGAATCAATGGAATGTTATTGAAGCCATTTCGAAAATAAGAAAAAAGTATAAAATAAACATTAATTTAAAAATTGTAGGTGGAGGTCAAGGTTTAGCTTTAAAAAAAATGAATCTTGCTAAACAAAAATTTGATAAAAATGACGAATTTATAAGTTTGTCTGGATTTGATACAAAAAAAAAAATAAAAAAATACTATACTAATTCACATATATTTGTTTTTGCTTCAAGTTGTGAAGCATTTGGTATTAGTCTTCTTGAGGCTATGAGCACAGGTATACCAATTGCTTGTTCAAATAAAAGCTCATTACCAGAAATAATTAAAAATAATGCTATGTATTTTGACCCTGAAAATATTGATGGAATTATTAAAGCAATTATCAAAATTATTAACAATGATGTACTTAGAAAAAAAATCTCAAGAGGTTCAAAAATTAGATCTAAATGTTTTAATTGGAAAAAATCTTCGAAATTAACGTGGGAAATATTATATAAAACAGCAAAATTAAATTGAAAAAAATGAATTTTAAAAATGATAAAGAATATCAAATCTGTAAAAAATTAGTTTTAGATACAACTTTTCCAGGTATAAAATTTGATAAAGATGGAATTTCAGAACAATACTGGGATTTTCATAATAACGTGAAGCCTAAGTGGAAAACCAATCAAAAAGGTTTATCTGAGTTAAAAAGAATAATTGAAAATGTTAAAAGAAATCGATGCAACAAAGATTTTGACTGTATTCTAGGACTCAGTGGAGGAGCAGATAGCTCATATATGCTTCATATGCTTGTACAAGAATTTAATTTAAAACCTCTTGTTTTTCATGTTGATGGTGGATGGAACTCTGAAATTGCAGTTAGCAATATTAAAAATTTAGTTGATAAACTTGGATTAGATTTATTTACTGAAGTAATAAATTGGGAAGAAATGAAGGATTTTCAACTAGCCATGTTTAAAAGTGGTGTCCCACATCTTGATATTCCTCAAGATATGGCATTTATTGGTGTATTATACAAGTTTGCTAGAAAATATAAAATTCCATATATTTTTAATGGAGGCAACATATCAACAGAATGTGTCCAAAGGCCTTTGGATATTATTTACTGGGGGTCTGATATGAGACATATTAAAGACATAACTAATAAGTTTGGTACTTTAGAGATGAAAACTTTTCCTTTTAGTTCAGCTTTTTATCATAAATTATATTTAAGATATTTTAGGGGCATAAAAGTAATCAAGCCGCTAAATTATATTGATTATATAAAAAAAGATGCAATGCAATTAATGTCTAACTTGTATGACTGGAAACCATACCCACAGAAACATTTTGAGTCTAGATTTACTAGATTTTTTGAAGGTTATTGGTTACCAACTAGATTTGGTTTTGATATGAGAAGGGTTGATCTATCTAGTTTGATCTTAACCGAACAAATCACAAGAGATCAAGCACTACAAGAATTAATTAAATCTCCTTATGATCAAGATCTTATTGACCAAGATTTTAATTATATTGCAAAAAAATTAAATATTGACTCCAAAAATTTAAAAAAATTTCATGAAATGCCAAAAAAATATTGGATGGATTATAAAAATATGAATAAAATTTTTAAAATTTCTGAAAAAATTCTTCATATCATTTCTGGAAGTAGACGTGGTGGATCATTTTGAAAAATAACCTTAATGTTTGTATCGTAGATTATGGAATAGGTAATATTAAAGCATTTAAAAACACTTATAATAAATTAAACATATATTCAGAGATAACCTCAAAAAAAATTCAACTTGAAAATGCCACACACTTAATCTTACCGGGTGTTGGTTCTTTTGACTGGGCATTATCTAAGTTAAATCAATCTGGCTTAAGAGAAACTTTAGATATACTTGTTTTAAAAAAGAAAATACCAATTTTAGGTGTTTGTGTTGGAATGCAGATGATGGCCTCAAAAAGTGAAGAAGGTGTATTATCAGGGTTAAATTGGATTGAAGGGAATGTATATAAATTAGATAAGAAATTCATCTTACCACACATGGGATGGAGTCAAGCTAAACCTGTGACAAAGTCTAACTTATTTAATAATTTAGATAATTCTGAGTTTTATTTTTTACACTCGTATTATTTTAAAACTCAATATGAAAATCATATATTATCAACTACTAATTATGGTAATGATTTTACTTCAGCGATTAATAAAAAGAATATTTTTGGAACTCAATTTCATCCAGAAAAAAGTCATAAAAACGGCATTAAAATTTTAGAAAACTTTGCAAACATAACATGATAAAACCTAGAGTAATACCTTGCCTTTTAATGAAAGACAATGGGCTTGTTAAAACCAAACAGTTTACCAATCCTAAATATGTAGGAGATCCATTAAATGCTGTTAAGATTTTTAATGAACTAGAAGTTGATGAATTAATAGTTTTAGATATAGATGCATCTAAGAAAAATTTAAATCCTAATAATAAATTGATTTCAAAAATAGCAGAGGAATGTAGAATGCCATTGTGTTATGGTGGTGGTGTAAAGTCAGTTGATCAAATAGAAAAATTAGTAAGTTTAGGAGTTGAAAAAGTAGCTCTTTCATCTCAAGCAATTAAAAATCCCAATATAATTTATGAAGCTTCCAAAAAAGTTGGAAGTCAAAGTGTCGTTGTAGTTTTAGATGTAAAATATGAAGGATTTATATCTCAACCAAAAATTAAGATTTTAAATGGAAAGGTTCCTGTTGATATAGATTTATTTGCTTTTATAAAAAAAATTGAAGAACTAGGTGTGGGAGAAATAATTATAAATTGTATTGATAGAGATGGGATGAAAAATGGTTATGATATAAAATTAATATCAAAAATCCGAAGCATTACAAAATTGATTTTAACTTTAATTGGTGGTGCGGGTAGTTATGAAGATATTGAAAGTTTAGTCTCGAATGTAAATACAGTGGGAGCTTCTGCAGGAAGTTTATTTGTTTTTAAAGGAAAATATGATGCTGTTTTAATTAATTATTTGGATAAACATCTCAAAGAAAAATTAAAAGGTAAAAATTATCATGACTAGAATTTTAATTTTAGGATCAACAGGCTTATTAGGAAGTACTATTTTAAAATATTTTTCAAAACATACAAAATTAAAATGTTTTGGTATTGTCAGAAAAAACTCAGATAAAAAAAAACTTGAATTTATAAAAAAAATAAAATTATTTAAAGTTGATTATGAAAATAAAAATCATTTAGGTAAAGTTTTCGCTAAAGTTAAACCGCATTTAATCATAAATTGTATTGGTGTTGTAAAGCAGATTGTCAAAGATAATAAGATTTCTGAAATTATAAAAGTTAATAGTTATTTGCCACACTATTTATCAGAGTTGGCAAATAAAGATAAAAAAGTAAGATTTATACATTTTAGCACTGATTGTGTTTTTTCTGGTCTTGAAGGCAATTATAACGAAAATGATTTTACAGATGCTAATGATATATATGGTAAAAGCAAAATTTTAGGAGAATTGTCAATTTCTAATAATTTAACTTTAAGAACATCAATAATTGGTCATGAGCTAAAAACTAATTATAGTCTATTAGATTGGTTTTTAGCTCAAAAGAAAGTAGTAAAAGGATATAAAAATGCAGTATTTTCTGGTTTAACTGCTTTAGAAATATCTAAAGTTTTGAATAACTATGTAATTCCTAATAAAAATCTTAAAGGTGTTTATCATTTATCGGGTAAATCAATAAATAAATATGATTTATTGCAGATAATTAAAAGAGTTTATAAAAAAGACATTAAAATAATGATTGATACAAAAACCAAAATCAATAGATCTTTGAATTCCAATTTTTTTCAAAAAGTAACAGGCTATAAACCAAAAGACTGGACAAAACTTATCGAGGAAATGTATGAATTTTATAAATATAAATAATTATGAAATTTTTAAAAAATAAAATCTTATTGGTTACAGGGGGAACAGGTTCATTTGGTGTCTCAATTGTTCAAAAATTATTGAATAGTGGGCTAAAAGAGATTCGTATTTTTAGTAGAGATGAAAAGAAACAGGAAGACATGCGTTTATTGCATAATAGTGATAAGCTTAAATTTTATATTGGCGACGTAAGGATTTATCAAAGTATAAATCAAGCCATGATTAATGTTGACTATGTTTTTCATGCTGCAGCATTAAAACAAGTACCTTCGTGTGAATTTTACCCAATGGAAGCAGTAAGAACAAATATTCTAGGTACTGAAAATGTTTTAAATGCATCTATAGAAAATAATATCAAAAAAGTAGTATTGTTGAGTACTGATAAAGCAGTTTACCCTGTTAATGCAATGGGAATATCTAAATCAATGATGGAAAAATTAATGTTATCTAAGGCAAACTCTTTTAAAAATAGTAATACGATTTTATGTGCAACTCGTTATGGTAATGTGATGGGATCCAGAGGTTCTGTAATACCATTATTTATAAATCTAATAAAAAAAGGTAAACCATTAACTATAACAGATCCAAAAATGACAAGATTTATGATGTCACTTGATGAGTCAGTCAATCTTGTTTTGTTTGCGTTTAGGAATGCTAAGCAAGGTGATATTTTTGTACAGAAAGCCCCTGCTACTACAATTGGTAATTTAGCCAAAGCAATAAGTGAAGTATTTAGAAAAAAACAAAAAGTCCGAACAATAGGAACCCGCCATGGAGAGAAACTTTTTGAGACCCTTTTATCCCGTGAAGAAATGATTAGAGCAAAAAATATGAGTCATTTTTATTGTATTACTTCCGATAGTAGAGATCTTAATTATTCAAAATATTTTATAAAAGGAAAAAAAGCTATTTCAAAGGCTAAAGATTACACATCGCATAATACAAAACAACTTAATGTTATAGAGTTAAAAAAATTATTATTAAGTCTTGATTTTATAAAAAAGGAAATTGATGTTTAAATTAATGACTATTGTTGGAACCAGACCAGAGGTTATTAGGCTTTCTAGAATTATTCCTTTACTTGATCAGCATTGCGAACATAAGTTAGTACACACAGGTCAAAATTATGACTATGAACTAAATCAAATTTTTTTTAATGAATTAGAGATACGTAAACCTGATATATTTCTACAGTCAGCTGGAGCAACTGCAGCTGAAACGATTGGAAAGATTATTGAAAAAATCGATAAAATTTTTTTAGATTATAAGCCAAATGCAGTTTTAATTTTGGGTGACACTAATAGCTGTTTGGCAGCTATTTCAGCAAAGAAAAATAAAATTCCTATTTTTCATATGGAGGCTGGAAATAGATCATATGATCAACGAGTACCAGAGGAAATAAATCGACGTATCATAGACCATGTTGCAGACATAAATTTAACATACAGTTCAATAGCAAGAGATTGTCTATTAAATGAGGGCTTTCCAATTGACCGCGTAATCAAAACAGGAAGTCCTATGCAAGAAGTATTAAGGTATTATATGCCAAAAATATTATTTTCTAAAATTTTAAAAAAGCTGAGTTTAAAAAAAAAAAAATATTTTGTTATTAGCGCTCACAGAGAAGAGAATATTGATTGTGAAAAAAGATTTTCAAAATTAACTAAAGTTATAAATTCACTGGCTGAGGAGTATGGTCTGCCTGTAATAGTATCAACTCATCCACGAACACAAAAACGTATTGACAAAAAAAATATATCATTTGATTCAAAAGTAAAGTTGATAAAACCTTTAGGTTTTTTTGATTATATACAATTACAATTAAATTCTTATGTTGTATTATCAGATAGTGGTAGTATAACCGAGGAATCTTCAATACTAAATTTTCCAGCTTTAAATATACGTGAGTCACATGAACGTCATGAAGGTATGGAGGAGACATCTGTGATGATTTCAGAATTAGATATAGAAAAAATAAAGTTAGCTCTAGAGATTTTAAACTCTCAGATTAAAAATAAAAAACGTATTTTAAAAGTTGTTAATGATTATAATGTAAATAATGTTAGTGAAAAGATCTTGCGAATTATTTTTAGTTATACTGATTATGTAAATAAAAATGTTTGGAAAAAATATTAGTCTAACAATATTTTAAAGCGTAGAGCTATAATTATAAAAATTTGATGAAAATTTTAGTAATCCATCGTTATTTTTGGCCCGACCATCCAAATTGTGGGCAATTGTTATGGTATTTAACTAAAAATTTTGACACTCAAGGTCATGAAATAGATGTGTTAACCTCTCTTCCTTCTAAAGATTTAAATTCTAAAAGTATTAAATCGAAAAAAATTGAAATAATAAATAAAATTAAAATTACTAGAATAAATTTAAGTATAGAGAATAGCAATCGGATTAAAAAAATTATAAATGCGCTTAAAATTGGTTTTTGGACTAATTTTTTTGCGATGAAAAAAAACTATGATATAATTATATCATCATCAATTCCTCCTATAACAGGAGGTTTTTTTGGAGCAATAGCATCTTATTTTAGTAAATCAAGATTTATTTATTTTTGTATGGATTTACATCCGGAAGTAGGAAAAATATCTAAAGATTTTTCAAATTCAATTTTGTATTCAATCTTAAAAAAAATTGACAATTGGACTTGTAGAATAGCAAACCCTATTGTCGTGCACTCTTCAGATATGAAAAACTCTTTGATATCAAGAAATAAAAGAAACAAATTTAAGATTGAAATAATAAATAATTTTTCAATACCTTCTCCAATAACAAATAAAAAAAATTTAAAAATCAACTATATTTCAGAAAAAAAAAAATTGAATATTATTTTTGCAGGAAATTTAGGTCGTTTCCAATCTCTTGATAGAGTGCTTGATGCAATGATTTGTATAAAAAATAGAAACGACATTAAACTAGTTATTGTCGGAGATGGGAGTGTTAAAAATGATTTAATGTTAAAAATTAAAAAAAATAATATTAATGTTAAAATATTTGATCAACAACCTACAAGTATAGTAAAAGAAATGATTAAAAAATCAGATATCGGACTAGTTTCATTAAGCCCAAATATTTACAAATATGGTTATCCCAGTAAAATAATGACTTATCTGGAGCTAGGAAAACCAATTGTAGCGCTTATAGAAAAAGAGAGTGAAATTGTAAAATTAATGCAAAAAGAAGACTATGGCTTTTCAGTGTCTGATTTAAATCCAAAAAATATTTCACAATTATTTATAAAATTAGCTCAAAATCATTCCTGGAAAGACAGAATGAGTCAAAATGCATCAAATGCTTATAAAAAATATTTTTCAAGAAATATAATTTTTAAAAAATGGTCAAAAATATTACAAAATAAATAATTACTAACTTTGAATTTAAGTTATTTAATATTACACTACTCAATAATTTAATCAGTTGTCTTATTATAATTTAAATGTAATTTATTTATGAAAAATATTTGTATAACAGGAGCAAATGGATTTATTGGATACGCTCTATGCAAAAATTTTTCCAAACTTAATAAACCTGTAATTGCGGCGGTTAGGTCAAAAGATACATATCTAGATTTAAAAAGTGTAACCTCTGTTTCTATAGGTGAAATAAATGGAAATACAGATTGGAGTAAAGCCCTAGAAAATTGTGAATTTGTAATTCATTGTGCAGCTAAAGCTAATGAAGTAAATAACAGAAATAATTATGATTATTATCATAATATTAATGTAGCTGGTACAAAAAATCTTGCAGAACAAGCAGTAAAAGCTGGAGTTAAAAAATTAATTTTTTTAAGTTCAATTAAGGTAAATGGTGAAAACACAAGTAACTCATTCATTGATACTTTTTTAGATAAAAATAAAGATAAAAAATTCAAATATAATCAAATGCCAAACCCAAAAGGCCCTTATGCTACTTCTAAATACCAAGCAGAAGTTATATTGAAAAATATTTCAGCCAAAACAAAATTAGATGTTACTATACTTCGTCTACCTTTGGTTTATGGGTATGGAGCAAAGGGCAATTTATCAAGCTTAATTAAACTTCTAAAATTTGGTATTCCTTTGCCTTTAAAAAGTATTAAAAATAAGCGTTCGATGATTGGGATTGACAATTTAGTTGATTTGTTATCAAGATGTCTTGTTCAGCATGAGTCTAGAAATAAAGTTTTTTTAGTTTCTGATGGAGAAGATTTGTCTACACCTAATTTAATAAAATATATTTCATCTTCAATAGGAATATCTGTAAAATTATTTTCATTTCCTGTTATATTATTAAGATTGATAAGTTTTTTTTTAGGCAAAACAAGAGAGTTAAAAAAATTGTCTGAGTCTTTGGAAGTTGATAATGAATATTTAAGAAAAACAATGAATTGGTCACCACCAATATGTGTGCGTGAAGGCATAAGACGTATGATTTTTGATAAATGATAAGATTATTTGATATCATATTATCTTTTTTAGGATTAGTAATTTTATTCCCAATAATATTTTTAATTTTTATTTTATGCTTATTAGAAAATAGTTCTCCAATATTTATGCAGACGCGCATTGGTTTTAAAAAAAAATTATTTACTATTTTTAAGTTTAGAACCATGAAAATGAATACCAAATCTATAGCAACACATCTTGTAGATGAGTCAAAAATCACATTTTTTGGTAATTATATAAGACGCGCTAAACTTGATGAAGCTCCTCAGTTAATTAATGTATTAATCGGCAATATGAGTATTGTTGGACCTAGGCCGTGTCTACCAAATCAAAAAAAACTAATTTTTGAACGTAAAAAAAGACGAGTATTTGAAGTTAAACCAGGTATAACCGGTCTCGCACAGATCAACGGTATAGATATGAAAAATCCAATTTTGTTAGCAAAAACAGACTTAAAGATGATAAAAAAATTTGGTATTAATAATTATTTTTATTATATATTTAGAACTTTGTTATTAATTTTAAAGTAGATTATTTTAATGAAAAAGTTTCTTAATGAAATTTCAAGTAATATTCTATCTTTGAATCGTTATTCTAAAAGAGCCATCATAATCACGTTAGATATAATTTTGTGTATTTTTTGCACATGGATTTCTTTTATTTTAAGATTTGAGAATTTAATTCAATTTAAAGATATAAATTATTTACCGTCAATATTATCTATAGTTTTATTTATACCTATATTTTGGATGTTTGGATTGTATAGAACTATTTTTCGTTATAATGTTTTTTCAATTATTTTAAACATATCAACTTCGATAATAATTTATAGTCTATTATATTTTTCAGTAATTGCAATTTATGGAATTAATGGTGTTCCAAGATCGATAGGAATCATTCAACCAGTATTATTATTTTTTGTAGTTATATGCTCAAGATTAATTATGAAATATATATTAGTTGATAATTATTATTTGAAAAATTCTTTATCAAAAAAAAATGTATTGGTTTATGGAGCTGGAGATGCAGGTAGACAATTAGTTTCTGGTTTAGAAAATAACTCAAAATTTAAAGTTGTTGGTTTTTTGGATGATAACAAACAATTACATAGACAAAATTTATTAAGCAAAACGATTTATTCACCACTAAAACTAGAAAAATTGATTAAAAAAAAAAATGTTAATGCAATTTTTCTTGCACTTCCAAGTGTAAGCAGAAAAAAGAAAAATAAAATTATAGATTATTTAATAAAATTTAATATTAATGTTAAGTCCCTTCCAAGTTTATCAGAGGTAATAGATGGAAAAGTTACTTCATCAGATATCGTAGATCTAAACGTAGAAGATCTTTTAAATAGAAATGAAATAGAAGCAGATATTAGTTTAATTAATAGAAATATAAAGTCAAAGATAGTTTTGGTAACTGGAGCTGGAGGATCAATTGGTTCTGAATTGTGTAGGCAAATTGCAAAATTAAATCCAGAAAAATTAATCCTTCTAGAAATTAATGAATTTGCTCTTTTCAAAATAAATGAGGAGCTAAAAGTTTTAAATAAGAATCTAAAAATAATCCCATTATTGCTTAATTTATTAGATACAGAAAAATTAAATAAAATATTTAATATTTTTAAGGTAGAAACAGTCTATCATACTGCTGCATATAAGCATGTGACTCTCGTAGAGGAAAATGTTTGTGAGGGAATTAAGAATAACATCTTTAGTACTTTGGCAGTTATAAATGCCTCTATTAAAAATGATATATTAAATTTAGTATTTATATCTAGTGACAAAGCCGTAAGACCAACTAATGTCATGGGTGCTTCTAAGAGATTGGCTGAGATGTGTATGCAAGCTATTTATAATCGTGACAAAAATATCAAAACAAGATTTGCAATAGTTCGATTTGGAAATGTTTTGGAGTCATCTGGATCAGCTATTCCAAAATTTAAAAAACAAATTAAAGAAGGTGGCCCTGTAACTTTAACTGATGAAAAAGTTACAAGATATTTTATGACAGTTAGAGAGGCAGCCCAACTAGTTTTACAGGCAGGCGCAATGGGACATCAATCCGAAGTATTCATACTTGATATGGGTGAAAGCATAAAAATTAAAGACTTAATTGAAAAAATGATAAAATTATCTGGACATATATTAAAAGATGAAAAAAACCCAAATGGTGATATCGAAATTAAAATCATTGGTCTTAGACCAGGAGAAAAATTATATGAAGAATTATTAATTGGTAAAAATCCAGAAAAAACCAATCATCCAAAAATTAAAAAAATTAAAGAAGCTTTTATTCCATATGAGCAATTAGAGATTGAACTTAATAAATTAAAAAATTTATTATCAAATAATGAAACAAAAAAAGTAAAGAATTTATTATCAAATATAATTAAAAACTATCATTCAAACTCAAAAATTACTGATAAAATTTATGAAGAAGGGTTATTAAATCGTCAAATTAATAAAAATTTAACATTAAATAATAATATTGAAAAAAAAGTTGTTAAATTAGAGATACTTTAAATTATAACCTTATAATAATTAATCTATGACTTTCGACTCAAAAAAACAGAAATATATATTTTATTATTTTCCAGCAGTATTGTTTTCACTAATTCCGTTTTTTTTAATTACTGGTCCATTTTTAAGTGATTTATCTATTTCACTAATTACTATAATTTTTTTAGTATATTGTTTAAAAAAAAAACAGTTAATCTTATTTCATAATAAATATTTTTATTTTTTTATAATCTTTTGGGGATATTTATTAATTAATACTTTTATCAACAATTTTAATATTGATAGTTTAAAAATTTCTTTTTTTTATTTTAGGTATGGTGTGTTTGTAATTGCGATAGTCACACTATTAAATTATGAACATTCGTTTAAAAAATATTTTTTCTATTGCATCTTTGTATGTTTTATTATTTTAATATTTGATGGTTTTTATCAATATTTCAAGGGACATAACATTATTGGATTAAAATCAGAAAGTTATTTTAGAGTAACTAGTTTTTTTGGAGATGAGCAAATTTTAGGTAGTTATTTAAGTAGAATTTGGCCAATATTTTTTGGTCTCGCAATTTTAATTCTGAATAAAAAAAATAAATTATTTCTTTTATTTATTTTGGTTTTTATTTTATCTGAAGCACTTATTTTTCTTACTGGTGATCGTTCAGCTTTTTTTTATATAAATTTGTCAGCTTTTTTTGTTATTTTATTTTCAAAAAACTTAATTAGGCTAAGGTTATTAACACTATTTTCAAGTTTAGTAATATTAGTAATCATTAGTCATATCAATCCTACAGCAAAAGAAAGAATCTTTGATCAAACTTTAGATCAAATGAATCTAATTAATAAAAATAAGGACGATGATAAATATAATCAAATATTTATTTTTACAAAAGAACATCATGAAATTTATATTTCAGCATACAAAATGTTTTTAGATAATAAAGTTTTAGGAGTTGGTGTAAAAAATTATAGAAATTTGTGCAATGATCCAAAATATTTTGTTAATGATAAAGTTGTATGTTATTCTCATCCCCACAATACCTATTTGCAACTTCTGTCTGAAACTGGATTAATTGGCTTATCTTTTTTATTAGTTGTTCTATTTAATTTTACCAAATATTTAATCAAACATTTAAATCTCAAGTTTAAGAGCAAATATTATTATAATGATTTTGAAATTTGTATATTGTCAGGAATTATTATTTATTTATGGCCTTTTATCCCTACAGGAAATATATTCAGTAATTGGTTAAATATTGCAATGATATTGAATTTACCCTTTCTAATTTGGAGTAGAAAATCCAAAAAAAAAAAAAATTAAAAAAAAAAACTTTTTTACTTTACTAATTAATATTTTCTTTTTAAAAGAGCATGCCTGGTGATTATTGCGGAAGTGTAATACCCGATCCCATTCCGAACTCGGAAGTCAAGCCTTTCTGCGCCAATGGTACTTTGTCTTAAGACACGGAAGAGTAGGACATTGCCAGGCATATCTAGTATGAAAAATCTCATTATTGTAACTGGTGGCGCAGGATTTGTTGGCTCTAACTTAATTAAATCACTTTTAAAAAAAACTAATAATAAGATTATTAGTTTAGATAACTATTCATCAGGTAATAAAAGAAATCATATTCAAGATAATAGAGTCAAGTATTTAAAAGTAGAAACTGTTGATATTTCAAAACATTTAAAACATTTAAGAAAAAAAATTCATTCAATTTTTCACTTTGGAGAATTTGCAAGAATTTATCAAAGTTTTAAAAAATTTGATGAATGTTTTAAATCAAATTCAATAGGCTCAAATGCTGTTTTTAAGTTTTGTCTTGATAACAATATAAAACTTATTTATTCTGCTACTTCAGCATCACTTGGCAATAAAGGATATGATAAAAATTTATCCCCCTATGCTTTTACAAAATCAAAAAATTTAGAATTATTAGAAAATTTAAGAAAATGGTTCAACTTAAAATTTGAAGTTATTTATTTTTATAATGTGTACGGACCTGGTCAGATTAAAGTTGGTGATATGGCAACTGTAGTTGGAATTTTTGAAGATCAATTTAAAAAAAATAAACCATTAACCATTGTAAGACCTGGAACTCAAACAAGAAGGTTTACTCATATTGATGATACTATAAATATTTGTATTGAGGCTTGGAAAAAAAATAAATGTGCTCATTATAGCATAAGTCATAAAAAATCTTATTCTATTAAAGATCTTGCAAAAATGTTTAAAACTAAAATAACTTATCTAAAACCTAGATTAGGTGAGAGATATGCTTCAGTATTAACTAAAATATCTAATAATCACAAAATAATTACTAAATTTGGAAAAATAGATTTGAAAGATTACGTAACTTCGTTTATTAAAAGTGAAAATTATGAAAATTAAAAGCTCACTTAAATCTATCAAAAAAAGAGATCTCAATTCTAAACTGGTTAGGAG
>Ga0160423_10000232_pt1 | contig 43778 bp, 41 predicted proteins | sample CRUFie14St8metaG_FD_108191 | JGI IMG/M metagenome (GOLD analysis project Ga0160423, IMG submission 108191) | Marine microbial communities from the Costa Rica Dome - CRUD Field 142mm St8 metaG | ecosystem: Environmental > Aquatic > Marine > Oceanic > Photic zone | place: Costa Rica: the Eastern...
TCCGTCTATTGAGCAAAACAATATAGGTAAACAATCTGCAGTAGTAATACAGTATCCCATTTTACTTGTTAAGATCATCCCATCACCTTGAAGTGCAAATGGAGTCTTATAATGCTCAATAATTTTAGTGCTATGAGTTTGATTTGTATAAATAATTTTTTTTATATCTAATTTCTTTTTTAAATATTTTCTGTTCTCTAAAATTACCTTCTTATTATTATTGTTAAGTGATAAATTGTTTGTTATTTTCTTGTTAATTGCATAATCACGATACATATTGGTAATATGAAAATTGATGTTAGATGGCAGTCTCTTTTTGAAGTTTATTACGCTTTTAAACATTATTCTTGAGGTTGTTGTAGGCATTTATAAAATCATCCGGTAAATCAATTTCTATAGATAGAAATTTTTTATTTATAGGGTGCTTGAATTCTAATTTATATGCATGAAGAGCTTGTCTATCCAATTTAGAAATATCTTTATAATATTTTGAATTATGTTGTTTGTATGTGGGATCACCTATAATTGACATTAATTTTGAATTTAAATGCACTCTGATTTGGTGGGTTCTTCCGGTTTCTAGTTTGCATTTGATTAGTGACCACTTTGAATATGTTTCTATCGGATAAAACTCTGATATTGCCTCTTTTCCAGTTCTAGAAACCTGCATTTTTGTTCTGTTATTCTTATTTCTCGAAATATAACTTTTGACCTTAATAGAATTTAATAATGAGCCAATTATTAAAGCTTTATAAAATCTTTTGATTTCTCTATCTTGTAGCATTTTTACAAGCTTTAAGTAGCAATTTAAAGTTTTTGCAATTATTAGTAATCCGGTTGTATCTTTGTCAAGTCTATGAATTAAGCCATATCTTGGTAAAGTTTTTTGATTTAATCTTTCGTGTGCTAGCCCATTTACTATTGTATTTCTAGTGTTTCCTGCCCCTGGATGAACTACCTGATCTTTTGGCTTGTTAATGATAATCAAATCAGAATCTTCATAAACAATATCAAAAAAAATATTTTTATTGGGAATAATATCAATATTTTTATTGTCAACTTTAATATTGAATTGTACTTCATCATTTTCTTTAACTATTTTGTGAGCCGAACAAATATTATTATTCAGTAAAATATTGCCTTGAGATATTTGATTTTTGATTTCAGATCTAGACAAATCGTTAAATAAAACAGAAGTTAATTTATCAATTCTCATCCGATGAAATTTTTTTTGTACATGGTACAATTTGGTTCTTATGATCTCTTTTTCCATAAAGTCAGTTTTAATTATTTTTTTTGCTTTTTTGCTTACTAACTGCGCAACAAATTCAAATGATCTAACAAGAAACTATTCAGCAGAACAATTATATCTTGAAGCCAGAAAATTTTTAGATAAAAGGCTTTTTCAACAAGCCATTGATGCATATTCAAAACTTGAAAGTAGATATCCCTATGGGTTATACACTCAACATGCAAAGCTCGAAAAGGCCTATGCCTTGTGGAAATATAACAATAATTTAATTGAAGCTATATCTTCTATTGATAGATTTATTGCTGAATTTCCTAATCATAAACTTACTGACTATGCTTTATATTTAAAAGGTCGTATATACTTTAGGGATAATCTTGGTATTGCAGGTTTATTTGGTTCTGAGGATTTATCGGATAGAGACGATTCAACTATGAAAGAGTCTTTTAATATTTTTAGGGAACTGATTGAAAAATATCCAGATAGTATTTATTCTAATGATGCAAGAAAAAGAATGATCTACACATACCAGAAACTTGCAAAAAAAGAATTTGAAATTGCCGAGTATTATTATTCAATTGGAAGTTATATTGCCTCAGCTAACAGATTAAAATATATCCTAGAGCATTATCCAAAGTATAACGATCAAATTACAGTTCTTCGATTATTGAAAGAAACCTATAATAAATTGGAGTTAAATGATTTAGCAAAAAATATTGATGAGATTATAGATTCTAATCTATAAATTTTTTGTATTCATTAATAGATAATGGGTCCTCAAGAGCGTTTAAGTTACTTATATTTTCTTTGTTAATAATATTACTGATAGTTTTTTCAGATATCTTGCCGCTTTTTGTTCTTGGAATTTTTTTCACTTGATAAATTTCATGTGGAACGTGCCTTAAAGATGTATGGCGCTTAATTTTATTTTTTATTTCAAGAGTGACATTATTTGTAAGTTTTATGTTATTTAAAACGACAAACAAAATTATTTGGATATCATTAGAAACTTTTTTTCCTACTGCAGCTGCTTCGATAATGTAGTTAATTTTTTCAAGTTGTCTGTATATTTCAGAGGTTCCAATTCTTATTCCTCCAGGATTCAAGGTTGTATCTGATCTTCCATAAATAATAAAACCGTTATTTTTAGTACTCTCAATAAAATCACCATGCCACCAAATGTTGGCATATTTATTAAAGTATGTATTTATGTATTTTTTATTGTCTTTATCATTAATAAATCTAAGAGGCATTGATGGTATAAAATTTTTGCAAACAAGCTCTCCTTTTTTTTCAAAGACACTTTTTCCCTGTTCATCATAAACTTTTATATCCATACCTAATGATTTAGATTGAATTTCTCCTGAATATACAGGCAATGTAGGGTCGCCTGACACGAAACAAGATAATATATCGGTGCCACCAGATATGGATGCTAGATGCACGTTTTTCTTTATATTTTTATAAACATATTCGAAACACTCACTTGATAATGGTGACCCAGTTGAAAGTATTGCTCTTAAACTTTTAACTTTATCATTAGAAACTTTAATTTTGTTATTTCGAAGATTTTCAATGTATTTGGCAGCAATTCCAAAGATATTGATCTTAAATTTTTTAACTAAGAGAAATAATCGGTCAATTTTTGGGTAATTTGGCGATCCATCGTACAAAATAATTGTAGTTTCTAATAGTAAATTTGACATTAGCCAATTCCACATCATCCAACCAGTTGTTGTGTAAAAGAAAATTACATCACCTTTTTTTATATTACAGTGAAGAGACTGCTCTTTAACGTGCTGAAGTAAAACTCCTCCAGAACGATGAACAATACACTTTGGTTTTCCAGTAGTGCCTGAGGTAAACAAAATATATATTGGATGATTAAAGTCGTACCTTTTAAATTTAATTTTTTCAGCACTATAATGAGAGTAGATTTCTCTAAAAAATATCACCTTATCATCTAATTTTACCTTTGGTAGTTCAAATCTATTTGTTAATAAAACATGCTTTATGCTTCTTATTTTTTTTATGATTTGATTTATTTTATTAAGAAAATCATGAAACTTTCCATTATAAAAATAACCATCGGTACATATAAGCACTTTTGGTTTTATTTGCTCAAATCGGTCTGATATTCCATCAATACCAAAATCTGGTGAACAAGTTGACCATATGGCACCGATACTAGTAGTGGCAAGCATAAAGATTAAGGCGTCAATATCATTATTTAAAACAGAAGCGACAACATCTTTTTCTCTGACACCTAATTTTTTGAGAAGTTTTATTACCTTTGAGACTTCACGATTTAATTGTTTGTAGGTTAATTTATTTGAAGACCCATCTTCGCTGCAATGTATAACGGCAATATCATTGCTGTTGTTTTTCAAGAAATTTTCAGCAAAATTTATTTTTGAATTCAAAAAGAAAAGAGTATTTGTTATGTGTTGTTTAATTCCTAAAACTTTGAAATTTTTGCTTAGCTGACCCTTAAGTTTATGGAAATAAAATATAGATTCCCAAAAATCTTTTTGATTTTCAACTGACCAACTATGAAGATCGTTTTGAGTAACTAAGTGTTTATTAAACTTATCATTAATATATTTTTTAAATTTCACAACGGTGGAATTTGCAATTTGATTTTTATTTGGTTTCCACAATGGCTTTTTCATTATTGTTACTTTCTTAATTGGGGAAAAAGGATTACGTCTCTTATTGAATGACTATTGGTTAATAACATAACTAATCTGTCAATCCCAATACCTTCGCCAGCAGTTGGTGGCATACCGTATTCCAGAGCTTTTATATAATCATCATCAAAATACATAGCTTCATCATCTCCTTTTACTTTACTTTGCATCTGATCTGAAAATCTTTTCGCCTGTTCATCCGGATCATTTAACTCTGAAAATCCATTGGCGATTTCTCGACCTGCAATATATAATTCGAATCTGTCAGTGATATTAGGATTCTCATCATTAGTTCTAGCAAGAGGGCTAATTTCTTTAGGATGCCCAACAATAAAAATCGGATTGATTAATTTTTCTTCAATTGTATTTTCAAAAATGGCGAATTGAAGTTTATTGACAGAAAAATCTTCTTTAAAATCTATTTTCTTTTTAGCTAAATAATTCTTTAAGTATTCAGTATCATCAATTTTTTTAAAATCAAAATCCTCTGAAAATTTACATATTGCTTCCGCAATAGTTAATCTGGGGAAATTTTTATCAAAATCTATATTATATTCTCCATAATTTAATTGAAGGTTGCTAAATCCAAGCGCATTTAGCAAATATTTTAAGAGTTTCTCAGTAAAATCCATCAGAAATTTGTAATCTTTAAATGCATGATAAAACTCTATCATTGTAAATTCTGGATTATGTCTAGTTGATAATCCTTCATTTCTGAAACTTTTATTAATTTCGTAAACTTTTTCAATTCCACCAATAATTATTCTTTTTAAATATAATTCAGGTGCAATTCTTAGATACATTTTTCTATCTAGAGAATTGTGATAAGTTAAGAATGGTTTTGCATTAGCGCCACCAGGAATAGGATGCAACATTGGTGTTTCAAATTCAAAAAATCCCTTATTATCAAAGTAATTTCTTATTAATTTTAAAATTTTTGTACGAGTTTTAAAAATTTCAATAGTTTTACTCGAGGTTATAAGGTCTAAATATCTTTGTCTATATTTTTGTTCAATATCTTTTAATCCATGAAACTTTTCAGGTAATGGCATTAGTGCTTTTGTTAAAAGATAAAATTCGGTGATGTTAATCGTGAGTTCACCAACTTTGGTTTTGAAAACAGTTCCACAAATACCTAAAATATCACCAAGGTCACAACTTTTGTAGAAAGAATGCAAACTTTCGCCAACATTTTTTTCAGAAATATAAAATTGAATTTTTCCACTTTGATCTTGAATGGTTCCAAAACTTGCTTTACCCATTACTCTTTTTAACATTAACCTTCCTGCTAGTGAAAAAACCATTTCACTTTTAACGCTCTCAGAGTCAAGACTAGAGTATTTTTTAATTAGTTCAGCAACAAATGTACTTTTCTCGAAATTATTACTATATGGTTTATGACCTGAAGCAATAATATCTTTTAATTTTTTTTTTCGCTCTAATGAAAGTTTATTAGTATTATTTTGTTCAAAATCATTATCTTTTTCCATACCTATAGTCCAAATTTTAAGCTTGAATTTATAAATGATTGGAGCTCGCCATCTAAAACACTCTGGGTATTCCCAGTTTCAAAATTAGTTCTTAAATCTTTTATTCTAGATTGATCCAAAACATATGATCTTATTTGACTACCCCAGCCAACATCGCTTTTCGAGTCTTCTAACTTTTGTTTTTCTTCATTTTTTTTTCTTAACTCGTATTCGTATAATTTAGATTTTAACATTTTTAAAGCCTCGGCTTTATTTTTGTGTTGAGACCTGTCATTTTGACATTGGGCTACAATGTTAGTAGGTATATGAGTAATCCGAACCGCAGAATCTGTTCGGTTTACATGTTGCCCACCTGCTCCACTAGCCCTATAAGTATCAATTCTAAGGTCAGATTCATTAAGATCTATTTCGATTTCATCATCGATTTCAGGGTAGACAAAAATACTGGCAAATGAAGTATGTCTTTTAGCATTTGAGTTGAAAGGAGATTTTCTAACAAGTCTATGAATCCCAGTTTCTGTCCTTAGGTTTCCATAGGCATAATTACCTTTGATTTTTAATGAACAACTTTTTATACCCGCAACATCACCTAATGATTGTTCAATAATTTCAGATGAAAAAAGTTTTTTTTCACAATATCTTAAGTACATTCGAAGTAACATACTGGCCCAATCTTGAGCCTCAGTTCCTCCAGCACCTGATTGAATATCAATGAAACAATTGTAACTATCATAAGGATTTGAAAACATTTTAAGGAATTCAAGGTTTTCAACTATTTTTTTTGTATCAAGAATATCAATTTCTATTGTCTTGATCATTTCAAAGTCATCATTTGCAATTTCAAGCAATTCGGAATTATCGACTAAGCTTTGATTAATTTTTTGTAATTTATTTGTAACATCTTCTAATTGTTTCTGATCTTTAGAAAGTTTAGTAAATAACTCCTGATTATTCCAAATATTTTCAGATTGAAGTTCAAGATTTATTTCTTCTAATTTATTAATCTTCGAATCATAGTCAAAGAGACCTCCTTAAGGATTCATATCGATCAGATAATTCCTTTATTAGCTGGTGAAGATTATTGTGGAGATCTTGGTTCATATTGATTTTAAAAGTAAAAATGTTTTAGTTTTGAAAAAAAATGTAAAAATTTATTTGATCTGATAATGTTAACGCCATAATTACTAAAAACATATAATTTAAAACTTAACTTTGAGTTAGCTATTCTTTGTATTATATCTAAATTTTTTTTTTGTTCTCTTGAATAATTATGGAAATATATAATTATTTTTTTTTGTTTAGGAATAAAGTTATCAATATTTAAATCATAAAAATTGATTGCATCTGAATTTAAAGACCTAAAAAAATCTACAAAAATTGTATTGTCAGATACAAATAAAAACCTATTTGTTTTATTAAATTTAAATTCTTTTGAGATATTTTCAATATTTAAATAAAAATTTAAATTTTTTGATTGCAAAATTTTACTATTGACCATTTCCATAGTAATTAAAGCTTTTTTCAATTCAACTTCTTTAATCGAACTTGCAACCCAAATATTATTTTTTATATCTAATAATGTTCCTCCATAGTTGACAATCTCTTTTTTTAATGTTTTAAAACAAATGGAAAAATCTTTAAAATTATTATAGTGATTATCACTAATAAAGACGTTTTTTTTGGATAATGATATGTGTTTAAATTTTAATAAATATTGATTTTTTTTGATAAAATTCTCTATTGGTATTGTTTGAATATTTACGATTTTTTTGTAATCGTCTAACATTTGATCAAACATTTCAATCCGTGTTTTTTTAAATTTTACTAATGCCTTAGAATAAAGAACATTGTTCAAATGATCATTAGGATTAAATTTAAAGTTTTTGCTTTTTAAATAAATATTAAATGTCATAATATAAAAATGCCTCCTAATTATTTAAAACTAAAACTTGCATTTTTTATAGCTTTACGTTTTTTAAGTTTTAGAATTAATAAGTCATTCATTACTTTTATTTCATACATTTCAATTATAGGAATTACTTTAGGAATATTAGCACTAATTGTGGTTATGTCAGTAATGAATGGATTCCATGTGGAATTAAAGAATAAAATACTTAATGTGATCTCTGATGTGCAAGTTATTAATTACAACAAAATTTATAACAATAATAAAATAATTAATGAAATTGAAAATGATAGTAGAGTGTCTGGCGTAACAACTTTTACTGATTCTCAAGGAATGATATTAGGCAATAAAATTGCAGAAGGAGTTATCATTAAAGGCATTGATCACGTCCGCGAAAAGACTGTTTCTAATTTATCCTCAAATGTAGTTGAAGGATCAATTAATTTTCTGATTAAAGATTTCTCCATTTTGATTGGTGAATCTTTGGCAAACAAAATGAATCTTAATGTTGGTGATGATGTGATTATATTGTTTCCCGATGGAAGAGTATCCATAACTGGATTCCTTCCTTTAATGAAACGTTTCGAGGTAGTAGGTATTTTTAATATGGGAATGACAGAGTATGATTCTAGTTTAATTTTTACATCTGAAAATTCCATAAGGAAAATTTTTAAGAACAATAAAAAATTTGATGCGGGTTTGAAAATTAAATTAAAAAACATAGATGATGCCATTATTTTCTCAAAAAATATGCAAGAAAAATTCCCAAAATATTATTTTGTTAATTGGACGGAAACACATAAAAATTTCTTTCGAGCGATCCAAATCGAAAAGAGGGTCATGATGATAATCTTATTTATGATTGTTTCAGTAGCAATTTTTAATATTATTTCTACATTGGTAATGATTGTAAATGAAAAAAAATCTGAAATTGCTTTGCTCATGGCTTTTGGTGCAAGTAAAGGATTTATAGTGTCAATATTTGTTTTGTTAGGAACAATAATAGGTTTTATTGGAACATGTGTAGGAGTTATTTTGGGATTAACGGTCGCTATAAATCTAAGCGAAATTGTGTTATTTATCGAATCTATTGTTGGTAGTAATCTTTTCACAAGTGAGGTTTATTTTTTAAATGACCTTCCATCATCTATTGACTCAAGTGAAATTTTATTTATATCGGCTTTTGCATTTACATTGACTATACTTGCCACAATTTATCCAGCATTTAAAGCAACTAAATCGCATCCAGCAAAAGTATTAAGAGCAGATCTATGATTATTGAATGTAAAAACCTATCAAAAAGTTTTATTCAAGGTGATGAGCAAATAAATATAGTTAAAGATCTTGATTTTTCCATAAAAAGTAACGACTTTATTTCTATTGTTGGAGAATCTGGTTCTGGTAAAACAACTCTTTTAAACTTAATGAGTGGCCTTGAAAGACCATCATCTGGTAGTATTTTTTTCAATGGCGAGGATATAAATAATTTTAATGAATATGAACTTTCAAATTTTAGGGCAAATGATATTGGATTTATTTTTCAAAGCCATCATCTCTTACCAGAATTTACTATTTTAGAAAATTTGTTGATACCCTTGCAACTATCAAATTCCAAAATGCATGATTTAAAAGAACTGGCTATTGAGATTTTGGATAAAGTAGGTTTGGTGGAAAAAATTGATGCCTTTCCCTCATTACTATCGGGTGGTGAACGTCAAAGGGTATCCATTGCTAGAGCTTTAATAAAAAAACCCAAAGTGATTTTTGCTGATGAACCTACCGGTAATTTAGATATGAATAATTCAAAAAATATCCTAGAACTATTTCACGAATTAAGAAACCTTTTTAAATTAACATTAGTTTTGGTAACTCACAACATTTCAATTACAAGAAACTTTAGTAAATGTTACGAAATGGCAAGTGGAAATTTAAACCAACTATGACTTTTCTAAATGTTTCCATAGTAATAATGTGGCAACGCTTCTGTAAGGCTTAAATTCATCTTCTAATTTTTTTAAAATGAAATTTTTTCCATAAATTTTTTCAATACTTTTTTTTATACCAAAATCCTCATTAATGAAGATGTCAACTTTGTTTAGACCAAATATTAAAAACATCTTAGCTGTCCAATTACCAATTCCCCAAATAGCTGTCAACGAATCAATTGAATCAGTTTGTTGTTTATTTTTTAAATCATGAAGAAAACTTTTATTAGAAATTAATTTTTCCGATAACAATATGATAGTTTTATATTTATTTTTTGATAAGCCAAAATTTTTTTTTGATTTCAAAATTCCCAACACAATTTCAGGGTTGACTACTTTTAAATCTTTAAAAAATTTAGACTTTATTGATTTTGCAGCAGATGTACTAATTTGTTGGCCTATAATTATTCCTATTAGAGTTTTAAAATGAGAATTTTGTCTCAAAAAGGAAAGATCGATTTCTTTTATGTAATCTGACAATGGTTTGTTTTTTTTAAAATAATCAAGACCTTTTTCCCATTGATAGATTTCATTATTCATAACAATTTAGAATTTAGTACATTTAATTTAAATTTATTTTATCATGTTGTTTTAACATTTTTAGGCGCGTAGCTCAGCTGGTTAGAGCACTACCTTGACATGGTAGGGGTCGTTGGTTCGAGTCCAATCGTGCCTACCATTTATTTTGCCTTTAATTACGTTACCGGATAATTCAAAAAAATCATTTAGCAATCCAATTAAAGTCATTGATTTAGCTAAATCAATATCACCCTCTCTGGCAAAAAGAACTATTTGTGGGAACGTTGATGACGCTTTAGTTGATACTGATTTTCTTATCCAGAGTGACTCAACAGTTAAATTATTAACCGACAAAGACCTTGAATCTCTGGAGGTGATTAGACACTCGACTGCCCATTTAATGGCTCATGCTGTAAAAAATCTTTACCCTGATACTCAAGTTACAATTGGTCCTGTTGTTGAAAATGGATTTTATTATGATTATTTTAGAGAAAAACCATTTTCACCAGATGATTTGCAAATGATTGAAAAAGAGATGCATAAAATTGCTAAACAAAATATACCTCTTACAAGAGGAACTATGGATAGAATAAGCATGCTTAATCATTTTAAGTCTATTGGGGAAAACTTCAAGTATGAAATTATAAATGATATTCCAGAATCTGAGGAATTAAGTTTTTACAAGCAAGATAGTTTTTTGGATTTGTGTCGCGGTCCTCATGTTCCAAATACAAAATTCCTTCGTTTCTTTAAACTGATGAAAATATCTGGAGCATATTGGAGAGGCGATTCAAAAAATCAAATGTTGCAAAGAATATATGGAACAGCATGGCTATCTAAAGAAGATTTAGATAATTATCTTTTAAAAATTGAAGAAGCAGAAAAAAGGGATCATAGAAAAATTGGTGCCTTTCAGAACTTGTTTCATTTTCGAGAAGAATCACCTGGAATGATATTTTGGCATCCAAAAGGATATAAAATTTGGCAAATAATTGAAAATTACATGCGAAACATTTATATTGAAAATGGTTATCAAGAAATAAAATGTCCTCAAATCTTGGACATAAATTTATGGAAGCAATCTGGGCATTGGGATAATTTCTCAGAAAATATGTTTGTTACCGGAGACGATGATAAACAATTCGCTTTAAAACCTATGAACTGCCCCGGACATGTTCAAGTTTATAAGTCTGAACTTAGAAGTTATAAAGATCTTCCTATTCGATATGGTGAGTTTGGATCGTGTCATAGAAATGAGCCTTCTGGTGCTCTTCATGGTACTTTTAGAGTACGAGGATTTACTCAAGATGACGGACATATTTTTTGTACTAAAAATCAAATTGAAAAAGAAGTACTACAATTTCATACTCAAGCAATAAAAGTTTATGAAAAATTCTCATTTAATTCGATCGATATTAAGATTGGGTTGAGACCTGAAAAAAGATTAGGTAGTGATGAATTATGGGATTCCTCTGAAAATGCATTACGAAATGCATTGCAAAAATCGAACATTACTTGGGAAGAATTGCCTGGTGAAGGGGCATTTTATGGACCTAAAATTGAGTATCATCTTAAAGATTCAATTGGAAGGTCATGGCAATGTGGAACTATTCAGGTCGACTTTATGATGCCCCAAAGACTCGGCGCTAACTACATAAGTGCGGATAATACAAAAGAGCATCCTGTGATGTTGCATCGAGCAATTCTTGGATCCTTAGAAAGATTTATTGGTATTTTGATTGAAAATCATGCTGGTGCATTACCTTATTGGTTATCTCCATTTCAGGTAAGCATTCTCACTATAACTGACTATCAGGCAAGTTACGCTCTGGAATTAGAAGAAATTTTTAAAAAAAATAACATAAGAGTTAATTTGGACTTGAGAAATGAGAAAATAAGTTATAAAATTCGTCAGCATGTTATGCAAAAAATTCCCTACATTTGTGTCGTAGGTAATAATGAAGTAGATAGTAGGTCACTATCTGTCAGATTTAGGGGTGAGGATAAAAGTAAAACATATTCCATTGAAGACTTTTTGAGTTTTCTTTATACATTGTGATTTTATGATAGGAGTTTTAAATAAAAGATAAAGATTTAAGAGTTAACCGAGACATTTTTGCAGAAAAAATCAGATTAATCGCTCAAGATGGTTCTCAAGCTGGTATCGTTGCACTTTCTGCAGCACTGGAGCGTGCCCAATCTAACGATTTAGATCTTGTTGAAATAGCTCCAATGGCGAAACCTCCTGTTTGTAAAATAATGGACTACGGCAAATTTAAATATAGCGAACAGAAGAAAGCTCATGGCGCAAAAATCAAACAAAAACAGATAAGTGTTAAGGAAATTAAATTTAGACCTAGTACAGATCAGGGAGACTACGAAATTAAATTGAAAAATCTGATTAAATTTTTAAATGCTGGTGACAAAGTTAAGGTTACGATTAAGTTTAGAGGAAGAGAAATGGTACATCAACAATTTGGGACTAGATTGTTGGAAAGAGTTAAGACGGATTTATTAGAGTATGGTAAAATAGAACAGTTTCCAAAACTGGAGGGTAGGCAGTTAGTAATGGTATTGTCTCCTTTAAAGAAGAGTTCTTGAGTTATGACAAAAAAAGTAAAATTAAAAACCAATAGCGGTGCATCCAAGCGATTTAAGATTAAGTCAAACGGAAGTATAAAAAGGTCTTCAGCCTTTATGAGGCATATCCTTACAAAGAAGTCGACTAAAAGAAAAAGACAGTTAAGAGGAGGTGGTTACATAGCAAAATGTGATTTACCTGCAATTAAACTATTACTACCCAATAATTGAGGATTTAAAATGCCAAGAGTAAAAAGAGGCGTTACTGCCAAAGCCAGACATAAAAAAATTCTTTCTCAAGCTAAAGGGTTCAGAGGAAGAAGAAAGAATGTTTTCAGAGTTGCTAAACAGGCTGTCATCAAAGCTGGTCAATATGCCTACAGAGACAGACGTAGAAGAAAAAGAGATTTTAGATCACTTTGGATATCAAGGATTAATGCAGCTGTAAGAGAATTGGGCATTACTTATAGCAAGTTCATTAATATGTTGAATAAAAACTCCTCAGGTTTGAATAGAAAAGTTCTTTCAGATTTATGTATAAATGATCCTGAAAGTTTTCGTAAGCTAGTTGACAGCCTTAAAAATTAGTACTTAATGTCGTCTCTTAATGGCATTGATAATCTGTTATCCGAAGCTTTAGATAAACTCACCGCTGCCAAGTCCCAACATGAACTTGATATTATTAAATCAAATTATCTTGGCAAGAAAGGCTCATTTACTTCACTTTTAAAATCAATCAAAGATATGAAAGTTGAAGATAAGATAATTTTTGGAAAAAAAATCAATATTGGGAAAAACAAAATAATTAATCACTATGATGCATTGGTTAAGCAATTAAAAACCACTAAATTAGAAAATATTAATTCAAAAGATTTTGACTTTACCATGGAGGGTAGATGTAAAAGTGTTGGAACAATACATCCAATTTCTCAGGTAAGGAAACAAGTTACTGATATTTTCTCAAGTATTGGATTTGAAATCGCTGATGGCCCTGAAATAGAAACAGATTATTATAACTTTACTGCTTTGAATCAACCTGAGGATCATCCGGCAAGGTCAATGCATGATACTTTTTATTTAGATAAAAAAAAACATTTGTTAAGAACCCATACATCGCCAATGCAAATCAGATATATGCTCAGCAATAAAACGCCTATAAAAGTTGTATCATTGGGTAAAGTTTACAGAGTTGATTCTGATGCAACTCATTCTCCTATGTTCCACCAGATGGAGGGTTTATACGTAAATGAGGATGCTTCTCTTTCAAAATTAAAGTCTTTATTACAAGAATTTCTTTGTTGTTTTTTTGATGATAATGCTCTCAAAATTAGGTTTAGGCCATCTTATTTTCCTTTCACTGAGCCATCAGCTGAAGTTGACATGTTACTCAATGACAAATGGCTTGAAATTGCTGGTTGTGGAATGGTTCATCCTAACGTTCTTGAAAATGTAAGCATTAATCCAAAAAAAATGAAAGGCTTTGCATTTGGTATAGGTATTGATAGGCTCGCAATGCTAAAATTTAAAATTAATGATCTTAGACTTTTCTTTGAAAATGATTTGAGATTTCTTAATCAATTTGGTGTTGGAAATTAATGAATATTTCAGAGTCCTGGATTTTATCATTTGATAAAAAATTTACAAAAAAATCATTAGACATTTCTTCTACTTTCACCAATGGTGGACTTGAAGTCGAGGATACTTTCAGCAGAACTTACTTTGAAAATATAAAAGTTGGCTTAATTGATTCATTAAATAAGATCACACCATCACTGATCGAAGTAAATATTTCTTTAAAAAAAAAAAAATTAAAAGTTATATGTTCTGATCTATCTATTAAGAATGGCGACTTGGTTCCTGTAGCTATCAAAGGTTCAATTATTGGTAAAACTACTATTGAGGAAAAAAAAGTAAAGAACTTTATCTCGCAAGGTATGCTTTGCTCAGAATTTGAATTAGGTTTGGGTAATGATAGTAAAAAAGTTTTAAGACTTTCTCCATTAGAATTTTCTTTAGGGGATGATATATGGAATAAATTAGCTTTAAGCAAAAATATATTTTCTTTTAAAATTACTGCTAATAGAGGTGACTGTCTGTCTGCTTACGGTTTGTATAGAGAATTGTGCGCTCTTACCAATACTAATACAAAAAATTATGACTTAACTGAAATTTCACCAGACCTTAATATAAACAAAAAAATAAATATTGAAAATTTCAACGATTGCAGATCTTATAATTATATAATTATAAAAAATCTTAACAATAAGATTAGTACTCCTTTATACATTAAAAATAAATTACATGAATCTGGTATCAATTCCATAAATTTCATAGTTGATATTACAAACTTTGTAATGTTGGATATGGGGCAACCTTTGCACGCATTTGATTTAACTAAAATTAATGGTAATTTAAATATCAGAAGAGCAAAAAAAACAGAAAAAATTAAATTACTCAATGATAAATTATTAAACCTAAATAAAGATTATTTAGTTATTGCTGATGATAAACAACCTATAGCTTTAGCTGGAATAATGGGTGGAAAAAATTCAATGATTGACCATAATACTTCAAATGTACTTCTAGAATCCGCTAATTTTTCTCCTTCTGTTTTAAAAGGGAAATGGAGAAAATTAGGTTTTAGCTCTGATGCATTACATAGGTTTGAAAGAGAAGTTGATTTAAATATGACTGCAAATGCCTTAAAAAAATGTGTTGAAATTATAAGGAAATTTTGTGAAATAGAAACCTCAAAAATTATAACTTCAAAAAAAGAGTCTACTAAAAAATACAGAAAAAAAATAAAGTTATCTTATAAAAAAGTTCGTGAAATTTTGGGAGAAAATTTTGTAAGTATTCCTAGAATTAAAACTATTTTTGAAATATTAAATTTTAAAATTGTTGAGCAATCCTCAAGCTTTATCTCTATTCAAGCTCCTTCATATCGAACTGACATTGAGATTGAAGAGGATCTGATCGAAGAAATTTCTAGAATTAATGGTTTCAATCACTTAAAAACAGAGAGTATTAATTCAAAAATCGTTTTTTCTAACCCTTATAAAAATCCATTTTACAATCAAGATAAAGTTAGGAATTCGTTTTTAAATAGAAACTTTAATGAAATACTTAATTTAAGTTTTAACAGTGAAAGTGATATTAAAAATTTTGATAGTCTAGAATTAATACCTATAAAAATTAAAAACCCCATATCAGATACTCAATCTTTTTTGAGGGTTTCTATATTGCCTGGACTTTTAAACACAGCCGTATTTAATTTTAATAGACAGGTTGAAAATATTAGACTTTTTGAAATTGGCAATGTTTTTAGTAAAAATCAATCGAAATTCTCTAATGAAAAATGCTCATTTGCTGCACTCATTTCTGGATCTAATTCATTTGATACCTGGACACCAAAAAAAATAGAATACGATTTTTATGATTTAAAGGGTGATCTGGAATTTGTATTTCCAAAGCAAAAATTTGAATATAGAAGAAATGAGAAGTACTCTTTTTATAATAAAGATATATCGGCTTTAATTTTTCTTAAAAACAAAGAGATTGGTCATATAGGAAAACTTTCTAATGATTTTGAGATTAAGTATGGTTTAAAAAACACTTTTGTTTTTGAAATTTTTTATAACAACCAATTTTCAATTGATAATTGGAACTTTAAGGAGTTTTCTAAGCAACCTCTAATAAAAAGAGATATTAATTTCGTTACAAGTAAAAACCTTAGAATTCAAGAAATAACAAATTATATTGAGTCACTGAAGGTTATAAATTTATATAAAATATCACACATCGACTTTTATGAATCTGATGCATTTGCCGATAAAAAAAAATCTCTGACATTTAGGTTCACATTTTATTCTGATAAGGATATGTTAACTGAGGAGTCTGTTGACACAAGTATTAAATTAATATTGAATAAAGTGACATCTTACTTTAATATTAGTGTTAGGTAATTTTTATGAACATCACTAAAGCTAATCTTGTTGAAAAAATTTCAAATCGCTTGGGCCTTAGTAAAGCCGAATCCCAAAGTTTAGTAGAAAATTTCTTTGAAATTTTATCTAATTCATTAGAATCTGGCGAGGATGTTAAAATATCAGGCTTTGGAACTTTCAAATTAAAAAAAAAGAATACACGCCCTGGTAGGAATCCCATGACAGGTGAGGTTATTCCTGTAACAGCTAGGACGATCGTAAAATTTGCTGCTAGTAGTAAATTTAAATCTATGGTGCTTGATTGAATTTTCAAAAATCAAATAAAATTTTTTATTCTATCGGTGAAGTCAGCAAACTTGTTGAGGTTAAGCCAAATATTCTTAGATATTGGGAGAATTTTTTTACCGATTTAAAATCAATCAAAAAAAATGGCAGAAGACGCTACTATAGATATGATGAGATTAAAATTATTTCAACAATTAAAGACCTAATATTTAATCAGGGTTTATCTATCAAAGGAGCTCAATCTTACCTAGATAATTTAAATAAAAATGTGAATACAGTTAAAAGTAAATCTTTATATAAAGAAAGAATTCAGGACATAATTGATGTACTTAAGGCATAGAGTACGGGACGTAGCGCAGCCTGGTAGCGTACCTGCATGGGGTGCAGGTGGTCGTGAGTTCAAATCTCACCGTCCCGACCATCATGTTGTTATATTTTGAAAATTCTGATTACAAACGATGATGGCTTCTTGTCTGAATCCACTGAAATTATGTTTGAATATTTGTCAAAGCATTATGATTGTTTGGCAATAACTCCAAGTTCTAATATGAGTGGATCTTCTAATTCACTGACTCTAAAAAAACCTCTTTTAATTTCTAAAAAGTCAAAAAGTTTTTATCATATTAATGGTTCACCAGCTGATTGTATTCATATTTCTAGACTGGATTTTTTTAACTTTAAGCCTGATTTGGTTATATCTGGAATTAATAATGGTTATAATCTCGGAACAGATGTTTTTTATTCTGGAACAGTTGCAGGAGCAAGGGAAGGTTTACTGCATCGCATTCCTTCAATATCACTTTCTGCTGATTATGATGTTGAATCTAGTAATCATTACAAAATTTCTAAGTTTATTCATAAATTTATTGTCAAAAATCAGCCAATATTTATTGATATGCATAAAAATAACTATTTTCTTAATTTTAACTTTCCAACAAAGCTAAATTTTAATAATATTAAAATTACGAACATTGGTTCAAGGGAATTATCTATGCCACCTGTTGAAACAATCAACCCAAAAGGAGCTAGTCATTATTGGATTGGTGATTCAGGCATTCCTGTTAAAAGTAACAATCATGACGATGACTTTAGTGCTATTACTAGAGGTTTTATATCTGTTTCTCCAATCACAATTAAAAATAAATTTGATGCATCAAAAATAACACTGAAGTGAAATTTTTTACAGGTATTCTATTATTTTTGCTACTTTCTTGTTCTATCAATGAGCGATCGATTAAAGCTCCAATAAAAGAAAAGTCTGTAAATGTTGTAAAAAAAATAAAAAAGGATGCGACGAGCAAAAAACGTGATTTTATAAAGTATAAAGTTAAAAAAGACGATACTCTTTATTCTATTTCATTAATCCACAACATCAACTATAAAAAAATTATAGCAATTAACAATTTAAATGATTCTAATCTTATATACCCAGGCCAAATTTTATTAATTCCGAAAAATAACAAAATAACCAAAAAAAAACAAAAGGATTTTTTGGATAAAAAAGTAACAGCTAAATGGACTTCTCCGACTAAAGGTAAGATTTTTTATAATTATGATCCATCCACAAACGTAAATGGAATAGGTATTTTTTCAGACGGAGATGTATACTCAATTGATAGTGGAAAGGTCGTTTATTCTGGAGATGGTCTTAAAGCATACGGAAATATGGTTATTTTAAAACATAATGATGATTTTTTGAGCATTTATGCAAAACTTAATTATGTTGATGTAAAAGAAGGCCAAATAATTCAAAAGAGGCAATTAATCGGTAAAACAGGATTTATTATTAAGAATAAAACTGGGTTGCATTTTGAAATAAGATACAAGGGTGCACCTGTAAATCCTCAAAAATACTTAAATTTTTAAAAAAATTGATACAATTCTATTTTCTGTTTTCAAAATATTAAAAGTTCTGATTGCTGAAACTGAGTCCATAATTTCATAATCAGCATTTTCTAAAATTGAATCTATAATTAAGTTATCATTATCTGTATTATTCTTGAAACCAGTCCCAATAATTACTATTTCATTGTCGATGAGCTGTAAATTTTCGAAATCTTTTATTAAAATTCGTTTTTCCACATTCCAAACTGATACATTACCATTAATGTCAATACTTATACTTTCGAAATATTCTATTCCATTAAAAGTGACAGATTTTTGGGTATAAGATGCAAATATATCTTTATTTAACATTTTAAAACATTTTTTTAATGCACAATTTTAATAGAATATCTAGACTACCACAGTATGTTTTTAATGTAACTTCTGAATTAAAAATGGAATATCGAAGAGCAGGCCATGACATAGTGGATCTTTCTATGGGCAACCCTGACGGGCCTACCCCAAAACATATTGTTGAGAAATTAAATGAAGTATCTTCACGTTGTGATACTCATGGATATTCATCATCCAAAGGTATTCCAAGACTTAGAAAGGCAATCAGTGAAAGATATAAATCAAAATATAATATAGATATAGATTTTGACTCTGAAGCAATTGTTACATTAGGAAGTAAGGAAGGTATTGCACATCTTGCATTAGCAATTCTTGATCAAGGGGATATCGTTATGGTTCCCAATCCTAGTTACCCAATTCATATTTATGGCCCTGTAATTTCTGGGGCGGACATTAGGTATGTACGAAATACAAGTCAAGTTGATTTTTTTGAAGAGTTGGAAAAATCCATATTAGAGTGCTACCCCAAACCGAAATTACTAATTATTAACTTTCCCAGTAACCCAACTACTCAATGTGTGGATATAAAATTTTTCGAAAAGATCATAACACTTGCCAAACAATATAAGTTTTATGTTGCACACGATTTAGCATATTCTGACATTGTTTTTGATGGCTATTCAGCCCCCTCTATTCTACAAGTTGAAGGAGCAAAAGATGTTGCTGTCGAATTTTTCACTATGTCTAAAAGTTATAATATGGCAGGATGGAGAATCGGGTTTATGGTGGGTAACTCCAAACTAGTTTCTGCATTGGAAAAAATTAAAAGTTACCATGACTACGGTGCTTTCACACCTATTCAAGTTGCGTCAATTATTGCTCTTGAGGGTGACCAAAGTTGCGTTTCAACTATCAGAAATACCTATAAAAAAAGAAGAGATGTTATGATTCAAGGGTTGTCAGATATTTGGAGCATTGATACTCCCAAAGCAACTATGTACTTGTGGGCTAAAATTCCTGAAGAATTTAAAAATTATAAATCTCTTGAATTTTCAAAATTGCTTATAAAAAAAGCTAAAGTTGCCGCATCTCCCGGGATTGGTTTTGGAGATTATGGAGATGATTTTGTAAGATTCGCTCTTATTGAAAATGAGGAGAGGATTCGTCAAGCTGTCAGAGGAATCCGTAATTTATTTAAGTAAATCATGTATAAAAAAGACATTAATATTGCAATTTTTGGATTAGGTACTGTTGGAAGCAGTCTAGTAAAACTAATTACAAAGGAAAAGAGAAGAATTTCAAGTTCTTTAAATATTAATTTAAATTTAGTTTCAATATCTTCTAGAAAGCTACCACAATCATTATTTAAATATAAAAAAATTTTTACAAAAAAAAATAGATTATATGAAGATAAGAATGTAGATGTAGTAATTGAATTAATTGGTGGCGTTGATGTTGCTTATGAGTTTGTTCGTAACGCATTGATTAACAAAAAGCATGTAATTACGGCAAATAAAGAGTTGATAGCTACAAAAGGTAGTGTTTTGATGGATTTAGCAAAAAAAAACAAATGTAAGCTTTTTTTTGAGGCTTCTGTAGCTGGTGCTATACCCATTTTAAAATCAATCTATAGTTTTTTAAAAGGTAATGATTTTAAGAGAATAGTTGGAATTTTGAATGGAACGAGTAATTATATTTTGACCGATATTTTCAGAAATAAAACTTCATTCAAAGAATCATTATCTAAAGCTCAAAAACTTGGCTATGCTGAGGCTGACCCTGCTTTTGATATTGAGGGGACTGATGTTGCACACAAACTGGTAATACTATCTTCAATGATTACTCAAACATTTCCAAAGCTTTCCTCTTTTGAAATATCAGGAATTAAATCTATTCTTAATATTGATCTACAAGTCTCCTATAAATTTGGTTACTTTATAAAGCTGCTTGGCATCATTGAAAAATCAGATGATCATATATTTCATTATGTTGGACCACAATTAATTACAAACAGGCATATTATTTCCAATACTAATGGGGTAATGAACGGAATTTTAATTGATTCTTACCCATCAGGTCAGAGTTATTTCTATGGCCATGGAGCTGGAGGATTGCATACAAGTTCTGCTATTTTGTCTGATTTATTAAATTTACAAAATGAAGATCTGTCTAATAGTTTTTCTATTAAATTGCCAAAAAAAATAAGATCATTACGTGACTATATTCCCGCTAAAATTTATATAAGAGTAGAGGTTAACAACTCTAAAGGAATTCTATCCAAAGTTACAGAGAAATTTAGTTTATTAAACCTGTCGGTAGAAAAAGTAGACCAACATTTATTTAATGAGTCTAAAAAAGCATTCTTAGTTTTTATTCTTGTTAATTCAAATAAGACATCTATTAAAAAAATCAAACTCAAGTTTAAAAGAAGCAAGTTATTTTATAATTTAGAAATATTTCCAATAGTTGATATCAAAAATGTATAGAGGTTTGATAAATAATTATCGAAGTGTTTTGCCAGTTAATGACAAAACACCTATTGTTTCTCTTCATGAAGGTAATACACCATTAATTAGGTTTTATAATTTGCAAAAATATTTAGGTGCAAATTTTTCTATTTATGGAAAGTTTGAAGGTCTTAATCCCACTGGCTCTTTTAAAGACAGAGGGATGACTATGGCCGTTTCAAAAGCATTAGAAAATAAAAATATTGACTCTGTTATATGTGCTTCAACTGGTAATACATCTGCATCAGCAGCTGCCTATGCTGCTCGAGCTAATTTAAAGTGTTTCGTTATTATTCCTGATGGTCAAATTGCATTTGGAAAATTAGCCCAAGCAATTGCTTATGGAGCAAAAATTATTCAGATTAATGGTAATTTTGATGATGGTATGTCAATTATCAAAAATATTGCTGATGAACAGCCAAATGTTTGTGTTGTTAATTCTCTAAATCCTTTTAGAATTCAAGGGCAAAAAACCATTTCTTATGAAATATTTGATCAACTTGGAAAGTTACCTGATTACCACTTTTTGCCGGTAGGCAACGCTGGTAATATTAATGCTCATTGGATTGGTTACAAAGAAATATCTGGTCAATCATTCAACCATTGTAATTTGTGCTCTGGTAATTGTGAATACATTTCATCTAGTAAAAATTCTAATTTCCCTGTTATTATTGGTTATCAAGCTATTGGTGCTGCACCACTTGCCACTGGAAAGACATTCAATAACCCTTGCACCTTAGCAACTGCAATTAAAATTGGCAATCCCGTTTCCTCAGAAGGAGCACGTGCAGTTGTAGAGGAATCAAGTGGTTGGTTTGACACTTCGTCAGATGATGAAATTGTTGAAGCTCAAAAAATACTTGCAAAAAAAGAGGGTGTTTTTTGTGAGCCTGCTTCTGCAATATCAATCTCAGGTCTTATAAAAGAACATGATAATAAAAAAATTAATGGAAACTCTACCGTAGTTTGTACACTTACAGGCAACGGATTGAAAGACCCAGATATTGTGATGCAAAAATATACAAAAAATGTAAAAAAAGTTGATCCAACTATTAAAAGTGTAAAAAATGTTTTGCTGGATATCTAAATCAGTAATGTTATATCAACAGAATTTATATTTTTTGTGAGATCTCCAATTGATATTCTGTCAACTTTAGTGCTTGCAATTTTCTCAACGTTTTTAAGGTTTACATTTCCTGATACTTCCAGCTGAATTTTTCCTTTAGTAATTTTTACAGCTTTCTTTATTTTAGTTAAGTTCATATTATCTAGTAAAGCAACATCGATGTAATCTATAGCTAAGTATAGCTGTTCGAGACTTTCAACCTCGGCAATTATTTGAGTATTGGGGTTTGAATCACGAACTTCTTTAAAAAATTTATTCAAGTTCTTAAGGTATCTTAAATGATTCTCTTTAATAAGTATTCCATCATATAATCCCATACGGTGATTAAAACCACCTCCGACATGTACCGCATATTTTGATTCATATCTGAACAAGGGAATAGTTTTTCTGGTGTCAAAAACTTTAACGCCAAATCTTTTTGTTTTTTTTACATAAGATTCAGTTTTTGAAGCAATACCTGACATTGTTTGAAGATAATTTATTATCACTCGTTCTGCCATCAATATATCTTTTTGTAGGCCATTGATAACAACAACAGTAGAGTTTTTTTTAACGACATCACCTTCCCCATAATTCCATTTTAATTTTAAACTTGTAAAAAAAATAGGAAAACAATCAATCCATGGTTTTCCGCAAAGTATAGATTTTTCCCTAAATACTACTTTGGCAGTAACAGTTTTTTTTTTAAAAATTAAATTAGAGGTGATATCTTTTTTTCCTAAGTCCTCGAAAATGGCTTTACGAACACTTTTTTCAATATATTTTTTTTGAATTTTCATTTAAGGTATTGAATAAATAATATTTGACTATATATTAAAACAATACAAAATATAATCTATGGAAAATTTTACTACAAAATTAAATTTTTTATTGAATGAGTCAAATGAATATGCCTCATCCTTATATAACAATGAAATAGAAGCTCTTCATTTTTTGTATGTGTTTTTTAATTCTGACTTAGTTGAGGAAAAAAACATACTTTTCACTGATATTAAAGTTAGTTCTAATGAACTCAATAAATTATTATTTGATGAAATTAACTTATTTCCAAAAATTTCTAATGTTGATGACAATTTAAAAATTTCAAAAAACTTTCTCTCAATAATAAATAAAGCTATCAGTTATTCAAAGTCTGTTGGCGATGATTATCTTTCCGTTCTTACTTTGGTTTATCATACTTTAAAATTCGATACTAAAATAAAATCTATTTTTAAACAGTTGAATATTTCAACAAATAAACTTGAAGAAAACTTTTTAAACTCAAAAAAGAGAAGTGTTAAAAGTAAAAATGATGATTCACTTAATGATATTTTGAAAAAATATACAATTGATTTTACTGATCTTGCAAAAAAGGGAAAACTTGATCCTGTCATAGGGCGCGATGATGAGGTTAGAAGAACAATTAACATTCTTCAAAGAAGATCAAAAAACAATCCTGTTCTCATTGGTGAACCTGGTGTTGGAAAAACAGCAATTGTTGAAGGTTTAGCTCAAAGAATTATTAACAATGAAGTTCCAGAAACATTAAAAGATAAAGTTTTATTAGCACTAGATTTTTCTTTAATTCTAGCTGGGTCAAAATATAGAGGTGATTTCGAGGAGAAATTAAAAAATATTTTAGATGCCGTCAAAGATAATCAAGATAAATTTATATTATTTATCGATGAGCTCCATACAATTGTGGGAGCTGGAAAATCTGAAGGTGCCCTTGATGCTAGTAACATGTTAAAACCATCATTAGCTCGAGGTGAGCTTCATTGTATAGGTGCGACTACTCTTAATGAATATAGACAATTCATTGAAAAAGATGCGGCATTAGAGAGAAGATTTCAAAAGGTATTAGTGCATGAACCAAGTGTTGATAATGCAATTGCTATTCTCAGAGGATTACAGGAAAAGTATGAGGTACATCATGGAGTTGAAATTTCTGATCCAGCGATTGTATCGGCTGCAACATTGTCTGACCGATATATTTCAGATAGATTTTTGCCAGATAAAGCAATTGATCTAATTGATGAGGCTGCTGCAAAATTGAAAATGGAGATTGATTCAACACCTGAAATCATTGATAAAGTTCAAAGAAAGTTAGTGCAATTAAAAATTGAGCTTGAAGTTGTAAAAAAAGAAGAGGATGACGATTCAAAAAAAAGATTTGAAACTATTAAAAATGAAATTTCTCTCAAAGAAAAAGAATATTTAAAATTAGTAAATATATGGAATAAAGAAAAGGATGAATTACTTTCAATTAAAAAAACGAGAGAGGAAATCGAGAAAAATAAAAATGAGTTAGAAGAGTGTAAAAGAAATAATGAATGGCAAAAGGTTTCTGAAATTCAATATGGAAAAATACCAACTTTAGAACAAGAAATCAAAAATTATAAAAAAACTATTCAATTAAATAATAAATTATTAAAAAGTGAAGTTGACTCTGTTCAAGTTGCAGAAATTTTGTCAAGAATGACAGGTATTCCTTCAGATAAAATGTTTAGCGATGAGATAGAAAAGTTTTCTAATATTGACAAGATACTTTCAGAAAAAATTTTGGGTCAAAAAAAACCTATATCACTTGTATCAAACGCTATTAAAAGATCCAGGGCTGGATTAAGTTCTGCCAATAAACCCTTATCATCATTTATTTTTTTTGGGCCTACTGGTGTAGGTAAAACTCAACTTACAAAAGTGTTAGCAGAATTTTTATTTGATTCACAGGATAAGATTGTAAGGATTGATATGAGTGAATTTATGGAGCAACATTCTATTTCCAGGTTGATTGGAGCTCCACCTGGATACGTTGGTTATGATCAAGGTGGTAATTTAACTGAGGAAGTTAGAAGAAAACCATATAGCGTTATCTTATTTGATGAAATTGAAAAGGCACATCCTGAAATTTTAAATGTTTTACTCCAAGTTCTTGATGATGGAAGATTAACAGATGGCCAGGGTAGAACTGTCGATTTTAAAAACACAATAATCATTATGACTTCAAATCTTGGTTATGAACATTATTTCAGTGGCTCAAATGATATGTCACTAATTGAAAAAGAAGTTTTTAATGAAGCAAAAAGTCATTTCAAACCAGAATTTTTAAACAGAATTGATGAGCTAATATACTTTAATCCTCTTTCTTCTGATTCTTATAAGGACATTATAAAAATTCAATTAAATGAAACAAAAGATAAGCTTGATGCGAAAGGATACGGTTTTATTTTTAATGATGAATTAATTGACTTTTTAGCGAATAAAATTACTAATAATTCAATGGGTGCAAGACCAATCAGAAGATTGATACAAAATCATATTGAAAATGAAATCGCTTCTCTAATCTTAAAAGGAGAATCAAAGTCTGGAGAAAAAATTTCTGTTAAAATAGAAAATAATATTCCTATTTTTTCATCACTTGATTGACGAATCTTCCTATCTTAATAAGATAAATGTAAATGGTGCTGAGTATAAAGATTTACCAGAAAACCTTTACATTCCTCCTTCCGCTCTAAGAGTTGTTCTTGAGCAATTTGAAGGTCCGCTTGATCTTTTACTATATTTGATAAAAAAAAAAAATATTGACCCTTTAGAAATTAATATGACTGAAATTACTGCACAGTATCTTCGTTATGTTGAGGGATTATCCTCAGACGAGTTTGAACTTGCTGGAGAGTATCTATTAATGGCCTCTGTATTAATACAAATAAAATCTAAAATGTTACTTCCAAATGAAACTGAAGATTTAGACCAAGAAGATGATCCTAGGGCTGCCTTGATTAAAAAACTTATTGAATATGAAAAATTTAAAAATGCATCAATTGAGTTAAGTTCATTTACGATACATGGTAGAGATAACAGTAAAATTTGTCTTGAAATATCAAAAACAGAGCCAGAAATGCCCAAAGTCTCGATAGAAATGATTAATGAAACAATACATAAAATTGTCAAAAGAATAAACCTTTCGAAACCTCATAAAATTGATTTTGAGAAATTGAGTGTTCGTGAAAGAATGAGTTTTTTAATTCAGAAAATAAATTTTGGAAAAAACCTATACTTTAAAGATTTATTTGATGATGTTCCGTCAGTTCAATTACTTGTTGTAACATTACTTGCTTTATTGCAATTATTCAAAGAGCAGATTATTTATATTTCTCAATCGGATCCCCATTCTGATATATATGTGAACAAAAAAAATGATAATGAATCAAGTTGAAAAAACAAATATATTACTCGCAGTTCTAATGTCATCCAATGAACCTGTGCATATTAAAAATTTAGCTAACGCTTTTGAACCTCAAATAAGTTATGAGGAAGTTAAAATTTTACTAAAAGAAATGAATTTTAATCAAGATGTAATGTTTTTAAGTGAAAAATCAGACTTTTATCAATTAATAATTAAATCTGTGTTTCAAAAAAATATTAATTTGGCTTTTGGAAAAAAACCCGCAAAATATTCACGTTCTACTTTGGAGACTCTCACAATTATTGCCTATAAGCAGCCTGTTACGAGACCTGAAATTGACGACATCAGAGGTGTTGCTACAAATTCACTAATTTTCAAAACATTGGAAGACAGAAAGTGGATTAAAATTATTGGAACTAAAGATGTTCCTGGTAAACCAAATTTGTATGGCACTACCGTTAATTTCTTGATCGATTTTAATATAGATAGTTTGGACAAATTACCACCATTAAAGGAAATTTCGTCTGACATAATTAATGAACAATTAAAAATTAACATTTAAAGTTAAATTTTTAATCATAAAAGCTTACATAAAAATAGATGGTTATGATACAATCTCACAATGACGCGGGGTGGAGCAGCTTGGTAGCTCGTCGGGCTCATAACCCGAAGGTCGTAGGTTCAAATCCTGCCCCCGCAACCAATTTTTTATAGATTTTTTATGTAAATTTATTTAAAATCTTAATTTAATCGGGCTTATGCCCTTTTTTTTTGTTTGAGGAATATGAATAAAGAACTTTTATTGGTTGTCGATGGATTGTCCAGAGAAAAAAATGTAGAAAAGCAAATAGTATTTTCCGCATTAGAATCTGCTATTTCCTCAGCAACCAAAAAAAAACTCAACGATCATGAAATCGATATTGAAGTTGCTATAGATCGTAATTCCGGGAGTTTTACTACTTCTAGGAGGTGGATAGTTGTTGAGGATAACTTTAAAGATTCTGAAGATTTTAATGAGAAGTCTCAAATAACCCTTTCAGATGCAAAAAAAATAAATTCTGAAATTAATGTTGACGAATTTATTTCTGAAAATATCGAAGCTCCTAATTTTGGGCGAATAGGTGCAATGGCTGCTAAGCAAGTTATTGTTCAAAAAATTAGGGAGGCTGAAAGGAATCAAATTTTAAAAGATTTTCTAGATAGAAATGAATCTATTTTATATGGGTCAATAAGAAAAATTGACAGATTTGGCGCGATCATTGAAACAGGTAAGTTAGAATCCTTTCTTCCCAGAGACCAAATGATTCCAAGAGAAAACCTCAGGGTTGGGGATAAAATAAAAGCTTTTGTGAGTGGGGTTGAAAATACCAACAAAGGATCACAATTATTTATTACTAGAAATTCACCTAATTTTTTAATTAAGCTCTTTGAAAATGAAGTGCCTGAGATCGAAGAGGGTATCCTATCTATTAAGTCTGCTGCTCGAGATCCTGGTTCTAGATCAAAAATAGCTGTATATTCTAATGATAAAAGAATTGACCCTATCGGCACTTGTGTGGGTATGCGTGGTTCTAGAGTTCAGGCTGTAACTAATGAGTTATCTGGTGAAAGAGTTGACATTGTCTTATGGGCTGAAGATGATGCACAATTTGTAATAAATTCCTTAGCTCCATCTGAAGTTCTTAAAATTTCTGTTGATGAAGAAGAACATTCAATGGATATAGTAGTGGATGAAAATAATCTTGCACAGGCTATTGGTAGAGGTGGACAAAATGTAAGGTTGGCCTCTGATCTTACAGGTTGGAGTTTAAATATTATTTCGGAATCTGAATCTGTTGAAAAAGAAAATGAAGAAATTAGTAAATCAATGAATCTATTTGTAAGTAAACTGGATATAGATGAGGAAACCGCTAGTCACCTCATTAATCAAGGTTATTCATCTTTAGAAGAATTAGCATATACTAGTGACGAAGAATTTGAAGCGGTGGAGAATGTTGAATCAGAAACATTAAATCAAATAAGAAATAAAGCTCGCGATTCTCTTCTTTTAGATGCAATGTTAGACGATACAGAAAAATCAGACACTGATACAATTACATCAAAAACTTTTTCCGAACTTGATAAAAACATACATAAACTCCTATCTAATGCTAATATCAAAACTCTTTCGGAACTTGCTGATTTTTCAATTGATGAGCTTCAAGAAGTCTGCGAGGTAGATGAAGATTTAGCTGGCAAAATTATAATGCAAGCTAGAGAACCGATTTTTGAAAAAGATAAACCATCCAATGCCTGAAATCCTAATATCTAAATTTGCCCAAGAAATTGGTTTACCAGCTGAATTACTTTTAGAAAAGTTAAAATCTGCAGGTATTAAAAAATCTGGCCATAGCGATTCACTTTCCCAGAAAGACAAAATGAAACTTTTGAATTTTTTAAGAGGGTCAACTTCTAAAGGTGTTTCTACCAACAATTTACCTAAAAAAAAGATGACTGAAATCAAGAAGGTTTCTAATGTTGGAAAAACCAGAACTATTGAAATAAAAGTTAAAACAAAAAAAAGTATTCCAAAAAAGACAACTGAAGATTTTGTTAAAAAATCATCTGAGTTGCAAGAAAAGCCTAGTAAAAGCTTTGTTTCTAAGAAAACTGTTGAATTGCATAAAGCCGCAGTACAGAATTTGGAACAAAAAAATCAAGTGGAATCGGAAATAACAACCGTAAATGAATTCAAGAAAAAGTCTTTCGAATCTGATAAAAAAAATATTCCTGTTGTAGATAAACAGCAAAAAATTACAAAAAAGTTAGATGAGAAAAAAGATGATAAGGACTTTACAAATTCTCCTGCTAAGAAAAAAGAACAACTTGATTTTATTAAAAAAAAATCAGAAATTAATAGAACACTTGCAACAAAACCTGGAGTTTGGAAGAGTAGAACCAGGATTAAAAAGACTAAATTCAACAAAACTGAATCAGTTAATTCAACGCCAGAATTTATATCTAAAAACATATCGGTGCCTGAAACAATTGTTGTTTCCGATTTAGCTCATAGAATGTCTGTCAAATCCTCTGAAGTAATTAAGGTTTTAATGAAATTAGGTCAAATGGCTACAATTAATCAATCGATTGATCAAGATACAGCTATGATTTTGGTTGAGGAAATGGGCCATAAAGCTGTTGTTGAAAAGGTAGAAGACCCAGAAATATATTTATCAGGACAAATTGATTCATCTGAACTAAAAGTCAGACCACCAATTGTTACCATTATGGGACATGTAGACCATGGTAAAACTACGCTTTTAGATTATATAAGAAATACTAGAGTTGCTCAGGGTGAAAGTGGGGGAATTACTCAACATATTGGAGCATATAATGTTAACACAAAAAAAGGTGAAATAGCCTTTCTTGATACTCCAGGGCATGCAGCATTTAGTGCTATGAGAGCAAGAGGGTCGACAATTACCGATATTGTGATTTTGGTTGTTGCTGCTGATGATGGAGTTAAGCCTCAAACAATTGAATCTATTAATCATTCAAAAGCAGCAAAAATTCCAATCATAATTGCTGTCAACAAAATTGATAAACCTGAAGCTAATATTGAAAAAGTTAAACAAGAGCTATCGAACCATAGCATTGTTCCTGAAGATTGGGGAGGAGATAATATCTTTGTTAATATATCAGCAAAATCTGGTGAGGGAGTTGATCAGTTGTTAGATGCAATTTTACTTCAGGCAGAGCTTTTGGAATTAAATGCTCCATTCGATTGTAATTCCAAAGCAATAGTTGTTGAATCTAGGCTTGACAGAGGTAAGGGCCCAGTGGCAACACTACTTATCAAGTCAGGGACTTTAAAAAAAGGCGACTCTGTATTAGTTGGAAATACTTTTGGTAAAATTAGGGCAATATCTGACTTTTCTGGAAAAAACCTTATGCAGGCTACTCCATCAAAAGCAGTTGAAATTCAAGGACTCAATGATACTCCTAATGCTGGTGACGAGATGGTTGTTTTAGATGATGAAAAGAAAATCAGAGAAATAGCTTTATTTAGACAGGGTAAGTATAGGGAAGGCAGATTAAATAAATCAACATCTTCAGAGAAAAATTCTGTTTTTACTGATTCTATTGATGGTGATCGAAAAATTTTACCAATAATTATTAAATCTGATGTTCAAGGTTCTTATGAAGGTCTAATTTCTGCTCTTGACAAATTAAATGATGAATCAGTCGGCATTAATATTATCCACTCTGCTGTTGGTGGTGTTACAGATTCAGATGTCAATCTAGCCATTGCCGCAAATGCTATTATAGTTGGTTTTAACACTAGAGCTGACGTATCAGCAAAAAAATTGATAGCATCAAACAATATTAACTTCAAAGCTTATAACATTATTTACAATGTTATTGATGATGTTAGGGCCTTAATGGAGGGTCTTTTGTCACCTGATATTAAAGAAAATATCTTAGGTAACGTAGAGGTTAGAAAAACATATAAAGTTTCTAAGGTTGGAGTAATCGCTGGATGCTATGTTACCGATGGAATTGTTAAAAGAAATAGTAGTATAAGAGTTCTCAGGGATAATATTGTTTTACACGATGGATTATTAGATTCACTTAAAAGATTTAAAGATGATGCTAAAGAGGTCAAAGCTGGTTTTGAGTGTGGACTATCAATAAAAAATTATAACGATATCAAGGAAGGTGATGTTTTAGAAGTATATGAATCAGTTTCTGTTGCGAGAACACTTGGTGCCGGTTGAAAAATATTTAAAGATAAAATCAAAAAATAGAAAGCTAAAATTAGCTTCTGAGTTTCATAAAAATTTATCGGTTATTTTAAAAGCCTCTTATAATTCAATAATCAATAGACTTCATATTTCTTTTATTGACGTTTCTGATGATTTAAAAAATGTAAAAATTTTTTATACTAACTTTTCTCAGTCTCAAACACCAGATTTAATAGCAAAAACAATTGATGATAACTTGAAAAATATAAAATTTGAACTCGCTAAAAAATTATATTTGAGAAGATTTCCAAAAATTGAATTTTTGTTTGATAACTTCGCAGAAAAAAACATTGAATTAAACCAAAAATTAAATGAAATTAAAAAGTGAGCATTAATGGAGTAATTCTTCTAAACAAACATGCTGGCATTTCAAGTAATCAAATTGATCAAAAGATAAAAAAAATTTTATCCTTAGGTAAATCTAAAATTGGCCATATTGGAACTCTAGATCCGTTAGCTAAAGGCATCCTTCCAGTAATTATAGGTAACGATTCTACAAAGTTCATTAATTATGTGGACGATAACATAAAAACCTATGAATTTCGACTTAAGTTTGGATACAAAAGCTCCACCGGAGATTCCGAGGGCGATTTAAAAAAACAAGATTTGTATGTGCCAATTACTTCAAAAGATATAGTAAAAGTTATTCCAGAATTTATAGGAAAAATTCAACAAAAAATTCCAAACTATAGTGCAAAAAAGATAGATGGTAAACCGTTATATTTTTACGCTCGTAAAGGTATTAATATTCCAATCCAAAGATCAAAAATAATTATTTATTCTCTTTCATTAAACAACTTTTCTTTAACTAATCAATCAGCTAAATTTACAGTAAAGTGCAGCAAAGGAACATACATAAGATCTTTAGGAGAAGAAATTGCGGCAAAATTAAATCTTTTTGCTTATGTTACTGAAATTATTAGAACAAACATATGCCAAAGTAATATTAATCAATGCTTTAAAATTCAAGACATTGAAAAAAATAATTTTACTTTTTTGCCAATACATTCGTTTATAGCTTTAAGAGAAATTTACCTTGATGAAGAAAAAACTAATTGCATAATGTTAGGTAAAAATATTAAATATACAGCTTACAACTTCCTATTTAATGAGAAGCTCAAAATTTTTGATTCCAAGAATAATTTCTTAGGCATAGGAGTTTATACCAACAAAATATTGAAACCATCAAGACTAATAAAATTTATTCCAAATTTTCCCTAGATTATATATAATACGTTTTTAAACATTTTTAATATTAATGAATTCAAACAATATAGCAATAGATTTACAGAAATTCAAAACTAGTCCAAATGATACAGGTTCCGTAAATTTCCAGGCCGCTCTAATCACTCAAAGAATAAATAAACTTAGTGAACATTTTAAAATTCATAAAAAAGATCATCATTCTCGTAGAGGTTTATTAAAGTTAGTAAGTAAAAGAAGAAGATTACTTGACTATATGAAAAATAAAGACACCTCTTCTTATAAACAATTAATAAAAAATCTCAACCTCAGAAGATAGAACTGGATATAAAATTGAAAATCGTAAAAGAATGTAAACTTGGGTCACAAGTTTTAAAAATCGAAACCGGTAACATTGCTAAACAAGCAGACGGTTCTGTTCTTGTTTCACTAGGTGACACAATCGTAATGGTAACAGTTGTTTTTAAAAAAGATGTTAACCCTGAACAGGATTTCTTCCCCTTAACAGTTGATTACCAAGAAAAATTTTATGCTGGTGGACGAATACCTGGAGGTTTTTTTAAAAGGGAAGGTAGACCATCTGAAAAAGAGATTCTTACATGCAGATTAATTGATAGACCCTTAAGGCCATTATTTCCCAAAGGCTTTTTTAATGATGTTCAGATAATAGTCAACACGCTTTCCATTGACCCTGAAATAAGTCCTGACATACCCGCAATTATAGGCGCATCTGCTGCAGTTTCAATATCTGGATTACCATTTGATCTTCCGATAGGCGCCAGTAGAATTGGAATTATTGACAATGATTTAGTTCTTAACCCAACAAAAAGTCAATTGGAAAATTCCACACTTGATTTAGTAATAGCTGGAACAAGTGATGCAATACTTATGGTAGAAAGTGGGGCTAATGAATTGTCTGAAGAAAAAATGCTTGAAGCTTTAGTTTTTGGGCATGAGTCTTTTAAACCAGTAATTGAACTCATTGATCAATTAAAAAAAGAAGTTTCAATTGAGAAATATGAGCTTCCAGTTATTGAAAATTCCTTTGAACTTCCTTCAGATTTAAAAAATACTTTTGAGAATAAGATCTCAGAAGCTTATACTGAAGCTAACAAAAAGATTAGAAATGCTAATTTAAAAAATTTATATATTGAATTTGATTCCAAAGTAAAGGAACTCATTGATGATCTAGATGATACAAATACGCATAAAATTTTTCACGATATTGAATCACAAATTGTAAGATCAAAAGTATTGAATGGTGAAAGAAGAATTGATGGTCGAGATACTCGAACCGTTCGTGACATCTCAATCGAATCAGGTTTTTTGCCTCGAGTGCATGGTTCTGCATTATTTACTAGAGGCGAAACTCAGGCGATTGTTGCTACAACACTTGGAACCTCCCGAGATGAACAAATGATTGACTCTGTAGAGGGTGAGTTTTCTGATAGCTTTATGTTGCATTATAACTTTCCTCCTTTTTCAACTGGTGAAACTGGTCGGGTTGGAACTCCTAAAAGAAGAGAAATTGGTCATGGTAGACTTGCAAAAAGAGCTTTGATACCTGTTTTACCATCAAAGGATGATTTTGCTTACACAATAAGAATAGTTTCAGAAATAACTGAATCTAATGGCTCTAGTTCGATGGCATCTGTTTGTGGTGGTTGTCTATCTATGTTAGATGCAGGTGTGCCACTTAAGAATCATGTTGCTGGAGTTGCAATGGGTTTAGTAAAAGATGGAAATAAATTTGCTATTTTGACTGATATTTTAGGTGATGAAGATCATTTAGGTGATATGGATTTTAAAGTTGCTGGGACAGAAAATGGTATTACTGCCTTACAAATGGATATTAAAATTGCAGGAATCAATAAGGAAATACTAAGTGTTGCTCTTGACCAGGCAAAAGAGGGTCGAATGCATATTCTTTCAAAAATGAAAGAAGCGCTCCCATCAAAACGTGCTGATGTCTCAGATTTTGCTCCTCGTATGATAAAATTATCAATAAAACCTGAAAAAATTAGAGACGTTATAGGCAAAGGTGGTTCAGTTATAAAAAAATTAATAGAAGATACTGGTGCTCAAATTGACATTACCGATGATGGATCTGTTACTATTTCGAGTGTTTCACTTAATTCAGCCCAACTTGCCAAGACAAAGATTGAAGAAATTACTGCTGATGTTGAGGTTGGTAAGATATATGACGGTAAGGTTAATAAGCTTTTAGATTTTGGTGCCATAGTATCAATTTTACCTGGTAGAGACGGTCTCCTTCATATATCTCAAATTGCTGAGGAAAGAGTAGAAAACGTTTCAGATTATCTTAAAGAGGGTCAATCAGTTACAGTCAAAGTAATAGAAACAGACGACAAAGGTAGAATTAGACTTTCGATGAAAGCTTTGAATTAGTTATTTGTTGTGAGTAATTCTACTGTCTTGTCTGGGATGCGGCCCACTGGATCTCTGCATCTTGGTCATCACTTCGGGGTATTAAAAAATTGGTTAGAGTTACAATCAAACTATGAATGTTATTTCTTTGTAGCTGATTGGCATGCACTTACAACTGATTATGAAAAAAGTAAGAATGTTAGTAACCATACTCTTGACATTGTCGCTACTTGGCTTTCAGTTGGTTTAGATCCATCCCAATCTACTATTTTCGTTCAATCTTCTATTAAACAGCATTCGGAACTTTTCTTATTACTATCAATGTGTACTCCTTTGAGCTGGTTAGAAAGGGTTCCTACATACAAAGAAACACTTAATACATTTAAAGATAGAGAAATTAATACACTCGGTTTTTTAAGTTATCCTCTTCTTCAAGCTGCTGATATTTTAATTTATGGAGCAGATTATGTTCCTGTAGGAGAAGACCAAATAGCACATATTGAACTTGCAAGAGAAGTTGCAAGGCGCTTTAACAATTTATATGGTAAAGATGACGACTTTAAATCAAAAGCTCTTAATGCATTAGAAAAGATTGGGTCAAAAAATAGTAAACTTTATCTATCCTGGACAAAAAAATATCAAGAAACAGGCGACAAAGATGCTTTGAATTCCGCAAGATCACTTATTGAAAATTTAACTAATATAAGTTCCAGAGACAAATCTAGATTAGAGGGATTTATTGAAGGCTCTGGAATTATGTTACTAAATGAACCACAACCACTGACCACAAAGGTTTCAAAATTAGATGGTTTAGATGGAAGAAAAATGTCTAAGTCATATAAGAATACTATTTCACTAATTGAAGAAGATGGTTTACTACAAAAAAAAATCCTATCCATGCAAACCGACCCTTCTCGAGTAAAAAAAACAGATTCAGGTGATCCTGAAAAATGTACCGTTTGGAATTTACATAAAATTTTTACTGAAAATGATACACAAAAAACCATTCATAATGATTGCAGATCCGCAAAAATTGGTTGCGTTGATTGTAAAAAAATTCTAAAAAAAAAAATTAGCAATGAAATATCTCCAATTCGTGACAAGTATCATAACTTTAAGTCTGATCAGGATAATCTTCATCAAATTTTAACAAACGGTTGTAAAAAAGCATCTGAGAAAGCAGAAAAGCAAGTTGAAATAGTTAGAAAAGCCATTGGGCTATAAACTCTTTTTTAAGACTCTATTTTTTTCTCTATTTATTTCTCTATCTTTAATAATTCTTCTTTTGTCATATTGCTTTTTTCCTTTAGCTAAACCTATTTGCACTTTTACTTTACCTTTTTTATCATGATAATTTAATGGAACAATAGTATAACCTGAGATTTTTATTTTACCTATGTACTTATCTAATTCTCTTCTACTAAGTAATAACTTTTTTGTTCTTGTTTTGTCATAATTGATATAGTTAACAGATGTGTTTAATGGTGAAATGTTTGAGCCTACAAGATATAATTCATTTTTAAATTCTTTTATATAAGCTTCGTTTAATGTACCTTGACCTTTTTTTAATGATTTTACCTCCCAACCTTCTAGAACTATGCCTGTTTCTAATTGATCTTCAATAAAGTAGTCATGAAAAGCTTTTTTATTTTTAATTAACATAAGATGATAGTAGTCGAAAAAAAAATTAAATGTGGAATAAGTAAATTATTTTATATTCTCAATGATATCAATAAATATCCGCATTTTTTTGAAGGTTGTAGTTTTGGAAAAAAAATAAACATATCAAAACATAATTATTACGGAATTTTAGAAATAAATTTTATGGATAAAATTATTCAATTGAAAACAAAAAATAAAGTTTTAGATAATAAATTAATATATTTTGATTTGGTTGATGGACCATTTAAGAGATTAAATGGTTTTTGGTCCCTTAATGATATAAATGAAAAGGTTACTTTAGCAATATTTAATATTGATTATGAATTAAAAAATATTTTTATTGATAAAGCTAGCAAATTAATCAGCAAAACATTAATTGATGGTTTAGTGAATGATTTCAAACTTAAAGTAGAAAAGACATAAATGAAAATAAATTATACTTTTGTTCACCAATTTCGTCCAATTAAAAGTGTTTATTTTAAAGAAAACGATTCATTAGCGACTAATGAATTTAAATTATTTTTAAGTAAAAAACATAATTTAAATATGTCGCTCTATAATATTTTTTATAAAAAAAAAAAACTGAATGAAGATTATATTTTTTTCGAAGATTCGGTTGTTATTATCTATAAAAAATGTAATCTTAGTCCTAATGAAAGAAGAAAACTATTATTGGAAACTAGAAAAATGTTATAATTCTTGTTTTGGTGATTAAATGCTTTCAATAAAAGAAGGTCTTACCTTTGATGACGTATTATTGGTGCCAGCCTATTCTGAAATTTTACCAAGTCAAGTATCTATTCAAACAGATCTAACAAACAATATAAAACTTAACATTCCATTACTTTCAGCTGCAATGGATACTGTGAGTGAATCTAGTTTAGTTATTGCACTCGCACAAGAAGGCGGTTTGGGTTTTATTCATAAAAACCTATCCATTGATGAACAATGCAGACAAATTTTAAAAGTCAAACGATATGAAAGTGGTATTGTTGAAAACCCAATAACAATTAATCAAAAGCAATCTGTCAAATCAGTTCTTAAGATTATGTCCGATAATAAAATATCAGGCCTACCAGTAATTGAAAAAAATAAATTAATTGGAATTGTTACAAACAGGGACTTAAGATTTGAAACTAATTTAGACCAAGAGGTTAAAAACTTAATGACACCAAAAAATAAATTAGTTACTGTCAGGCAAGGGGTTGACAAAAAAATTATTCTTGAAATGATGCATAAACATCGTCTTGAAAAATTGCTAGTAACAGATAATAACTTTAATTTAAAAGGTTTAATTACAGTAAAAGATATTTTAAAATCTGATTTATATCCTAACTCTTGTAAAGATAAATATCAGCGATTAAGAGTTGGTGCAGCAGTTGGTATTTCAAGAGATACCAATAAAAGAACTCAAAAACTTGTTGACGCAGGTGCCGATATTATTCTTATTGATACAGCTCATGCTCATACAAAAACTGTCATTAATGCTATTAAAAATTTTAAAAAAAATTTTTCTAACATTGACTTAGTTGTTGGTAATATAGCAACATCTGATGCGGCCTTAAGATTGATTGACTTAGGAGTTGACGCAATTAAAGTTGGCATTGGTCCTGGTTCTATATGTACTACTAGAATTGTTGCTGGAGTTGGGGTTCCTCAGCTAACTGCCATCTATGAAGTTAAAAAAGCCATTAAAAGCCACAAAATTCCAATTATTGCTGATGGTGGTATTAGATACTCTGGTGATATTGCGAAGGCAATCGCAGCTGGCGCTGATTCAGTAATGATAGGTGGTTTATTTGCAGGTACTGAAGAGGCCCCAGGTGAAATGGAACTTTATAAAGGAAGAACATATAAAACCTATCGAGGAATGGGTTCAGTTGGCGCCATGAATAAAGGGTCAGCTGATAGATATTTTCAAAATAATTTTTCTGCAGATGAAAATAAATATGTTCCTGAAGGTGTTGAAGGAAGAGTTCCTTATAAAGGACCATTAAAAAATGTAGTCTATCAACTTTGCGGTGGGCTTAAATCCAGTATGGGATACTTAGGTGCAAAAAAAATAGATGAGATGAGAAAGGCAGAATTTATAAAGATCACCTCATCTGGAATAAAAGAATCTCATGCTCATGATGTTCAGATTATCAAAGAGGCTCCTAATTATAGGGTTGAGTAAATTGAACGCAAATAAACTTTTGATCATAGACTTTGGTTCTCAATATACTCAATTAATTGCCAGAAGAGTCAGAGAATTAGGTGTTTTTTCAATTGTAATATCAATTGATGATTATAAAAATTATAGGGCTATTGATGAGGTTTTTGGAATAATTTTGTCTGGTGGACCTGATTCCGTTTATAAAAAACAAGATCATTTAATTATTAAATCACTTATAAATCTTGATGTACCAATCCTAGGAATTTGCTATGGAATGCATATTTTAATTAAAGCACTTGGTGGAAAAGTTGAAAAAGCAGATTATCGAGAATATGGTAAAGCTAATATTAAATTCAAAAAAAATTGTTTACTTTTTAAAAATGTTAAATCTAAAAATAGCTCAATTAATGTTTGGATGAGTCATGGAGACTCTGTTACTAAAATACCTAAAGATATAATTGTAATTGCTTCAAACAAATCTACCCCTGTAATAGCTTTCTCCTACAAAAAAATTATTTTTGGACTGCAATTTCATCCCGAAGTTACACATACTGATCAAGGAAAAAAAATGATTCATAATTATTTATTTGAAGTATGCAAAACCCAAAAGTTGTGGACAATTGGAAAAATTGAAAAAAATTTGATAGAAGATATTAAAAATACAGTATGCGAGAAAAAAGTAATTTTAGGGTTATCTGGTGGTGTTGATTCATCTGTTTCTGCTGTACTAATTCATAGAGCAATTGGTTCACAATTAAAATGCGTTTTTGTTGATACAGGACTTATAAGAATTAATGAAAAAGAGGATGTCAAAAATTTATTTGTAAAAAATTTAAATATTAAGGTTGATTTTATTAATGCAAAGAAAAAATTTTATGATAGATTAGCGAATGTAAAAGAGCCTGAAAAGAAAAGAAAAATTATTGGAAAATGCTTTGTCGAGGTTTTTGAAGATTATGTAAAAAAACATAATGATTATCATTTTCTAGCTCAAGGAACAATTTACCCTGACATTATTGAATCTGCTGTTAATAGCAAATCAAAGACTATAAAATCACATCATAATGTAGGAGGATTACCAAAAAAAATTAATTTTCATTTATTAGAACCAATAAAGCTTTTATTTAAAGATGAAGTTAGAAAACTTGGCATAAATTTAAACATTCCTCGTGTTCTTATTGATCGACATCCATTTCCTGGACCTGGCCTTGGAGTAAGGATAATTGGAGCTATTAACAAATCAAGAGTCTCTATGCTTCAAAAGGCAGACCACATTTTTATTACTGAACTAAATAAAAACAATTTATACAATACAGTTTCACAAGCATTTTGTGTATTACTTCCAATTAAAACTGTTGGTGTGATGGGAGACAAAAGAACCTATGAGAATGTGATTTGTTTGAGGAGTGTAAATACAATTGACTTTATGACTGCCAAAGTATCAAGATTTAAATTTGAATTTCTTGAAAAAGTTGCTAATAAAATCGTAAATCAAGTCAAAGGTATCAACAGAGTAGCTTATGACATAACATCAAAACCTCCTTCTACAATTGAGTGGGAGTAGATACTTAGTTGACTAAATTCTTTTGAAAGAATAGAAATTAATTTTATGATTCATAAGTTCAATTATTAATAATGTTTAATTTTTTTAAAAATTTTATTAAAAATAGTCAAAATAAAATTAGATTATTTGATGGTGATGATTCTTTATTTAAGAAAATAGTTACAGAAGCAAAAGTTTATGGTGAATATGGTTGTGGTAATTCAACCATCTGGACTTTGGAAAATACTTCCGCAAAAATTATATCTGTTGATACATCTATGGAATGGATAATTAAAGTTCAGGATATGGTTAATAAAAATAGTTTCAGAATGAATATTCATTATTCTAATTTAGGTGAAGTTGTTGATTGGGGTCGTCCTACAAGCTATGCTAAACACAAAAACTTTAATGATTATACAAACTATATCTGGGAACAAGCAGAAAAACCAGCAGTTGTTTTAATTGATGGAAGATTCAGGGTTTGCTGTTTTCTTACCACATTGAAATTTGCTTCAGAGGGAACAAAAATTATATTCGATGATTACACAAATCGACCCTATTATCATTATGTTGAAAAATATGTTCCAAGAATAAAAGAGTGTGGAAGACAATGTTTATTTATTGTGCCATCAAAGAAGGATATGGATACTAAAGAACTTAATAAAGATATTGATGCATTTAGATATGTAATGGATTAATTAATATAATAATTTTGCAATCTAAGAAAGATTTAATGTAATTTTATCTAAATCCGTAAGAACAACTTTAAATCTTATTTATTTTAGAATAGCTGAAAAGTTTTTTTTTTGTCTTATAGTATAATTGAGAAATAATCCATTAACCATTTTTGCGTTTAATAAAAAATATGATCATCACACTAGTTACTTTCGCATTCTTCTTCGGATTACTAATTAGTCGAATTGGGCTACCTCCTATGGTAGGATTTTTGCTTGCTGGGTTTGCTTATAATTTTGCGGGTTTAGAAACACCTGAAGGCTTGCAAACAATTGCAGACCTTGGGGTGACCCTTTTACTTTTTTCAATTGGATTAAAACTCAAAATTAAAGATTTAGCTACATCAGAAGTCTGGGGAACATCTGTAGTACATATTTTTCTGTCAACTTTATTATTTTCCATCATTATTTTTTTTGGGAACTCAGCAATTGATTTACCCCTTTTTAATTTATCAATTACGGCTATCATTGTACTAGCTTTTGGTCTTTCATTTTCAAGTACCGTTTATGCTGTAAAAGTTTTAGAGGATAAGGGTGATATGAGCGCACTCTATGGAAAAATTGCAATTGGAATTTTGGTTATGCAGGATATATTTGCTGTAATATTTTTGGCCATTAGCGAAGGTAAGTATCCAAGTATTTATGCTTTGCTTGTTTTCTTATTATTTCTTCCTCAGGTTAGGAAAATAATTTATAAGTTAATTGATCAAGTAGGCTATGGTGAATTACTTGTTGTAACAGGTTTATTTTTTGCCTTAGTTGCTGGTTACGAATTTTTCTATTCAGTTGATCTTAAAGGCGACCTAGGTGCTTTAATACTTGGAATCGTTATTTCAAATCATGCAAAATCTAAAGCCTTATCAAAATCTTTATTTAGTTTTAAAGAGTTAATGTTGGTAGGTTTCTTTTTGTCAGTGGGAATGCAAGGTTTGCCAACTTTGCCAATATTAATAACCGCCATATTGTTAGTTTTAATTCTTCCATTTAAAACCTGGTTATATTTTTATATTACTACCCGTTTTGGTTTGAGATCTAGAACTAGTTTGTTTAGCTCTATTTCATTGGGAAATTATTCTGAATTTGGCTTAATTGTAGCAGCATTGGGTGTATCTCAAGGTTTTTTGCCTGTTGATTGGTTATTAATTATTGCGATAGCAGTTAGTATTAGTTTTGCTGCTGCTTCTCCATTTAGCAAAAAGGCAGAAGAGACCTATCAAAAATATAAAAAATTTTGGGATAACTTTCAAAAAGATAACCTGCATTCTAAAGATGAAATTCTTGATTGTGGTGAGGCTACTGTTCTCATTATTGGTATGGGGCGAGTTGGCACTGGTGCTTATAAAATCCTTGATAATGCGAGACCAAAAAAAGTATTAGGTATAGAGTTAAGTGAGGAGCATGCTGTAAAATTAAGGAATGAAGGATTTAATGTGCAAGTTGCCGATGCAACTGATACTGATTTTTGGAATATGGTTCATCAATCAAAACCGGTAGAAGAAATGATACTTCTTGCTATGCCTAATCATATGAGTAATATTTATGCTGCTGAAAGAATTAAAGCAAGTAACTTAAATTGTAAAATTGTAGCAATTGCAAAGCATGAGGTAGAAGTAAAAGAATTATCAAAATTGGGAATTCCATCATTTAATCTTTATCGCGAAGCTGGCGAAGGCCTTGCAAGTCAAGCTTTAATCGAAATGAAAAAAAGGATAATTTAACCTAATTTATTTTTGCTTTTTTCGGTTTGAAAAGAATTGTTAATTAAACAGTTATGACTAATCTATATTTTAATCAACTTTTGGCAGGAATTTTCATTGAGTGAAAAAAAACAATTAGTTAAAGAAAGTAGTTCTGAAGGATCGCGTAATTGGTTGATATTATCCCATTGTTTTAACATGGATGGGCGAGCAGCAAGTCAAACCATTACAGATAAATTACCTTACTTTATTGATTCAGGAATTAATCTATACGTATTAAGTGCAATTACTGGAAAAAAAGATGATCGGTTTTATCATAAACAAATTATTAGTTGGGGGCCATCAGCATTTAGATTTGACTTCAGACATTGGTTTGCAAATCGTTTTGAACGAGGCTTTCTCTATAAAATTATAACCACACTAATTTCTATAATTTTGGCTCCTCTAATTATAATTGAAAAATTAATTTGGGGTTTTTCTAGTCAGTGGTCATGGTCATTTCCTGCATACTTTAATGGATTAAAGGTAATTAAAAATAATAATATTGATTTGATATACTCAACTGGTGGAGCTTGGTCTGCTCATTTAGCAGCATATTGGTTAAAGCGTAAAACAAAAATTAGTTGGATTGCAGAAATTCATGACCCATTGGTTCAAAGAAAAAATAAATTAAATTATGAACTTAAGGCATCAAGTAAATCAGATGAGAAAAAAAAATATTGGCTTGAAAAAAAAATTTGCATAAATGCGAATCTTGTTTGGTGGTTTACTGATGGCGCTTTGGAGTTTGCAAAAAAGCGTAATCCAAATTTAGGTGTTGAAGGTAATGCAAAAGGTCTGGTAATTATTCCTGGAGCTTCTCCTCCAAATATTGAAAAACATGTTAACTCTACTAAACACAAATTTGGGAATTATTTAAATATATCTCACTTTGGTTCATTAACAAATGATAGATCTTTAATGGATATATTGAAAGTCTTGCCGA
>Ga0160423_10000233_pt1 | contig 43762 bp, 33 predicted proteins | sample CRUFie14St8metaG_FD_108191 | JGI IMG/M metagenome (GOLD analysis project Ga0160423, IMG submission 108191) | Marine microbial communities from the Costa Rica Dome - CRUD Field 142mm St8 metaG | ecosystem: Environmental > Aquatic > Marine > Oceanic > Photic zone | place: Costa Rica: the Eastern...
AAACAAACATGATGTAAATTATTCAAATTCTATTCATATTCCCAAATTGAATATATCCAGAAAAGAAAATGGTATTAATTTTAATTTCACTAGTGCTTATGAAAGTTCCAAATTTGATGTTTTAATAAAAAGTTCAAATAAAAAATATGTTTTAAAAAGTAAAAAAATAGATGCAAGAGATTCTATTTTTATTCCAAAGTCTAAACCTTCTGAAAGAATACCCATTAACATTAATATTAAATCTAATTCAAGTAAAGTAGCAAGTGATTATACTATTTTAGTTACTGATGTTCTAGGTGCTGAAGTTACATTATTAACTGCCCCTAGTTTGAAATATAATAACAATGGAAGCTTAAATTTAGTCGATGGAATTCATGGAAGAAAACCTTGGAAGGGAAGTGAATGGTTAGGTTTCAATAGAAGTAATATTGAATTTGTTTTGGATTTAGGTGAACAAAGAGATTTAAATGGTTTCAGATTAGGAATTCTTGAAGACAATGGGTCTTGGATCTATATGCCAGAAAAAATAGAAATATTTTCATCTAAAAATAAAAATAATTGGATAAGTTTAAATAAACTAGAATTAAAAAAATGTAAATCTAAATTTGGTATGAAAGAAATACCATTTAAATCAAAAACAAGGTATTTGAAAGTTATAATAAATTCAATGGAAAAAATTCCAGATGGAAAAAATGGTAGTGGTCATTCACCTTGGACTTTTATAGATGAAATTGAAGTATTTTAAATTAATTTTTTAAAAATGGACAAAATAAGACATATAGAAAACGAAATAAATGATTTGAGAAATCAATTAAAAAATCATTCACTTTATACAAATTTAAAATCTATAGACGATGTTAAGACTTTTATGGAATGTCATGTTTTTGCTGTGTGGGATTTTATGTCTCTTTTAAAGGCTTTACAAAGGCATCTCACGAATGTTAATGTTCCTTGGTTTCCCGCTAAAAACGCCGTTCTTTCTAGGTTTATTAATGAAATTGTTCATGGAGAAGAAAGTGATATTAATGAGTTGGGAGAACCTAAAAGTCATTTTGAAATGTACTTAGATGCTATGTCACAAATTGGTTCAAATACTAATGAAATAAAAAAATTTATATCACTTATAGAGTCAGGTAAAACACCTTTACAATCATTTGAAGAAATTAAAATTGAAAAAAAGGTTTTAGATTTTGTATCCTTTACCTTTGAAATAATAAATACTAATAAACCCCATCTTATTGCTTCTTGTTTTACATTCGGAAGAGAAGATCTTATTCCTGATATGTTTATTGAGATTCTTAATAAGTATTGTGGAGAAAAGAAAGATGAATCAAAATTTAAATATTACTTAGAACGTCATATAGAATTAGATGGTGATGAACATGGTCCATTGTCACTTGAAATGGTTTCAGAACTTTGTGGGAGCGATGAAGATAAATGGTCTGAAACTTTAAGTATTGCAAAAGAATCCCTTAGTAAGCGAATTGGTTTATGGGATGCAGTAAATGATTTAATTAAATAGACATGAAAAAATATCCAGATCAAGTTGTAAATACAGAAGGTAATTTTGATGCATCATCCAAAGAATATCCCACTGATTTAGGTGCGCCATTTTTCGAGCCTATATTAGTAGATAAATCTGATCAATTAAAAGCAAACCGTTATTTTGAGTCGAGATTAAAAGAGCTTAGAGAAGAGTATAATAATCTCATTGATGATTATAAATGGACGAAGTTAATCTATGAAGCTTCTTATAATTTCCAACCTATAACAGGAGAAAAATACCATTTATATGAAGGTAAAGAACAGCCTTTTCTATCACTTATTAATCCAAATGAATGGGATAAAAAACACCTTGGGACATTTAAGCTTCTTAATAATGGCAAATGGGAAAAAATGTGAAGCTTGAATTGTGTGCAGCTTCAATTGAAGCAATTAAAATCGCTAAAGAGTTAAATTTTGATCGTATAGAATTATGTCAATCACTTGAACAAGGAGGATTGACTCCATCTATAGGTATGATTGAATTTGCTTTAAAACAAAAACTAGAAACCCATGTACTTATTAGGCCAAGACCAGGTGGATTTGTTTATGATTCTGATGAAATTGAAATAATAAACACAAATATTAATCTTTGTAAAGAACTTGGTATAAATGGAATTGTGATAGGTATACTTGATCAAAAAAAGGAAATTAATGAAGAGATAGTTAATTTAATAGTAAGAAATTCAAAAGATATGGAGGTTACTTTTCATAGAGCTTTTGATGATACACCTTGTTTTAGAAGATCTTTAGATATACTTATAAATATCGGTGTTACTCGTGTTCTTTCATCTGGATTAGAATTAAATGTTGATTCTGGCTTTAATAATCTTAAAGAAATGGTTGAATATGCTAATGAGAAAATTGAAATTATGGCTGGTGGCGGAATTGACCCAGGAAATATATCAAAAATTATAGATGATGTAAGGCCTGATGCAATTCATTTTTCTGGAACAGAATGGGTAGAGATTGATAATAATTCATTGTATAGGCAGAAAGTCTTAAAAATTAGTCGAGAAAAGTTGTTGAAATTACATTCTAGGTTTCTCTAGATTCGATCTAATACATATTGTATTAGCTTAATCATTTCGCCCTTATAATCTTTTGAAAATTCTTTGTTTGGTCTATTTCCAATACCAAGGCATATTGTTCCACAATTATGACCTAGTGATTTCCCTAAGGCAAATAGTGCAGAACTCTCCATTTCAAAATTAATTATTTTGTTATGTTCAGAACTAAAATTAGTTAGTTGCTGATTAATATTTGAAACTTTATTTTTGAGTCTTAGTGTTCTTCCCTGAGGTCCATAAAATCCACTAGAAGTAATTGTGATTCCTTCCATTGTTTTTTCAGACTTTATTTTTTCATTTATTCTTTCTGATGCTTTAACCAAATATGGTTTTATTAATGGTGGAAGATTTACTTGTTTTAATATTTGTTCTTTTAAATTTTCTTCTTCTTCAGTGAATTTAACATCATAAAAATGTGCAACATTGTCCAGCCCTAAAGCATATGTAGATAGGATGAAAGAGTTTATTGGAACTTCTGGTTGAAGGATTCCGCATGTACCTATTCTTATTATATCTAGTGATTTAAAATTTGATTTATCTCGTCTATTTGCAATATCAATATTAGCTATTGCATCTAATTCGCTGATAGTAATATCTATATTATCTGTACCAATTCCTGTAGATAAGACAGTAATATGTTTATTCATATATGTTCCGGTTTTACATGCAAATTCTCGATGTTGAGAAGAATGTTCAATAGAATCAAATAATGAAGCAACTAGGTTAACTCGGTTTTGATCGCCAACAAGTATAATTTTTGAAGATATATTTTTAGATGATAGACCTAAATGATATACGTTTCCATTTTTGTCAAGAACTAATTCAGTAGCTGGATATTGCATCTAATTATCTTTAGTTTATAGAAAATGGATTACTAATTGATACTTCCAAAAACTTTTTTGAGAATATCCGAAACTCTTGCTAAAGGTTCTTTTCGGATTTTATTTTCTTCTTTTTCGACCATAAAGAATAAACCAGCAATTGCCTGTTCAGTGACATATCCAGCTAAATCTGGATCTAATTTTTTACCTCCTGTAAATATCATTGCAGAATTATATTTCTTGATGATTGGATTCCAATATTTTGTTAAATTAACTTTAGTAATTGCATTTTCTACTTTGGGTCTAAAAGCTCTTATCAAAGCATTTTGAGTGTTCTTTTTTAAGAAAAGTGTTGCTGCTCCATCACCACCTTTTAGAATAGATAAACCATCTTCAATACTCATATTAAGAATGGCATTTTTAAAAATAGGAAAAGCTTCTTTTGTTGCTTCTTCTGCAGCTCTATTTAATACAGTTTCAAACTCATCAACCTTATTTTTTAGACCTATATCAATAGCCTTTTGTTTTACTTTAATTGCATCTTCCGGAAAAGGTAATCTAATTGCATTATTTTTTAAAAAACCATCTTTTACAGATGTTAAGTTGACTGAATTTGTGATTCCAACAATTAATGCTTCTTTTAACCCTGATATAATCTCATCATTAGAAAGTTGATCTTCATTGTTTGAAAGTTTTATGTCTTCATATGGTAGATCTAATGAATTTTCAATAACATCACATGATGAGATTGAGTAAAATGATATTATTAGAAATACAAATAATTTTTTCATCTTATTTAATTATAGTTACAGTTCCTGTAAATGTTTTCCTACCATCATTATAAAGGTTCTTAACCAATGCTTTCCATACATAGGAACCTTCTACAATATTACCGTTAAATGTTCCATCCCATCCAACACTAGGATCATTGTTTTCCCATATTAATTGACCCCATCGATTAAATATTAGCAATTCAAATTCATATTTATCAATTCCTAAAATTTCAGGTTTCCATGTTTGATTAAATTCGTCTCCATCTGGTGTAAACGTATTTGGAGCAAAAAATAAAATATCTTCGACAATATTCATTTGGTATGTAACTGTATCTACACAACCTTTATCTGTGGAGACAGCTAAAGTAACTGGGTAAATTCCTGCCTCTTCGGGAAATACAAAAACAGGATCAACATCATTACTAGAATTTGGGTTCGAAAATGGACTTATCCAACTCCATTGGGTAACATCTGATGAAGATTTATCTTGCATATATATTGTTGTCTCAAATATTGTTGCTGGATTATCTGAAAAACTGAAATCTGCAGTTGGTGATGGCTTGACTTCTATGAAATCTTCTAATGTATCTGCATATACACAACCATAAATAGAAGTAATAGTCATGATTATATCATGAAACCCAACTTGGTCATAGAAGTGAGATGTAGAATCATTTCCATTAATAATTATGCTGTTTAGACCTCCAAATTCCCATAAAGTTGTTGCGATTTCAGGTGAATTTGATGATGTATTTTGGAAATAAAATGTATTGGGAACACATTTCTCATATTCATCAGCAATTGCATTTGGTTCAATTGGTGTTGGAAAGCTTATTATCATACATTCTTGATCTGGAGGAGAACCACACACCTCTGAAAGTTCAACACAATATTGTGTTTGATTTGAACTTGGATTAACAGTTATTTGACTTCCAGTATTTATTTGTATACCATTTTCAAACCAATTAAATATATAAGCAGAAGATCCACCACTTCCTGTTACAGTTAGTGTAATATCACTCTCTGGACATATTGTTGTATCAGGAGTCAAATCGATAATTTCTAATTGTGGCGGTTCATTTATTGTACCACTTATATTTATAGAGCAGAAATTTGAATCTGTAACTGTAACTATATGATTGCCAGAAACAAGATCATTTGCTATATTATTGATAGATATAGAATTGCTCCAACTAAAGTTATAAGGTGGTGTACCTTGAGTTATTGAGACTTCTATCATACCATCGTCACCACTGTTACATGTAACATCTGATTGGGATAAAATAAAACCAGTAATTCCCGGAATTTCATTGATAGTAACACTAATTGTTTGTGAGCATCCAATATCTGAAGTTATAGTACAATTATAATTACCTGCTGATAGACCAACTGCAGTTTGAGTTGTTTGCATTAAAGAATCATCCCATTGATATGTTACATTTCCTAATAGTGGAATCATCTCAGCAGTTGCAGTACCATCATTTCCTCCTGTACATGATACATCTGTTGTAGTACCTTGAAATTGTGCAGGTGTATCATTTACAATAATAGATGATGAGGCAACACACCCATTAGAGTCAGTCATAATAACTTGATAGTTTCCAGCGGAGACATTGTTTACTGTTTGTGTATTCGCTCCTAATGAAGGCCAATTATATGTGTATGGTCCAGAACCTGTTATTGGAGTAGCAGTTACAGAACCATTACCAGAAGAACAGATTTCATCAATTGCACTTGCATTTACCAAGGCACTTGTAAGAGAAATCCAAGAGGTATCTGAAATTCCAACTCCTCCATTTCCACAATTAGAACTTATTAAAAAGTAACCTACAGGACCAGGTATGGTTTGAGCAATATCAATAGTACCATTGTTGTATGGAAATGTTTGTCCTAAAGTGTTCCCCCATTCTACAAGCGATTGAGGTGTAAACCTATAACCTTCATTACTAGTTACCCATTGAGTATTGTTTCTTCCTGGGACTGTATGTGCTGTTGTTCCACCTGGGGAGTGTAATCCATGAACAGCATTCCCACTGTTCCATGTTGAACAAAGTGGTTTATTTAATATATGTGTTTCAATCAAATTAGTTGTTTCATATAAAATAATTTGGCTTGAGTATATATCGTTTGTACAGCTGAACATTGGAACTGCATCCCATGAAACAGTTAGCCTTCTGAAAGGAGCTACACCATAAATTTGATAATTAACACTACCACCACTTGCAGGATTAATATCTTGCCATGGTCCCATTATTGCATTTTTTGGAACATTACCTGCATTAGGTATGGGAGTTGTAATCCATGTTCCAGATCCACCAGCTGTAAAAGTGATAAAATTATTAGCTCCTATAATTAGTTGTGTGTAGTTTGTTCCATAAAAGCAAAAATCAAACCCTATGTTAATCATACTTGACTGTCCATCATCAGATAAAGTCAAATTGTTTGAACCGTTATAAGGATCAGCATTATAGGGTATTGGTCCTGATGTATATGGATTTGTATTACCACCGGCTCCGAGACCGGTACAATCTTCTAATGTTATTGTATCACCAAAACATACTGGAGCATCCGTCCCAAGGCATATATTCCCTGGAGATTGTGACAGTAATAAAGTTGGAATTAATATTGAAATTATTATGAATACGTTACTTATTAGATTTTTAATTTTCATTATTTAGTTTTTTTTCCTCAAACTAGACGAGGAAGATTTTTTCAAGTTGCCAAAAGAAAAAAACAATATTTTTCTATTATATTTTTAACCGTATAAATTTATTATACGATTAATATAAATAACAGTTTGTAATAATACAATGATTTTAATTTAATGTGAAATTAAATTCAAAAAATATTTACTTTTATGCAAAAGAATTAAACAATATTTAAAATGTCAAATAAATACCAAGGTCAAATAGATGCTTTTATAAATAAGGTTAAAGAATCTAATCCAAATGAACCTGAATTTATGCAAGCTGTTCATGAAGTTGCAGAGGCTGTCATTCCAGTAATTGAAGAGACTCCAAAATATAAGAATTCTAAAATTCTTGAACGTATCGTTGAGCCGGAGCGAGTTATAATGTTTCGTGTTCCATGGGTTGATGATGATGGTCAAGTTCATGTAAATAGAGGGTATCGTGTTGAATTTAATTCAGCAATCGGTCCATATAAGGGGGGATTAAGATTTCATCCATCTGTTAATTTGTCAATTCTTAAATTTTTAGGGTTTGAACAAATATTTAAAAATTCACTTACAACGTTACCTATGGGTGGAGGTAAAGGTGGTTCTGATTTTAATCCAAAAGGTAAATCAGATAATGAAGTTATGAATTTTTGTCAATCCTTTATGACAGAATTATCTAGACATATAGGAGGAAATACTGATGTTCCAGCTGGTGATATAGGTGTTGGTGGTCGTGAAATTGGATATATGTTTGGACAATATAAAAGAATTAGAAATGAATTTGTAGGTGTTTTAACTGGTAAAGGAATTAATTGGGGGGGCTCATTAATCCGTCCAGAAGCTACTGGATATGGAACGGTTTATTTTGCACAAGAGATGTTGTCAACAAAAAATGATTCGTTTAAGGATAAAACTGTATTAGTCTCTGGATCTGGAAATGTTGCTCAATATGCAATTGAAAAAGTTTTACAACTTGGAGGTAAAGTTTTGACTGCCTCTGATTCTTCTGGATTTATATTTTCAGCTGATGGCTTTAAATCTCATCATTTAGATTTTTTAATGGAATTAAAAAATGTCAAGAGAGGTCGAGTTAAAGAGATGGCAGACAAATTTGAAGAATTTGAGTTTTTTGCTGATAGTCGTCCATGGGAAATTAAAGCTGATGTTGCTTTACCATGTGCAACACAGAATGAATTAAATGAAAAAGAAGCTTCTTTACTTGTTTCAAATGGTGTAAAATGTGTTGCTGAGGGGGCTAATATGCCTTGTACACCAGAAGCAATTGAGATTTTTCAGTCTGAAGGTATACTATTTGCTCCAGGAAAAGCATCTAATGCAGGGGGGGTAGCTACTTCAGGTCTTGAAATGTCTCAAAATTCTTTAAGATATAATTGGACAAGAGATGAAGTTGATCAAAAATTACAAAATATAATGGTATCGATTCATGATGCTTGTGCTAAATACGGAAAGAAACAAGATGGATCTATCGACTATGTCAAAGGAGCTAATATTGCTGGATTTGTAAAAGTAGCTGACTCAATGATAGATCAAGGAGTAGTTTAGTATCATCTATTTTTTATAAATTACAAAGTATGGCTCTTCTAGATAAGAGAAAAATCGTATATGACAGAGTTCACTATAGTGACTCTGAACTGATAGAAATTTATAAATTACTTCTTCTTCCTAGATTAATTGAAGAAAAAATGTTAATTCTTTTGCGTCAAGGAAAAATTTCTAAATGGTTTTCAGGGTGGGGACAAGAAGCAATTTCCGTTGGCACATCATATGCAATGCATAAGGAAGAATATATATTTCCAATGCATAGAAACTTAGGTGTCTTTACTACAAGAAAGATACCTTTAAATAGATTATTTGCTCAGTTTCAAGGTAAAATGACAGGATTTACAAAAGGTCGTGATCGTTCCTTTCATTTTGGATCTCAAGAATATAATATTGTCGGAATGATTTCCCATTTAGGGCCACAGTTAGCTTTAGCTAGTGGAGTTGGGTTAGCTTCTAAAATAAGGAATGAAAAAAAAGCGACAATTGTTTTTACTGGAGATGGTGGTGCAAGCGAAGGTGATTTTCATGAGGCATTAAATGTTGCTTCAGTATGGGATTTACCTGTTATTTTTGCTGTTGAAAATAATTGTTGGGGTCTTTCTACGCCCTCTTCTGAACAATTTAAATGCAAACAATTTATTGATAAGGGTATAGGCTATGGCATGAAAGCAGTACAAGTAAATGGAAATAATATATTAGAAGTAATTTCAACTGTAAAATCATTGGTAGAAGAAATAAGAAATGAACCTAAGCCTATATTATTAGAGTTGATGACTTTCAGAATGCGAGGCCATGAAGAAGCTTCTGGAACAAAATATTATCCAGATGGAATTCAAGACGAATGGGAAAAATATGATCCTATTGAAAATTTTTCAGAGTATTTAAAGTCTCAAAGTATTCTTAATGATGACTTAGATGAAGAATTTAAAAAAGAAATTAAAAAAGAAATTCAAGAGGAATTAGAAATAGCTTATGCTGAAAATGATATTGTCCCTAATTTAAATAGTGAAGAAAAAGATCTATTTGCAGAACATAATCAAGTTGTAATTTCCTCAGAAGGACCTAAGTCAGAGAGAAGATTAGTTGATGCTATCCAAGATGGTTTAAGACAATCTATGGAGAAATATGATAATCTTATCATTATGGGACAGGATGTTGCTGAATATGGAGGTGTATTTAAGGTTACTGAAGGATTTGTTGAACAGTTTGGAAAAGAAAGAGTTAGAAATACTCCAATATGTGAATCTGCAATAGTTGGAGCAGGTTTAGGATTGTCAATTGTAGGTATGAAGGCAGTTGTTGAAATGCAATTTGCTGATTTTGTTACATGTGGATTTAATCAGATTGTTAATAATCTTGCTAAGATTCATTGGCGTTGGGGACAAAATGCAGATGTAGTAGTCAGAATGCCCACTGGTGCAGGTTCTGCCGCAGGCCCTTTTCATTCTCAAAGTAATGAAGCTTGGTTTTTTCATACGCCAGGCTTGAAAATTGTTTATCCATCAAGCCCTTATGATGCAAAAGGTCTACTAGCTGCAGCAATTGAAGACCCAAATCCAGTTCTCGTTTTTGAACACAAAGTTTTATATAGAAGTATTCGAGAAGATATACCTGATAATTATTATACCTTGGAAATAGGAAAATCAAAATTAATTTCAGAGGGTAATGATCTATCTATTATCACATATGGAATGGGAGTTCATTGGGCAGCTCAATATGCTAAAGATCATGCTAATTTAAATTTAGATATCTTAGATTTAAGAACATTAATTCCCCTTGATATTCATTCAATATATGAAACTGTTAAAAAGACAGGTAGAGTTATTGTATTGCATGAAGATTGCATGACAGGCGGTATTGGAGGAGAAATAGTCGCACTTATCTCTGAAAATTGTTTTCGATATCTTGATGCTCCAGTTAAGCGCGTAGCATCATTAGATACACCGGTTCCGTTTGTCAAGCAATTAGAGGATCAATTTTTACCAATAGAAAGATTAGCTAGAGCAATAGATGAAATAATGAAATATTAATTATTTTAATCTCTAATTACGTTATAACCAGGATATTTTTTTTGATCGAAAACAAATTTTGAATCATCGATTTTAGTATTTGAAAGATACTTAGTTACACTATATGTCATAGAAGTACCATCTTTTGTTTTCATTGTTACCTTTTTTAATTCATTTTTACTCTTAGAAATATATAGTATTATAGTATGATAATCTACGTTTCCTGGATCTTTTGGATATAAATAAATCACATGTGTTGCTTCATTATTTAATGTTATTTCTTTATCATATTTATTTTTGAATCCAGATTCCCAAACAGTCATTAATTTACGAGGATTAATTGATTCTTCATCTTCTTCATCACTATCAGATTGATATACTGATTTTTCTTCTTTTACAATAGTCCAAGTCTTTAAACCATTCGAAATAATAGTATTATCTCCAAATGATGCGTAAAATTTATTTGCTTTTACCCAGCCTTTACCTGTTTCACTTTGATTTGTTCCAATTGATTTATTTTTAATACTAGCATTAAACTCGATATAAAAAGAATTCTCTTTTTTCATTTTGGAAGAAAGTAAATCAAGTATCTTTTGAGATTTACTATCCTGTGCATTAGAAATAAATGAAATTGATATAAGTGTTACAATGGTAATTAGTAGTGGTTTCATATTTTACTTTATTTTGATATTACAAATATCTAAAATTGTGCCAAAGATACGTTATAATTTTTTTTCAATTTTTTTAATTAATTTATTTACTGTTTTTATATCAATTTCATGGTTCCCATCGAAAGTAATAATATTAAAACCAAGTAATTTATATTGACTTATTAATTCATTTCTTTTATTTTCATTGAAATACTCGTCTTTACTGCCAACAACAAAATGATTTTCATTATCATTTACTAAAATTCCACCTTTTTTTATATCCTCAGGAGGAAAATCACTTGCCCATATTATTACTGCGTTAAAAATTACTTTATTGCACAACCTCCATCTTATTGCTGTAGAACCTCCTTGAGAGAATCCAAGTAAGATTCGCTTTTTAATATTATATTTTTTTGATATTTTTTTGTCTAGAGCAGTTAACCAACTTATGTTGTCTTTAATATCAGTCTTTCTATCTTCTTTTGTCATCCATGATGCTCCCACTCTCCCATAGTTTCCTTGTAGATAGAATCTATGCATACCTTCAGGTGCTACAATTAAAATCTTTTTATTTAAAGATTTAAATTTTTGAATAAAAAATTTAGCAAGTTGCCCGTACCCATGTAAAACATATAAGACTATAAAAGGTTTATCGGTATCATTTAACACTTCATATCGGAAGTTTTTTTTAAAAGATAGTTTGTATTCCATATTAATTTCAAAGATATGAGTAAATAGATATTTATAGATAGAATTATTTATTTTTGTTTTATGAAAAAAAACTCAATTTTTCTTTTTTTTTTCCTGTTTTCATTTAGGTTATTATCACAAGAAATACAAATACTGGATAAACAAACACAAGAAGTTATTTCAGGTGCTAGAGTGTATTCAAAAAACCATAAAGTAGATCTTTTATCTGACTCTCAAGGTTTTTTTAATTTAAAACCTTTTATCAACTGTGATTCAATTTATATTGATGTTGTTGGTTATTTGAAGAATGCATTTTCAGTCTCTTCATTTACAACTTTAACTGAAGTGCTAGATAATAAGATAGAATTATGTCCTAGTAATAATTCAAAATTTATTAAAAGTTTTACTCCTATATCAGAAGTTGTGGTTTCTGTAAATCGATGGAAACAAGAAGAAGTTAAAGTTTCTAATAAAATTTCTAGTTTGAATATGAAAGAGGTTGAGTTAATAGGCCCTCAAACTTCTGCAGATTTATTAGAGACTAGTGGTTATGTTTTTATTCAGAAGAGTCAATTTGGAGGTGGTTCTCCTCAATTGAGAGGTTTTGGAACTAACCAAGTAATGATTAATGTTGATGGTGTAAGAATGAATAATGCAATTTTTAGATCTGGCAATATTCAGAATGTAATTTCTTTGGATGCTAATTCTCTTGAATCGGTAGAAGTCTTATTTGGTCCAGGATCTACAATGTATGGAAGTGATGCTATTGGTGGAGTTATGGCTTTTAAGTCAAAAGAACCAAAATTCTTTAAAAATGAATTTTCTTTTTTTTCTAGATATTCGACTTCTGCTAATGAATCAACAACACATTTTGATTTTAATTTTGGTAAAAAAAAATGGGTCTTTTTAACAACTGCTACTTATTCAAAGTTTGAAGATCTTAAATGTGGGAAATTTGGTAGTAGTTATTTTTTGAGACCTTCTTATCAAGAAAATATTAATGGAGTTGACACTACTATAATTAATGTTAATAAACAAATTCAAAAAGAATCAGGTTATTCTCAATTTAATGGAATTCAGAAAATATTATTTAAACCAAATGATAATTGGTTGTTTGATTATGGATTCATTTTTTCAACGACCTCTAATGTTCCTCGATATGATCGATTAATTTTAGATATAAATAGCGACTTTCAATTAGATAATGCTGAGTGGTATTATGGGCCACAACAATGGATTATGAATAGGCTTATTGTAACTAATTCAGCTCAAAATAAGCTTTATAGTCAGATGAAATTAATATTATCTCACCAATTCTATAAAGAAAGTCGTCACAGTAGAAAATCTGGAGAGGACATGAAAAAAAATAGATATGAAAATGTAGATGCATATTCTTTAAATATTGATTTTAGTAAGAAATTTAGTTCAAAATTTAATTTATCATATGGTTTTGAAGGTGTTTTTAATAGCATTAATTCTAGTGCTGATCAAAAATCAATTATTTCAGGTGCTACTAATACCATAACATCAAGATATCCTGACGGATCTACTTGGCAGACATATGGACTATATTCTAATTTAAAATATGAGATTAGTAATAAATGCAATTTACAATTTGGAGCTAGGTATACTATATACTCTATTAAGTCTAGGATTGATTCTACTTTTTTTGTTAATCAATTTACTAACTCTAATGGAGCGTTAAATGGAAATTTAGGTCTAGTCTATAATCCAAAACCACTATCGCAAATTTATGTTAATTTATCTTCAGGTTTTAGAGCTCCAAACATTGACGATATTGGCAAAGTGTTTGATTCGGAACCAGGAAGTGTTGTTGTTCCAAATTTAAATTTGAAACCAGAGTTTGCATATAATGCAGAGATAGGTTTTGTTCAATCCATAAAACAATATTTAAAATTAGATGCTGCTCTCTATTATACATATTTAGATGAAGCTTTAGCAAGATCAAATTCAACATTTAATGGTCAAGATAGTATTCTTTATGATGGAGTTTTAAGTCAAGTACAATCCATTCAAAATATTTCAAATGCATATGTATATGGCGTTCAGTCAGGTGTGAAAATTAATTTTGGCAAATCGATTTATGTGAAAAGCTTAATTTCTTATCAAAAAGGATATCAGTATGATATAGATAGTGGGTTGTTTTTTCCAAAATCTCATGTTGCACCATTGTTTGGAAGAACAACTTTTTCATGTAACAAAAAGAGATTAAGCATACAAATATATCTAGTCTATAATGCTGGAGTAAATTATGATGATTTACCTTTAATTGAAAGAGATAGTTACTCTTATGCAAAAGATAGTAATGGTAATTCTTATACACCAAGTTGGTATACTTTAAACATAAAGACAACCTATTTTTTTAATAAAAATATTTCTGTTAATATAGGTGTTGAGAATATAACAGATCAGCTATACAGGACTTTTGGTTCAGGAATTTCAGCTTCGGGTAGAAATTTTTGTTTTTCTATGAAGGTTAAAATTTAGTTTATTTCATTGTGAAATACTTGTTTTTTGATGGATTAAAGAACCATAATCTCTCTAATTCTTTAGTTGGTATAATTTCGGGATTAATGAAATAAATATCATTTGGTTCTTTAATGGTAAAATTCTTCATTTTAGCTTTATATATTAGTATATCTTTTGAAGTAGAATAACTACCAGGTTCGTATTTAATATGGAATGCAATACTATTTTCAGTACCAAGACCATCATAGATTATTGTTTGAAAAGTTTCTAGTGGAATTTTGTTTGATACACTAAAGTAACGTCTGAATTTTGAGTTTCTTATCCTGTAATCTATAAGGATATCTTTATATTCTTCTGTTTTTATTTTTTTGAAAGACACCTCTAATTTTGAGTAAGGACTAGATGGTACAGGAATAGATGGTGTCATATTTTTTGATTCTCCATCTAAATAAAAAAAGAAATTGTAATTCCCTGTATATCCCATTTCAGCGCGTTGCGCAATGTTTCCTTTTTCAATTGCTTTGTCTAAAGCAAAATTTAATCTATTGACAGTTATTATATAATCAATACTATCGTCACCATTTAATTCCTCTGAATATATTTTATAAGTATAACTTTCAGTGGCCGGGATATTTAATTCAGCTTCAATTTTTCTAATTAAATTTTCTTCAAATGATTCATTATTTGAAAGATTTTCGGATTCATTGTTTTTTTGATTGTTATCCTGATTAGTTTGCTTACAACTAAACACGGTGATTATTAATATTGTTATATATAAATATTTCATTAACACAAATTTAATGCTTCTCTTATAAATTTCTTATAAATTAGACATATGAATATTAACATAGGAAAATCTTGGAAGAAGGAGCTTAAATTAGAATTTAATAAAACATACTTCCAACGCTTAATGAATTTTTTAGCAGAAGAGAATAAACATTATAATATTCTACCAAAAGAACATTTAATTTTTAAGGCATTTGAACTTTGTCCATTTAATAAGGTGAAGGTTGTTATTTTAGGTCAAGATCCTTATCCTACAAAAGGTCATGCTAATGGTCTTTCTTTCTCAGTAAATGATGATGTTAATCAATTGCCTAAAAGTTTGAAGAATATCTTTAAAGAGTTGGCTGATGATTTAAATAAACCCGAACGAATTTGTGGTAATCTAAACGATTGGGCAAAACAAGGTGTTTTACTATTGAATACAACATTAACAGTCAGAGAAGGTGAGGTTGAGAGTCATATAAATAAAGGATGGGAAATTTTCACAAATTCTGTAATATCAGCATTGCAAAAAAAAAATAATATTGTTTATGTTTTATGGGGAAAAAAGGCGCAAAGAATGTCATGTTTCATTAACAAGAATAATAATTATATAATTAATAGCTCTCATCCTTCTCCTTTGTCTGCTTATCGTGGTTTTTTTGGGTCAAAACCTTTTTCAAAAACAAATCAGTATCTTTTAATTAAGGATAAAACCCCGATTATTTGGTCCAAGGAATAATTGATTTTCTAAATTAATTTCACCTTTTTAGTAATTTTGTCATAATGAAATTTAAAAATGATTTAATTATTCGATCAGCTAATGGGAAAGATATTGAGAGGTATCCCGTATGGTTAATGAGACAAGCAGGAAGGATTCTTCCAGAATATAGAGCTGTTAGAAAAAAATTAAGTGGCTTTAAAGAGCTCGTAAAAAATCCTGAATTTGCTGCAGAAGTTACTATTCAACCTGTTGATATACTTAATGTTGATGCAGCGATAATTTTTTCAGATATTCTTGTTGTGCCCGAAGCTATGGGATTAAATTATGAAATGATTGAGAAAAAAGGTCCTTATTTTGAAAAGACAATAAGATCTAATAATGATTTGAGTTGTGTTGAAAAAGAATTTGATATCGAAGACCGATTAGGTTATGTTTCTCAAGCAATTAAGATTACAAAAAAGGAGTTGAATAGCAGGGTTCCATTAATTGGTTTTGCTGGAGCTCCATGGACTATTTTTTGTTACATGACAGAGGGTGAGGGCTCAAAAACCTTTTCAAAAGCTCGTAAGATATTATATACTGATCCAATTTTGGCACATGAGTTGCTTGACAGTATCACTAGGGTAACAATTAAATATTTGAAATTACAGATTTCTTCAGGAGTTAATATTGTTCAAGTTTTTGATTCTTGGGCGGGTATCCTTGGAAAAGATCAGTATGTTGAATTTGGATTAAAATATCTTAACAAAATTGTAGATGCAATTACCGAAGTTCCCTTAACTATTTTTGCGAAAGGAGCATATAACTCTATTCGTGAAATGTCAGCAATGAATTGCAATACTATTGGTGTTGATTGGAATATGAATATAAATGAAGTTAGAGGAATAATAGGAGAATCTAAAACAATACAAGGGAATTTGGATCCATGTGTTTTATATTCATCGCATTCTGAAATAGAAAAATTAACAAATAAAATGTTAGATTCCTTCAAAAGTAAAAGACATATTGTTAATTTAGGACATGGTGTTTATCCAGATATGGATCCAGAAAAGGTCAAAACATTTATTAAAACAGTAAAAAATTATGAAATTAACTACTAACAAAATTAAATTATTTACAACAACTACATTTGTCATTTTTTCTTTGATTTCTTTTGGTCAAGATGAAGAAAATTTAGTCAACAACCCTAGTTTTGAGGCTGTTGAAAAAAAAATAAAAAAATTAGGTGAAATAGAAAAGGCAACTGGTTGGTTTTCAGCTACAGGTGGTAAAGCAGATTTGTTTACAGAAAATAAAATTGCTGATATTTCCTCTCCTACAAATATTTATGGAAAGGAGGTTGCTAAAGAAGGGGAGAACTATGCTGGAATTGTAGCATATTCATATAAGAATCCTGATAACCCTCGCTCTTACGTGATGTCTAAATTAGATGTGCCTTTAAAAAAAGGAATGAGGTACTGTGTTAAATTTAATGTTTCGTTAGCGGAGGCTTCAAAATATGCAGTGAATAATATTGGAGCAAAATTAAGTAAGAAACCTTTTGGTATTGAATCAAAAGGTCCACTGATTGAGGAACCATCTTTACTTCACTTTGATAATGATCAAAAAATTATTTCAGCAAAATTTAATTGGACTGAGATTTGTGGAGTTGTTAGAGCTGATGGAGGAGAGAAATATATTACAATTGGTAATTTTATTTCTGATGGAAAGACAAAATCTGTTCGAATGAAAAAAGATTCTAAAGTGAAAATAAAGCCAGTTATTGCTGCCTATTATTATGTTGATGATGTCTCAGTTAAATTATTAAATAAAAATCAATCTTGTGATTGTCAAGCAGATGAAGGGCTGAATCAATATTCAACTACGATTTATCAAAAAGCAATTTCACTTGGCGATGATGTAACTTCTCAAAGTAGAATTGAAGCGCAAGAGATATTTTTTGCATTTGGAAAATCTATGCTAACATCTCAAGGTAAAGTATCCCTAGATATGATTGTTGATGAGTTATCTAAAAATCCTGACTTTAAAGTTCAAATTAATGGTCATAATAATGTGATGGAAGATAATGTTGGTAATGAAAATGATTATTATGCTGATATGGATAATAAAAGGATTGGTGGCGTGATGAAATATTTAATTGATAAAGGAATACCAGAATCTAGATTGATTCCTTCACAAAAGGGATCTAGTAATCCTAATAAAGATATTGAAACGGGAGACAATGATGATATTAAAATGGCCAAAAATCGTCGCGTAACTTTTGTTGTTAGGCATTAGATAAACAATATTATAATAAAGTTGTGGGGTAATCTTGCTACAAGTTTAAAACCAAAACCCACTTATTTGAGTGGGTTTATTTTGGTGGAACTCGCTGACAAAATATCGAACTTAGATTTAGTATTTTAAAATTCTTTATTTTTATCTGATTATAACACCGTCAGCAGTGAAAGCTAGACCAAGTTGTGGTTCGATAATTTTCTCAATTTCGTCTTTTGGTTTGCCAGCATCTTTAGCATAATGGCGAAGCATTTTTACAGAGATTGTGTCTACAAAAAGATCACCTTTAATAATTGCTGTTTTACCTTCAGCGCCATTTGTTGGTACAAAAAAACTATAATTTCTAAATCTTACAAATAGAGTATCCGTGTTTGTTGCCATAGACATCCAGCAACCTTTCTTTGGACATGTTTCTAAAATAGTACCTGAAATCTTTGTAGAAATACTTCCATTTGAATATGCTTTGTCCTTAACATTTTCAAACGCATATATCTCTGAGCTGTTTATTTTTTCTCCGTAGTATTTTAAAGTGCTACAACCTATTGCAATAAAGCAAGTGAATAGTATTAAGAAATTCTTTTTCATTATATTTTTTTATCAAAGATAAAAATGATTTTATTGTTTTAAATACTCTTTTTAAGTTAATAACTTACTATAGTGAAATTCTTATTAGAGTATACAGAATATGTGTTAATTATCTATTTTTTAACTCTTTTAATGTTTTGATGAAGTTTGATTTTATCTTTTCTACATCTTTGTGTTGTCCATTACTAGTGAGTGAATTTCCATTTACAATTGTTCCAGTTTGTTGAGTAGAATCTCCTGTATAAATAATTGTTGAAGCTCTATTTTTATCAGATGATGTTGCTATTAAAGGAGAATCAGCATCAATTATTGAAGCATTAAATGGATCTCCTATTTTAAAATAATCCATTGATAAATTATTCATAGCTTTTCGTCCTGTTTTTATACTCATATCAATAGCGAACCTTCCACTATCTCCATCTGTTTTAGCAAAAGTATCTCTGTTATGTGTTAGTAAACGTTGTCCATAATCTAATAATCGTAATTCTTCTAATGGGCTAATTCCAATATGGCTGTCAGTTCCAATGCTCCATTTTCCTCCTGCATTTTGAAATTCAATCAATGGAAATATACCATCACCTAAATTCCCTTCTGTTGTTGGACATAAAATTACATTAGCACTACTTTTTGCAATACCTATTGTTTCGGATTGTGTTAAGTGAGTTGCATGAACAAGGTGATAACGATCATTTAGTTGAACATTATCTAAAAGCCATTCCACTGGCCTTTTACCTAAATATTCAATACTATCTTGAATTTCTTTTAATTGTTCTGAAATGTGAATATGAAAGGGTATATTTTGTGGACCTGATTTAGCAATTTCTGATATGTATTCAGGTTCTACACCACGCATAGAATGTATACCAATACCAATATTTGCTCCTGAATAATATTTGCAATCTTGAGCACTAGAATCTAGTAGTTTTAAATAACCATCAATAGATTTGGAGATGAATCTTTTTTGGTCTTCAATAGGTTTTTTTCCAAACCCTCCCTTTTGATAAAATATAGGAATTAGTGTAATATTTATTCCTACTTTTTTTGCTGCAGAAATCATACGACTACCCATTTCAGATAGGTTGTCATATTCATTCCCATTTTTATCGTGATGTAAGTAGTGAAATTCTGCAACATTTGTATAGCCATGGCGGACCATTTCACTGTAAAGCATTGTAGCAATTGATTCCATTTGGTCAGGGTTAACATTTAATGCTAACTTGTACATAGCATCTCTCCAAGACCAAAAGTTATCTGATGTATTGGTCAAATCATGTGATTCAGCTATACCAGCCATGGCGTATTGAAAGGCATGAGAATGAGCATTTTGAAATCCTGGGATTGCATATCCATTTATTTCTATTGCATTATTGTTATTATTTTTTGCTGGATATATTGAAGTTATTTCACCTAATTTGTCAGTAGAAATAGCTACATTTTTATGCCAGCCATCATTTTGTAAAATTCCTTTTAAGTGATAGTTATTCATTTTTTGATTCAATTAAAGTAATTCTAGCGTTTCGATTAAATTTTTAAATGTCTGTTTTAATACTGATTGAACATCTCTTGATCTTACCTCATTAAATTTGGTTTCAGTATCATCCATATATAGTATTTTATTCATTTCTAATTGCAATGCATGTATGTTATTTTTTGGTTTACCGAAGTATCTAGTAATATGTCCACCTTTAAATGGTGAATTATGATTGATACCATATTGAAAAGAATTTAATGACTCTAATGCTGAATTAATAATTAATTTATTTGCTGTTGTTTCATTATTATTTCCTAGAATCATATCAGGGAATTTTTCTTTTTGTATTGTTGGGACAAATTGACGAATAGAGTGTGCGTCCCATAATAGAGCTTTTCCAAATTCATTTTTACAATGATTTAACAGAGATTCAATTTTGTCATAATAGGGCCAATAATATTTATTTAGTCTTCTTTCTATTTCATCTTTATTTGGAAGTTGATCTTTTGACTTATAAATATTTCTTCCTAAAAAATCAGAAGTAGGAGTGAGTTCTGTAATAATTCTACCATCATCGTATAATGGCAAACTTTTAGGGTTACGATTTAAGTCAATAACCCATCTACTATATTTTGCATATATTGTTGTGATGCCCATTTCTGCTGCAAAGCTATATAGTTGATGAACAAACCAATCTGTATCATCAGGTGATTTAATCATTTTTGGTATATAATTTTTCACTATTTCATCTGGAAAATCTATTCCACAATGAGGAACACTTAGAATAAAAGGTACTTTTTTTACTTTAGGTTCAATTATGTAAAATGGCATATTCATATATGGCTTTGAACAAAAATACAAGAAACCTTGAAACTTAATTGTGAATTATGATTTAATGAATCAAAGTGTTTTTTCTATTTTTTAATATTTGCGTATTATTGCTTTATTATTCAAGCAAATTGGAACAGAATAAATCACTTTTAATTATTGGGAAAGTTTGGCCAGAGCCAAATTCTTCAGCAGCTGGTGCTAGGATGATGCAATTAATCGATCTTTTTCAAAATCTAGGGTATCATATCACTTTTGCTTCTACTGCTAAAGAGAGCTTATTTCAATTTGATTTGAATCAGTTAAATGTTGGTATTCAAAAAATAGAATTAAACTCTGTATCGTTTGATGATTTTATTGCTAAACTTAATCCAGGGGTTGTTGTTTTTGATAGATTTCTTAGTGAAGAACAATTTGGTTGGCGAGTAATTGAGCAGTGTCCAAATGCTTTTAGAATTTTAAACACAGAAGACCTTCATTTTCTGAGGCGAGCCAGAAAAGTAAGTATAAAAAATAGAGGAGATTTAAGTAGTGTTAATCTTCGCACTGAAGATGCTGTAAGAGAAATTTCATCGATATATAGAAGTGATTTAACATTATTAGTTTCTGATTTTGAGCAAGATTTACTTTGCTCAGAGTTCAATATACCTCATTCTATATTATTTTATTTACCTCTTTTTGCACAAAAGAATACAGAATTAAAACCTTCTTTTGAAGAAAGAGACGGATTTATTTTTATTGGTAATTATAATCATGAACCAAATCTAGATGCACTTTGTTTTTTAAAGGAAGTTATTTGGCCAAAGATTAAAATTAAAATACCTAATGTAGTTTTAAATGTTTATGGTGCTTATCCATCAAAAAAAGTTCTAGATTTTAATAAACCTGATGAGTATTTTATTGTACATGGAAGAGTTGAAAATGCTATGGATGTTACTCTTTCATCAAGAGTTAGTTTAGCACCTCTTAGGTTTGGTGCAGGAGTAAAAGGTAAGTTAATAGAGGCAATGATTGCCGGTACTCCATCTGTTACAACGTCAATAGGAGTAGAGGGGATAGCTTTTAAAGAAAATTGGTGTGGTATAGCCACGGATAATATTGATGATTTTGTTTCCGGTGCCGTATCCTTGTATGAAGATGAAAAACTTTGGAATAAATATCATTTAAGAGGATTTGAAATTATCGAAGAAAGATTTAAAGCCGAAATTTATTTTGAATGTTTTGAGAAAAGATTAATTGAAATACAAAATGATATTGAGAGTCATAGAAAACAATATTTCATTCAACAATTACTTCAGCATCAAACTCTTATGAGTAACCGTTTTTTATCTAAGTGGATTGAGGAAAAGAATAAATAGTTTTTATAGTACTTCCAATAATGATATATCAAAAATTAAGACTGAATTAGCTGGAATTCCACCATTTGATTGATCTCCATAACCGAGTGCTGAAGGAATTAGTAATATCCCATTACCACCCTCTCTAAAGTAAGGTATACCCTCTGTCCAGCCTGTAATCATATTTCCTAAGTTACATGTGATCCCGGCCGAAGTACTTTCGTCAAAAATAGTACCGTTGGTTAAATATCCTTTATAATCAACTATAACATTAGAGCTAGCATTGCAACTTTCTCCTGTTCCTTCATTTGATATGACGATATACAATCCTGATCCTGTTGAAATTGCATTTAAATTGTTTTCTGAGATATAGTTTGTAATTATCTCTTCGTCAAGTGCAGCTTGTTTTTCTTCTTTGTTACACGCAGTAAAAATTAATCCAATTATTAAAAAGAGAGATATGCTTTTCATAGTTATGAAATTAAATAATTTTTAAATTAAAAAAGGGACTATAAGTCCCTTTAAATTTAAATCATAATTGACCTTATTTAATCAATTATTTCAGTATCTGGGTTTGGAAGTATTTCTTCATCTGCAGCTGCCATCATTTGGCCTGCCATGTCTGGACCAACCATCATCATTAGTGTTCCAGTGTAATCACCATAGTGTTGAAGAGATGTCATTTTCCCATCTTTATCAAATTCAAATGATCCATATACCATTAGTTCGTCAGAAGCTTCACCTATGTTCATCTCCCAGGTACCATAATATCTTACTGATCCATCAGGTTGGAAATTAACTGTGTCCACTCCAGGAAGAAAAATTGATGTTTTAAGACTCATATTCATCATATCCATCATTCCCTTCCAATTATCTAAGGCTTCTTCTTTATTTCTGTCTGGTTCACCAACTCCAGTACCTATTTCAATAAAGCTGTCTGCAAATATAGATTCATCCATATTTTTAGCTTCAAAGCCACTGAACATTTTCATTACTGTTTCTTTGTTGGTTTCAAATTCTGTGAGATCTGATTTACACTTGTCTTCACAAGTTCCTGAGCAACTTGTTAATATTAATAATGTTGCAATAACTAAGTAGTTTAATTTTTTCATAATTTTATTTTTTTTCAAAATTAGCAAATACAAATCATATGAAACGTAAAAATTTATTTTTATTTACTTTTTTATTCTTATTAAGTTCATGCGTTATTTACTATAATTCAAATGATATAAGGAATGACTTTAAGGTTATAAAAAATAAAGCAGTATTCAATTTTTCAAATATTGAAAATGATTATAATAATAAATCAAATATTATTGAGGAACTTAGTGATAATGTAATAGATGTCAATATTAATCCGATCAATTCAATTTTATCTGAAAAAACAATACTAGATAAAAACTTTATAGATATAAAATCTTCTAAAGATAAGGTGGTATCACTAAATATGCGTATTGAAAGAATAACTAGAGAGAAAGAAAAAATTAAATCAGATGATAAGTCATGGGATGTATTGAAAAATATAAAAAAAGAAATGAAGACAGAGATTGATAAAATAAATGTAATGTCTGAAAGTTATTCTATATCCTCAAATAAAATTATTGAATTATTAAATAATAGTAGTTTTATTCAAGTTGATAGAGCAGAGTTTATTAATACTATTAATAAAAATTATAATTCACTGGTTGAATCTTTATCAGTAATGGAAAAGAATACTAACAATTATAATTATAAATTAGACCAGGCGAAAAAAAATAATTCGATAAATGATAGTATTTATATATCAAAATCAAATATACTCTCAGAAATATTTGGTTTAAAAGATTCAATTAATGTTCGTACTGATAAATTATCGACTTTAAAAGATTCTTTAAACAATCAAACTGAAAACCTTTCAAAAATTTGGATAGGAGATAATACTAAGTTGAATAAAATGCATAGTGATTTTAAAAATATAATTCAACTAATTAATAATGATTATAACCGATTAATTAATCAAATTAATTTAAATTAAAATTAATGAAATTCACTTTTTTAAAGTCAAAAAAGTTTTGGTTAAAAAGTCTAGGTTTAGTTGTTTTTTTGATTTGTTTTTTGTTAACTGTTTTACTTTCATTTATTTATGTAAATCAAGAAGAATTAATTAATTCAGAGATAGAATCTTTAAATCAGAATTACGAAGGTCGAATTGAAATTGGAGAAGTTCATCTTGAACCCTTTAAAAATTTCCCATATATATCTATAAGAGTTGATGATGTAAGGATATTTGAGACTAAGTTAGCTAGTGGAAAAGAGATATTAAATGTCCAGGATATTTATTTAGGTTTTAATATAACAGATTTATTACTGGGTAAATACGACATTAAAAATCTTATAATTGAAGATGGTTTTTTTAATATTATTATTCATGAAGATGGATTAACAAATATTCAAAATGCTTTATCAATTAATAACAATTCTAATCAAGAAGATGACCCTATTGATATACATCTACAAAATATTATCCTTAAAAATCTTGATATTCATAAATTGGATGAGAAAACAAATATTGATATAGAAACATATATTTATAATGCAAAAGGAGGGTTTAAGAATCTTGAAAATACATTAAAATCACACGTTGATACTGACTTTGAGTTAAACGTTATTAATAATCATGATACTACATATATAAACAAAAAACAGTTTGAAGTTCACACTGATTTAGTTTATGACAAAAAAAGTGGTTTATTATCAGTTGAACCTTCTGGTATTAAAATGGAACATGGTGATTTTGATATTTATGGGACTGTGGATATGAAAAATGATCTATTTCTTGATCTAGATGTTTCGGGAACCAAGCCTAATTTTAATATGTTGATTGCTTTTGCTCCTTCAGATGTAATTCCTATTCTTGAGCGTTATAAAAATGCTGGCAAAATATATTTTAATGCAACTATAAAAGGATCTGCTTTAAATGGTAATATGCCACTAATCAATGCAAATTTTGGTGCGAGTGAAGCATTTTTGGAGAATACTGAAGAAAATAAAAGAATTGAGAATATGGGTTTTAAGGGACACTTTACAAATGGTGAGGATAGAAATTTAAAATCTATGGAGTTTTCATTAGAAGAAATGACAGCTAAGCTTGAGGCTGGGGGAATTTCAGGTTCCATCTCTGTAAAAGATTTTGTAGAACCTGAGGTAAATATGTGTGTTAATGCGGACTTTGATCTTGACTTTATTTCTCGATTTTTAAATTTAAAAGAAATTAAGGCCAAGGGAAATGTTAGTTTGGATATGCAATTTCATGATATTATAGATTTTGTCCAGCCAGAAACAACTTTGAATCAATTAAATAAAGCCTATTATAGTGAGATAAAATTTAATGACTTAAGCATTTATTCAGTTGATCTTAAAAAACCGATAGAACATTTTAATGTGCATGCTTTTATGAGTGGAGATAAAGCAGTTATTAATGAGTTTAATCTAGATTTTGGTACCTCAGATATATCAATAGCTGGTTTTATTTCAGATTTACCTTCTATAGTTCACTGTCAAAACACTTCTGTTTCGTCGCATTTAGAAATAAAGTCTAGTAATCTTGATTTTCATGAAATCTGTGAACTGTATCAGAATGACAATACCATGATTAATGAACAAGTGAAGGATTTGAATTTAGATTTAACATTTAACACTTTAGCGCGAAATGTTAGGGATTTTGAATATCTTCCTAAAGGTGAGTTTGTTGTTGAAAAATTAAATGCGCAATTAAAACATTATCCTCATAAGTTTCATGATTTTAATGCGAGAATAAAAGTTAAAGAAAGTGATATAAACATTTTTGAATTTAAGGGTGAAATTGATAATTCAGATTTTTCTCTAAAAGGAAATGCATATGATTATAAGTTTTGGTTTGCTGATCATTTAAATGGTGATGTCAAAATAGATTTGTCATTATTTTCAAAAGAGTTGAAGTTGCAAGATTTATTTGTTTACAAAGGTGAGAATTATGTTCCCAAAGAATATAGGCATGAACAGTTTGATAATCTTCAATTACATTTTCTTTCAGATATAGAATTTAAAAATTCAAAGATGCAATCTGTTAAAATTAACCTTGATCAGCTTAACACAAAAATGAAAATACACCCATTACGTTTTCAAAATTTTAGTGGAAGTTTTGAATATCAAAATGAATTTATTAAAGCTAATAATATTCATGGTAGAATAGGTAAGTCTGTTTTTGATGTTGACCTAAATTATTTTTTTGATAAAATAGATAGTACCATTAAGGATAATTATCTAAAAGTAGATGCTGAATATATTGATTTTGACCAGATTTTTGCTTTTAAATTCCATGATTCATTTGACAATAGTATTTCAAACAAAAATGGAACAAACAAGAGATCTCATCATTCACAAGCTTTTAATATATATAATTTGCCATTTCCTTCTATGAAACTTGATGTAGATATTCGTCAATTTATCTACCATAGATTAGACCTAAGAAACATAAAATCTAATTTAAGAACTACACAAAATCATTTTTTGTATGTGGATAAATTGACTCTAGATGCAGCTGGGGGGAGCATTGCTCTAAATGGGTATTTCAATGCGTCGAATCCTGAGGAAATATATTTAAAACCTGATCTGAAGCTTAAAAATGTGGATATTGATAAACTACTTTTCAAATTTGAAAATTTTGGTCAAGATGCTTTTGTTTCAGATAATCTTCATGGTAAAATTTCTGCAAATGTGAATGGTAAAATTCTTATGTATCCTGATATGGTACCAAATATTGATAAGTCAGAAATTCATATGGATGTAATTGTTTTAGATGGTAGACTTGAAAATTATAAATATATGCAGTTGCTTTCTGATTACATGGGAGATAAAGATTTGAATTTAATTCGTTTTGATACTCTACAGAATCACATTGATTTGTATAATGGAAACATTAACATACCTAATATGTCTATTGAGTCAACACTTGGTCATTTTGAATTATCGGGTAGTCAAGATATGAAATCAAATGTTGAGTATTATTTTAAAATACCATGGTCTGTAATCAAAGAAGCTGGAAAGTATAAACTATTTGGCGATAAAAAATCAAATGAAGAAAATAAGGTAAATGATGAAATTGTTAAAATTAATCGACAGAAAAAAAATCGCTATTTAAATCTAAAAATTAAGGGCAATAATGATAAATATAAAATAACGTTATCTAAAAAGAAATAATTTACATCTAGTATAATGAAGCAAAAAACCTTGAGGTAATTAAACACTCAAGGCTTTTCTATTCCCACAGCCATATGGGCTTGCGGTCTGGACGGGACTCGAACCCGCGACCCCATGCGTGACAGGCATGTATTCTAACCAACTGAACTACCAGACCAAATTCGCTTACTTTAATAGCTAAATTTAGAGCGTCAAATATAATGTATTTTTTCTTATGATAAATTAATATTTAAAAGTTTAGTTAAAGAGATTAAATTTTTAGGTTTAATCTTAGTAGATAATTTCTTCCAGCTTGAGGGAAATAAAAGTTTTCCGTTGTTCTAATCCCACCGTAAATATATCCCCATGTGTAACCATTATTTTCATACATTTTATTAAATAAATTATTAACCATTAATCCGAAAGTAATTTCTTTAAATAAAATATTTTTTAAGGTATAATTTATAGTCAAATTACATATTGTATAATCATTTATTTTTCTTGATGTATTAGATGTATTATCTAGAAATTGATCACCGACATGTTTTCCCATTAGGTTAATATTTAAATTATCAAAAGGGGTGTATGATATTCCTGCGTTAGCTATTATATTAGGTGAAAATGACAAGTCTGTTCCATTATGTGTTATTTCTTCTTGGTCTCCTGTGTCATAGTTGTCAGTGTACTCAATGAAAGTTTTAATTTTGTTTAAACTTAATGCAATGTTACCTGACATAGTTAGTTTGTTGCAAATTTTATATTGAGATTCAAACTCTATACCTGTTCTGTAGCTATTAGGTACATTTGTTCGCGTATAGCCACCTACATCATTTATTTGACCAGTTAAAACTAATTGATTCTCATATTGCATATGATAAATATTCGTGTTTATAATCAACTTTTTACTCTTAAAGCGATAACCAAGTTCATAATTAATTAATTTTTCTGCAATAGGTTGATTGGTTGGTGTGCTTTCTCGAAAGTCTCTTCTAACAGGTTCTCTATTAGCTATTGCAACTGAAAAATACGTGTTATTATTTTTATTAAAATCATACATTATTCCAGCCTTAGGATTGAAGAAATTGAATATTTTATTTTGTTGGAAATCAATAATATCTCCATTTACTTCATCGATACCTAGGAAAGTATAATCAATAAAGCGATACTGAAGATCTGCAAAAAGAGTTAAATCTTTGAAAGAGTAATTTCCTTTAATATAAGCATGAGCCTCAAGTTTATTTGCATTATTATCATAATATTTATCTCTTATTTCACTTTCAGAGGCGTATTCTGCCCAGATTACTTCACCAAAATGATCTCCTGTGTAACGGTTTGTACCCCCACCTAGAATTAAATTAATTGCTTTTGTTTTGTATGATAAAGAAAAAACTCCTCCATAAAAATGATTATCTAACCATCTTCTTCGAATTAAGTCGGTATTAGATATAGTGTCGTTGGCTAGGATAATAGGAGTGAATCCATAGTCATCAAAGTCTTCATCTTTTTTGTATTGTTCATAAAACCCTTTTCCTCTTGTATAATGAAGTGTTGTGGTAAAGTTTAGTTTATCACTGAAGTCGTGGTTAAAGTATAATTGATAATGATCTTGTTGGTAGTTATCAACTTCGTTGTCATATGTATAAATGTTATATCTTCTATCAGAGTTTAAAAGATTATTTAAATCTCCACCAGTGATTCCATTTCTTGTAGCATATGCATTTATTTCATCTATGTTACCATGAATTACGGATTCAGGTGTTCCATACCAAGCTTGGTAAGTGATCTCTTTACCACTAAAAATTGTTGCTTTTAATTCTGATTTTTCACCATACCAAGACCCAGAAATGTAGTATGATTTTAAATTTGATTTAGCTCGATCGATATATCCTTCAGATGTTATTCTGGATAAGCGTGTATCAATGCTAAATTTATTATTAATTAAACCTGTTCCAGCTTTTAAGGTGTTTTTCCATGTGTGAAATGAACCATAAGAATTATCAATGATTCCATAAGGTTTTTTATTTACTTTATTTGTGTTGATGTTAATACTAGCTCCAAATGCAGAGGCACCATTAGCTGAAGTTCCAACACCTCTTTGAATTTGAATATCTTTAACAGAGGACAGGAAATCAGGCATGTTAACCCAATATACTCCATGTGATTCCGAATCATTAAGGGGTATTCCATTGATTGTAACATTTGTTCTCGATGGGTCTGTGCCTCTAATTCTTATGTTTGTGTAACCAACTCCCGCACCTGCATCTGAACTTACAATAACTGAAGGTAATGTATTAAGAACATATGGGAGATCTTGACCAAAATTTTTCGCATCAATATCTTTTTCTGATATGTTTGAATAAGTTGTAGGCGTTTTTGAATTTGCTCGAACTAGTTGTTTTGTTACCGTAACTTCTTGTATAAGTTGAGTTTTTTTGATTATCTCTTTACTAAGAGTTATTTCTATTTGTGATGCATTTTTTGAATTAATTTTTTTAAATATTGTTTGGTATCCTTTTAAAGAAAAAATAAGCACACATTTTTTTAGGTTTAATGAATTAAATGAAAACTCCCCGTTTTTGTTAGTGAGTTGTTTATCACCCAACTCTTTAACTAATACTTTAACTTTGGTTAGCGCAGTCCCACTATTTGACTTCACGGTTCCATTAATATTTAACTGGGATAATGTTATAAATGGAACAATTAATAATAAGATTAATGATAATATACCTTTTCTCATAATTTAAATTATAAATTAAAGAATAAGGGGTTAATTCTTTGTTTATTAACACTTTAAAGCTCAATTTCCCTTCGCAGGCATTATCCTGTGCAGGTTAAATGGGTTTAATCTCAGCCACTCTAGTAGCACCCCTTTGAGATAAGCAAATTTACATTAAAAAATTAAAAGACTATTTATTTTATCGATACTTTTTTGTAGTCTATCTTGGTGTAATCCTGAAACAGTAATGTAATGTTTTTTGTATCTATTCAGAGATGCTTTGTATAGTTTAAATAAATAGTCACGATCATATTTATTTTCTCTTAAAGGGTCTTCTTCCCATGGTATATCAGGAGTACATAAAATATGTAAATCAAATAAGTTTTTTTTGACAAGTTTATCGATTAATTTAGTTGTATTGCCAAATTTATATTTTGACCAAATTTCAAGAACTATAAAATCAGAATCATGAATCATTATTTTTTTTTCTTTATTAGAAATTAATTTAAGCTGTCCTTTAGCAATCTCATCTAAATCAGCTTGGTTATAAGATTCATTTTTATTTTCTAAATATGTTCTAGAAAATTCAGTGATATGTGGGGTTTTAAAATGTTCAGAAAGTGATTTACACAAAGTTGTTTTTCCTGATGACTCAGGTCCGGTTACAGCTATCTTTATCATTGTTTTTGTTTTTGATATTGATTTTTCCAAGCTATAAAACCAAAAAGAGCTAAAAAAGTAAAAATTATATATTGTAATGCAGTTAGATGATATCCACGAGTAGCATATAAATAAATTGAAATTAAATCAATAATGATCCAATAAATCCAATTGCCTAATATTTTTTTTGTTACCATGTATGTTGCAGATAAACTATAACATGTAGTAAAGGAATCTATATATGGATTTTCTTGATTTGTATAATTTTCAAAAATATAACCAATAATTATTGAAAAAATACCACTTAGTATAATATTGATAAGGTGATTATTTAGAGTCCATTTTTGTACAAATATTTTTTTTGTTTTTGAATTTTTCCAATTTATCCAGCCAATAATTGCCATCATAACATAAAAAAATTGAAGTATTGATTCAATATATAATTTTCCAATATAACATAGGTGTACAAAAAGTATAGATCCTATAAAGGCAAAAAACCAACAAATAATTAATCTTTTTGCAGCTAGTATTACATATATGATACTTGAGGTAACAGCAAGCCATTCAACTATAGATGTAGCCTTTACAACTTCCCAAATACTTATCATAAAAGACTCTATTATTTTTAGAATGCCAACTAAGGTAATTAAATTATAGATTTTTTGTTTATAATATAATTAATACTTTGATTTATATTAGTTTACATTTTTATATTTTTGTTAATTCAAAAAAAAAATTATGAAGAATTATATTTATTTGTTGTTATTATGTTTAGTTACTTTATCTAGTTGTGGAGGTGGTAGTAATTTGAATACTAGTGCTGTATGTGATGGTGATATCTTAATTCCTTTTCAAGAGAAAAAAGGTAAGGATTGGGGATTCATTAATATTAATGGTGATGTAATCATTGAACCTGAGTTTGATTATGAACCATCCTATGCTGTCAATGGTATTGCAGGTATAGAAAAATATTCTAAAAAGTTAGATAAAAGATATTATCGTTTTGTTAAGATTCAAGATGGAAAAGCTGTTGAATCTAACAAAAAATGGGATTTAGTCGGATCATTTAAAGAAGGTCTAGCTCCCACAAGAAATGATAATCAGAAAGTAAAATTTATTAATGAAAATTATGAAACTGTTTTTACTGTAGAAGCTGAAGAAGTATCTTATTTTAATGAAGGTTATGCTGCAATTCTTAATAAAAAAAATAAATGGGGATTTATTGATAAAACAGGTAAAGAAACGATAAAGTGTCAATTTGATTTTATTGTTCATGGTTTTCAAGATGGATATGCTTTAGCTTGTAAATATTCTAAACTAGGAGATAAACATTTTATGATTATTGATTATACAGGTTCTGTTATTTTAAATCTTAAAGATAAATATGAAACTATTCATAGTGTTTGGGATGGGTTAATAAGAGTTGAGGATGATGATGAATGGGGTTTTCTTGATCTTGAGGGTAATAAAGTAATAAAAATGAATGATGATTGGGATTATGTTTCAGATTTTACCGATGGATATGCAACATTCAGAGAAGATGGTGAATGGGGATTAATTGATAAAACAGGTCAAAAAATATTAAAGGCCAGATTTGAAAATGAATTAATACCAATAGCAGGAGAAATGTGGTATTTAGATGATAAAGAGTGGGGTTTAATGGACATTGAAGGAAATGACATTTTAAGACCAGAATTTAAAGGTAGTAGACGCATGCCATTACCTTTCATATGTGGTACTACAATAGTTCCGGATGGAGATGATTATATTTTTATTGATAGAGAAGGTAATGAGATTAATCAAGAAGAGTATGAAAATATTGCAAATGGCTTGAGTAGATATATAGATGGAAAAGCATGGGATATGACTTTTGAATCAGAATATTTTGATCTCAGTTCAGTTAGAAGTTTAATTTCTAAAGATTTTTTAAATATTAAAAATGCTGAAAAGTTTGTTGCTTCTTTTGATTTTAATCCTGAGTTAATTTGGTCTGATAGATATAGATCATATAAAGAAGTTGGTAGAGATAGGTATAAGTTTTATGTAAATAAAAAGAGTTATGATTTTAAATCTTATAAGCATTCATATAAATCTAGAAAACCAACTAAAAAAGATAGTAAGTATCCGTTAGATGCACCAATGGGTGTTGAATCAGTTTCTTACAAATTTTATTTTGATGATTATCTTGGAATGAGCCATGAAATGTCTTTAGATGATGCAAGAAAATATTTTGATAAGAAAGAAAAAGATAAAAAACTTAAGCTAAATAAATCTGCTAGAGTAAAAACAGCTAGGTTGAATATTTCTCTTAGAGACAAGGGTTATGGTAAAGCGTCTTTGTTTGCGAAATATTTAGCTGATTCTTGGAAGTCATCTATAAAAAAAGTGACGGAAGAGATGGAAGGAGAAACTACATATAGATTAAAAGGGGATATTTCTGGTGGTACTATTAGTATTAGAACTACAGGAAGAAGCTCATTAAAAGTAGAAATTAAATATAACTTAAATTAATTATATTGATTTTCAATTATGTAAGGGATTGGATATAAAAATTCAATCCCTTTTTTATTAAATCAATTTATTTATTTTTTTGAAAAAATATTGTTTTATATAATTTTATCAAATAATTATTAAAAGTTTATAACGTGAAAAATATAGTGCTTTCAATTTTAAAAATTCAATTATTTTTTTTAATTCCATTATTTTCATTTTCATCTCAATATTCTTCACCACCACCAATTGATGGTGATAAATTAGGTGGGTGGTATATGTATTTCTTTAATACAACATTTAAAGAAAGTCAATGGGGCATTCAAGGAGATATTCAATATCGTAATTGGAATTTAATAGGTGACTTAGAACAATTACTATTACGTGGAGGTGTAACATTTAAACCTAAAGAAACCGATATTAAATTTACTCTTGGTTATGGAAATATTACTACAGGTGCTTATGGTATAGAGAATTATTCTAAAAATTATGAAAGTAGAATTTACCAAGAAGTATTATATCCAGTAAAATTTGGTAAAAGATTTTATACTAATCACAGATTTAGATTCGAGCAAAGATTTGTTGAAAATCAATCTTTTAGAACAAGGTATAGATATAATTTATTTATTAATATCCCTATCAACAAAGATTCAATGAAAAAAAACACTATTTATTTAGCTCTTTATAATGAACTGTTTATTAATGGACAACGCGATATTGGTAGTGGTTCTGTAGAACTTTTTGATAGGAATAGGTTATACGTTGCATTAGGTTATGTATTGAAAAAAGGTCTTAAAATTCAAATGGGTATAATGAATCAGTCAACTGATAATTGGTCAAAAAACCAGTTTCAATTTAGTCTACACCATAACATATAATGTTAGACACATACTTTAATTAAAGTATGTGTCTAATAGAGTATTTATAGATAAAAAAAACATTAGTTTTTAATAAATCTAATCTTTTTAAGGAAATTATTTTCTGAGTATATATTTAATAAATAATGTCCATTTTCTAATTTATCCGTGTCAATTGAAATTTTATTGTTTCCTAAATTAAGATTGGTTGTTATTTTTTCTACTATTCTTCCTGATATATCAGAAACTATTATACTAATATTAGAATTTTTAATTGTATTTAATTCTAATACAGCTTTATCCTTTACGGGGTTTGGATAAATAGAAATAAAATTAATTTCTTTTATTTCAGTAGCCGAAGCCATAAACATTTTAACCCAACTGCTTATTGAGTAATCCCAAGTCCATATTACACAACAAGTCCAAGGAGATCCTATATTGAAGTCAAAGTAGGTAGCACAAGTAATTAATGTATCGTATAGTCCTCCCGTTAAAGGATTTTGGTTATAAATATAATGATCGCAAGTACTATTGAAGCATGAATCTTGTCCTAATATAGTCCCATCTGGAGCTGTAGTTTCCCAATATTCAATAACTGAGTTATTCATATTGTTTATTTGAGCTATGGCTTGGTATTGTGTTCCTGTAACTATCATTGAGTCACATGGAAGTGATGGTGGACCTGGATTTATTGAACATGCAGCTTGACATGCAGAAAGTGAAGAGTATTGCCCATTTCCATCTCCAGGATCATAGCAGCCTCCATTATTTTGATGACAGTTCCATGATGGTTGAGGATTTGAACCCGAAGTAACCCAATTATTTCCATTCCAAAAGAAGTTTACACAACACATTAAAGTATCAACACCATATGTGTAATATACACATGTTGTAATACTGTCAGTTATTGGTGCAGATATATTGTATACATAATGAACCCAAGAAAGACTATCTTCCCCCAGAACATATCCATTAGGATCTGTAGTTACCATATATATTGGTGAACATATTGGTGTGATACCAACAGGCATAACTTCCATAGATAATTGTGATTGTGAACCAACTATATCTATTGAATCACAGGGAGTTGTATTACTACAAGCAGCTTGACAAGCAGATAAAGATGAGTATTGTCCTGTTCCATCTCCTGGGTCTGTACATGTTAATGAGTTAATACCACAGTTCCATGATGGTTGGGGACTTGCTCCTGGAATAACCCATTGATTTCCATTCCAAAAGTATGTTATACAACAAACAGTATTCATAGTATATATACAAGTAAGAAGTGTGTCATAAGGTGTTCCTGATGGATTGGAGTTAAATACTGTATGTGAACAGTTACTTATAAAACAAGAATCTTGAGCTAAGATAGTTCCATTTGGAGCTGTTGTTTCCCAAAAAACACCCATTGTATTCCAATCATTTGTTGTTAATATTATTTGGGATTGTGAACCTGAAATCATCATAGAATCACATAGAGATTGAGCCTCTGATTTGAAAAAGTAAAAATTACTTAAAGTAATAAGCAAAAAGAGCTTAAATATAGATTTTAGCATAATGATTATTTTATGGTATTCGTAAAACACCTTTTATTGAATAAAAGTTGCTTTAAACAAAAAAAGAGTAGCAGATGCCACTCTTTTAATACATTATAGAAAATTTATTTTTTTGTAAATCTAATTGTTTTAGAAGAATTTATATTGTCTACTTTGACAAAGTAAACTCCATTTTCAAGATTCTCAACATTAAAATCAAATGAGCTTGTTTTAATATCTTGATATTGGTTTATTAGTTTTCCATTTATATTCAAAATTGAAATTGTATTTGAATAATAATTTAATCCTTCTATTTTTAATAGACCATCAGTTGGATTAGGGAATAATGTGATATTTTCTTCACTATTATCATTTAATCCAGCGTTGCAATTACCAGCAGCAAGCACTTTGATGACATACCAATCTACAGTTTCTGTAGCTATTGGTGTAGGGTCTCCTCCTAAGTATACATCTACAACAATTGTTAAAGTATAATTACCTTCTTCACCAGCTGATGGTGTTCCAGAAATAAGTATACAACCTGTTTCACCTCCTGCAAAAGCACATCCATTAAGAGATGATACACATTGATAACTCATTGATGCAGGTAGTCCTGAAAAACTTGAAACAACAACAGAATCAAATTGTAATGTAACCGGAGGTAAAAATGGGATTATTTCTACTGATGTGTCATTTGGGACTATATTGGTTACTACTTGTTCGTAATATTCACCTACGCAGGCAGGTAAAAACCCTGTAGCACTATCAGGATAAACTCCTGGTTGTGTATATGCAGGATCTGGAGTACATTGAGCGTTAGCGATTATACTAACTGATGTAATAGCAAATAAAAGTAAAAGTTTTTTCATATATAATATTGTTAGTTATTTGACTATAAATTTAATATTTTTTATTTAGATACGTGTTTTAATTATTTCATCAACAATTTCAGGGTTAAGTAGAGTAGATACATCTCCTAGGTTTGAAATTTCATTGGAAGCTATTTTTCGAAGGATTCTTCTCATTATTTTTCCCGATCTTGTTTTTGGAAGACCAATTGTAAATTGAATTTTATCAAGTTTAGCTATTGGCCCTATTTGTTCAGTGATTATTTGATTTATTTCATCTCTTAATAGATCATCATTATTAATTGTATTTTTTAATGTTATATATCCATAAAGTGCATTTCCTTTTATTTTATGGGGAAAACCTACGATTGCAGATTCAGCAACATTTGGATGTTCATTAATTACATCTTCAATTGGAGCAGTTCCAAGATTATGTCCGGAAACAATTATGACATCATCCACGCGCCCAGTTAATCTGTAATAGCCTACTTCATTTCGTTTTGCACCATCACCTGTAAAGTACATATCTTTAAATGTGCTGAAGTAAGTTTGTCTATATCGATTATGGTCTCCCCAAATAGTTCTTGCAATACCAGGCCATGGATACTTAATACATAATGAACCTTCAACTTGATTACCTTGTAATTCTTCTTGATTTGAATTCATTATGGCTGGTTGTATCCCTGGAAGAGGTAATGTAGCAAAAGTTGGAATTGTAGGTGTGACATATGGAATAGGTGAAATCATAATACCACCAGTTTCTGTTTGCCACCATGTATCTACTATTGGGCTATTTTTCCCCCCAATATTTTCGTTGTACCAATTCCATGCTTCTTCATTAATTGGTTCACCTACTGAACCTAATACTTTTAGAGAGGATAAATCATGTTTTTTAACAAATTTCAAATTTTCTTTTGCTAATGCTCTAATAGCTGTTGGAGCAGTATAGAATTGTGTTATTTTATTTTTCTCTATGATTTCCCAAAATCTTCCATAATCAGGATAATTTGGAACTCCTTCAAACATTACTGAGGTTGCTCCGTTAGCAAGTGGTCCATAAACAATATAGCTATGTCCTGTAATCCAACCAATATCAGCAGTACACCAATAGATATCATTCTCCTTATATTGAAATATATTTTTGAATGTGTAGGCAGTATAAACCATATATCCAGCTGTTGAATGGACCATACCTTTAGGTTTTCCTGTAGATCCTGAAGTATATAAAATAAATAATGGATCTTCAGCTTCCATTATTTCAGGTTCACATATATCGGAAGCATTATTAAGTAATGGTTCAACCCATTCATCTCTCCCAGATTCCATCTTTGTTTTTGCATTTATTCTATTGACAACTAAAACTTTTTCAATACACGAACAATCATTTAAAGCTTCATCTACAATTTCTTTAAGATTTATTGTTTTTCTACCACGATAGGAGCCGTCAGAAGTGATTATTAATTTACATTTACTATCGTTAATTCTTGTTGATAAAGCTTGAGAAGAAAAACCTGCAAAAACTACAGAATGAATTGCTCCAATTCTAGCACAAGCTAAAACAGTGATTGCTAGTTCAGGAATCATAGGTAAATAAATGCAAACCCTATCACCTTTTTTAATTCCTTTTTGTTTTAAAATATTAGCAAATTTATTAACACGTTTTGATAAGTTGTTATAGCTAATATGTTCTGTTTTTTCGTTTGGGTTGTTAGGCTCAAATATAATAGCTGTTTTATCGCCTTGTTTTTTAAGATGCCTATCTATACAGTTTTCTGTGATGTTTAGCTTGGCACCTTCAAACCACTTTATATTTGTAGATTCAAAGTCTCCGCTCATTAACGTTTTCCATTTTCCCCTCCATATAAAATTTTTTTCAGCAATTTCTTCCCAAAAAGCATTAGGGTATTCAACAGACTTGCGATAAATCTCAAAGTATTCTTCTAAATTTTTTATTTGGAAATTTTCATGCATCATTATAAGTATTTACAATATTGATTAGGACAGCTTCTATGATTTTACTAAATTGTGGTTTCAAATCTAAAATTAAAAATTAAATTAAAATGAAATCATATCTCTCTTTACTCTTTACTTTAGCTTTTGCCTTCAGTTTCTTTGGTCAAAAAATTGATTTACAACCAGAAAAAAATGTGTTTGATGTTCTGCAAAAGTCTAATAACAAAATTACTGTTAAGACATCAATTAAAAATTTAAACTTTTCAGTTCTTAAAGGAAACTCGATGATCTTTTCAGATATTTCTTTAAATGGTTATTTCACGAATCATAAGGTTGGTTCACCAGATTTACCTACCTTGAATAAACTGATTGATATCCCTTATGATGCCACAATAGAAATTAACATTCTTTCACAAAATGAAGAAATAATAAATTTAAATACTAAATCTATCAACAAAATAGGTCCGGCTCAGCCTTCTATTTCTAAAAGTGATGATGCTTCTCTAGCACCTTTTTATTATGACGCTGATGTTTATAATGCTGATCAGTTTATTACACCTGAACTTGCAGAAGTTGTAAGACTTGGAAAAATGAGGGGACATCAACTAGGAAGGTTGGAGATTTGTCCTTTTAAATATAATCCAGTTACAAATATTTTAAAAGTCATTTCTGAAATAGAGTTAGAAATTAAATTTATTGGTGCTAATCATTCATTAACCGATGATATGCATTCTAAATATTATTCTCATCATTTTAATTCATCATTTAATCAATTAATCAATCATGATAATTCTCATCAAAAAGATATGTTAACAACATATCCTGTTAAATATGTTATTGTAGCGGACCCTTCTTTTCAATCTGCTTTACAGCCATTTGTAGAGTGGAAGACAAAAAAAGGTTTTACTGTAATTGAGGCGTATACAAATAATCCAGCCGTTGGAAATACAACAACTTCTATAAAAGCATATTTAGAAAACTTATATAATGCCGGTACAATAAATGATCCAGCGCCTTCTTATCTATTAATTGTTGGTGACGTTGAACAAGTGCCAGCTTTTGATGGAGATACTGGTAATCATGTCACAGATTTATTTTATTGTGAATATGATGGAGGGGGAGACTTTTATCCTGAGTTATATTATGGTAGGTTTTCAGCCACTAATGTTACTGAATGTCAAGCAATGGTTGATAAAACATTAGAGTATGAAAAGTATACTTTCCCTGACCCAAGTTTTCTTGGAAATACAGTCTTAATATCTGGCGTTGATGCTTCTATGGCCCCAACCTATGGTAATGGGCAAATCAATTATGGAACAGATTATTATTTTAATCCTGCACATTCTATCGCCTCACAAACATATTTATATCCTGCATCTGGTAATAGTGGTGCTCAAATTCTTCAGGATGTAAATAACGGTGCTTGTTTTGTCAATTATACTGCTCATGGGTATGATGAAGGATGGGCAGACCCTTCTTTTACATGTTCAGATGTATATAACATGACTAATTATCGTAAATGTCCTTTAATGATAGGTAATTGTTGTCAATCAAATAAGTTTGATGAACCTGAGTGTTTTGGTGAAGCTCTTTTAAGAGTTCCAAATAAAGGAGCTATTGGTTATATTGGTGGTTCAAATAACACATATTGGAATGAAGATTATTGGTGGGCTGTTGGGTCTGGTTCAATAACTGCAAATCCTACTTATGATCCTTCAACACTGGGTGCTTATGACAAAACATTTCATGAGAATGGAGAAGCTCAAGCAGATTGGCATATAACAAATGCGCAAATGATGCTTGGAGGTAATTTAGCTGTAACTCAGGCTGGACCATCTTTAGAGGAATATTATTATGAAATATATCATCTTATTGGTGACCCTTCATTAATGACATATTATGGTGTTCCATCTGCTATGAATGTTACCCATATGAATGCTGTTCCAATAGGAACATCATCTCTTTATGTAATGGCAGAGCCTGATGCTTATGTATCTATCTCTTTAAATGGTACATTACTAGATGCACAATTAACTGATGCATCTGGTTCAGTTACATTAAATTTTACACCTTTTTCAACTATCGATACAGCTGATGTTGTTGTAACAAAACAAAATAAACAACCATACCAAGGTACCGTTAATATTATAACAACAAGTGCACCTTTTGTTGCATATGACAGCCATGTTAATATTGATGCTGCTGGTAATAATGATGGCTTAGTTGATTATAATGAACAGATAACTCTTGATGTAACATTGGCTAATTTTGGTTCAATTAATGCCAATGGAGTCACAGCTCAATTAATAACTTCAAATCCAAATGTTTCTATTATTGATGATTTTGATACTTGGGGAACAATATTGTCAACCGATACCAAATTAGTAAGTAATGCATTTTCTGTTCAAATTTCTAATGATATCATTGATCAAGAAATTATAAATTATGAGCTTGTAATATCAGACAATAGTTCAAACACATGGTCTTCATTTTTCTCAATGACTGTCAATGCTCCTGTTTTGGATGTTCAAGACCATACAATTTCTGATGTAAATGGTAATGGAAATGGTAGAATTGAAGCAGGTGAGACTGTAGACATAATTATTCCTTCAAATAATGCTGGATCAAGTTCTTGTACTTCTTTATTGGGTACATTATCTTCTACTAGCCCTTATGTTACTATCACGAATAATACATTTGATTTTGGTCAATTAGCTGCTCAAACAAATGCCTCTTCTACTTTTGAAGTAATTATTGATGGTAGTACTCCTTTTGGAGAACAATTAGATTTTACTTATTTATTACAAGACGGAGCATATTCTGAGTCAATTAGTTTTTCAGAGGTTGCAGGATTATTTTCTGAAGATTTCGAAACTGGAGATTATAGTATGTTTAGTTGGAATGTAATTTCTTCGAATCCATGGAATATTGATGATACAGAAGTTTATGAGGGTACATACTCATCTGTGTCTGCTGATATAGGAAATAATTCCTCGTCTACAATGGAAATTGATGTTGATGTACTTTTTGATGGGACTCTTAGTTTTATGAAAAAAGTATCATCTGAAGATAATTATGACTATTTACAGTTCTATATTGATGGTCAATTACAGGGTGAGTGGAGTGGAGAAGTTGACTGGTCACCAGAATCATATTTTGTGACTGCTGGTCAACATACTTTTACATGGATCTATGATAAAGACCAGTATGTTCAAGATGGAGATGATGCTGCTTGGGTAGATTATATTTTATTTCCTCCAATTGACCATCCTTCTCTTTCTGTGGAAGAACATGATTTGTTCACGGAGTTTAATATTTATCCAAATCCTTCAAATGGTTCATTAAACATTAGCGTTAATTCACCATTAGAAAAAGGTGTGTCTATTTTTATATACGACACTAAAGGAAGAATAATTCTTCAGCAAGAAGAAAAAACGAATGTAGGGTTTAATTCATTCAATTATAATCTTAATAAAATTGCTAACGGATTATATTTGATTAATTTATCCGATGGAATTAATTCTATATCCAGACCTATTATAGTTAGAAAATAAATTAAAATGCCTCACATTAAGTGAGGCATTTTTTCTTTTTAATGAGTCATAAATTCTGATTTTAAGTCTTATGAAAAAAATACTATTAATTTTTTTAATTAGCAGTCAATTATTATCAGCTCAAACTCTTAATGACTTATACTTTGGTTCTGATACAACATTTGATATAATTAGTTGGAATATTGAATGGTTTCCAAAGAACAATAATACTGCTAATAAAGTTCAAGAAATTCTTACACGCCTGGAAGCTGACGTTTATGCTTTACAAGAAATTGATGATACTACACTTCTAAAACAAGTTGTATCAAATATACCAGGTTATGAGTGTCATTTTCAAAGCAGTTATTATGGAGGTTTAGCCTACATTTATAATACTAATACTATTCAGATAAACTCTAAGTATGAAATATTTACTTCTCAACCTTATTGGAATGCTTTCCCAAGATCACCTCAGATTCTAGATTGTAATTTTATGGGAGATAACTACATTATTATTAATAATCATTTCAAGTGCTGTGGTGATGGAGTGTTAAATACAAACCAATATAGTGATGAAGAGAATAGAAGATTACAAGCTGTTACTTTCCTTAAACAATATATAGATAATACTCTATCAAATAAAAGGGTAATATTATTAGGAGATCTAAATGATGAATTAACTGATTATCCTGTAAACAATGTGTTTCAGAATTTTATTATTGACAACAATAATTATTTATTCACTGATATTCAAATTGCTCAGGGTAGTAGTACTGATTGGTCTTATCCTACCTGGCCATCTCACCTTGACCACATCCTAATTACTAACGAGCTTTTTGGTGACTTTCAAAATCCTAATTCACTTGTTTCTGTAATTAGAGTTGATGATTATATGGGTAGTTGGAATAATTATGATAATAATGTTTCCGATCATAGACCCATTGGTCTTAAACTTAGTCTAAATAATTTAAGTTATATTCCAGAAATAATAAATAAAAAAAAGAAAGTTATTAAGGTTATAGATGTCTTAGGACGGGAAACTAATAAAAAAACAAATACACCATTATTTTATATTTATGATAATGGAAATGTGGAAAGAAAAATGATTGTTGAGTAATAAAAAAAATCAAAATAAATTATCTGTAACATAATTAATTGGATTCTGAGGAGCTGCAGAAATAACACTACTCAATCTTTCTAGTGGCTTTTTTTGTTTAGATACATCCTTTATAAACTTAAAAGAGCCGCACTGTATTAGAACGGCCCTTTTAAAATTAAGATTTATACTCGAGATTTATTTTAAAACAATTTTCTTAATCAGTTCATTTTCTTCATAAGAAACAGAAACAAAATAAATGCCGGCACTTTTGTTTGATAAATCAATGTTTTTTAATGAAACACCTTCAGACAAACTCGAGTTCTCTGAATATATAATTTCTCCTATTAAGTTCTTTACAGAAATCTCCACATTAGATTGATTCTGGAGTTTTAGTTCGAGTGTAATTTTACCATTTGTTGGATTTGGGAAAATATTTATATTGCCATCACTTACTATTTTATCAAGTCCCACCATACTAACAATTGATGTCTGGATATCAGATCCACAATTATTTGTTACAGTTAAAGTAACTGTGTGAGGCCCAGCATCGGAAAAGATATGATGAGGATTCTCTTCTGTTGAAGTTGATCCATCACCAAAATC
>Ga0160423_10000234_pt1 | contig 43712 bp, 41 predicted proteins | sample CRUFie14St8metaG_FD_108191 | JGI IMG/M metagenome (GOLD analysis project Ga0160423, IMG submission 108191) | Marine microbial communities from the Costa Rica Dome - CRUD Field 142mm St8 metaG | ecosystem: Environmental > Aquatic > Marine > Oceanic > Photic zone | place: Costa Rica: the Eastern...
TAAGAAGCGTATTAGCAGGATTTCTGTTTGTAATGGTCTTATATTTTCTATTCAATACATTCATAAGGGAAGAAGCAATGCCAAAAGTAAAACTTACAACATCCTATGGGGATATCGTGCTTGAGTTAGATCAAGAAAATGCACCAATTTCAACTGAAAATTTCATACAGTACGTTGAAAACGGATTTTATGATGAAACAATTTTTCACAGAGTTATTAATGGTTTTATGATTCAGGGAGGAGGACATCTTGAAGATATGACACCTAAAGATGACAAATTAGAACCAATTATGAATGAAGCCAATAATGGCTTACGCAATGATAGAGGCACAATTGCCATGGCAAGAACAGCTTATCCGCATTCAGCTTCTTCACAATTTTTTATCAATCACGTTGATAATGCTTTTTTAAATTTTAGAACCAGTCAAGTTGAAGAGGGTTGGGGCTATGCTGTATTTGGAAAAGTTACTGAAGGTCTAGATGTGGTTGACAAAATAGCTGACGTCCAGACCACTTCAGTGCAGGGATATCAAGACGTACCTGTTGAAGCAATAAAGATTGTAAAAGCTGAAGTTATTGATTAAAGACTGATAGCCTTTTCTATTTCTTCTTGGGTTTCATATGGTTTAGACATATCTGCCCAGTCTATATCAAAGTTATCCTCAAGCTCTGCATAACTAAGTACGCCAAGCTTTTCGTATTGTGGTTTGACTCTATCGGTCAGCAATCCAATTCTTTTGAGGTTTGGTACGATTTTTGTGAACAACAGGACTCTAAAATTTTGGCCTTGAGCAGTATTTGCCGCAATTTCTTGTGCTTCTTCCGGTGTGTAATCAAGAAATCTTGAAATGACCTCACCAGAAATTAATCTGTTACGCATAACAACACAGGCTTCAAAGGCAAACTGTGCTCTCTCTTCAATTTCATCTTCTGATAAAGTTTTAAGGAAATCCTCTAAATAGTTAACACCAAAAGTCACATGTCTGGCTTCGTCTCTTATTACATAGTGCAAGAGCTGTTTCAGTAGGCCATCATTTAAAATGAATTTCATATTGTTGAAGGCAGCCAAAGCTAAGCCCTCAATAATAATTTGCATACCAATAAACTTAAGATCCCATCTTTCATCGGTAAGAATTTTATCCATTAATGATTTCAAACCTTTAGTTGCTGGATATTGAAAACCAATTTTCTCTTTTAGGTATCTGTTGAAGCCCTCTACGTGGCGTGCTTCGTCAAAAGTTTGTGATGCAGCATACATTTTTGCGTTAAAAGTTGGTGCACATGAGACAAGTTGGGAAGCTACTAATAAAGCTCCCTGTTCTCCATGTAAGAACTGACTAAGGTTCCAGGAAACTTGATGCCTGTCCATTTGCAGTCTCTGCTCCATTGATAAGTCATCTAGACCCACAAGTTCTTCTGGCAATAATCTGAATTCTTGATTTACTAAAAACTCGTCTTTAGGAAAGTTCTCTGACCAATCGAGGTCAGTTGAAACGTTCCAGTTAAGTTTTTTTCCTAGTTCGTAGAGTTTCTTTATTCGATCATCAACAACTGTATAGTCCCAGTTATAAGAGCCAGTGAGTGGCGATTTAAAAATCTCATTAACACATTCAACTGCATCTTGTTCTTTTGGATCTATCTCCAAGTAATTTGTAACTTCTTGAGGCTGATTATCTACTATTTTGTTTTTCATGTTCTTTTAAGAAATACTAGTTTAATATATCCAAAATTATCGAGACAGACAAATGGGAAATAGATTAAATAATAAAGTTGCACTAATAACAGGCGGAGCAGCAGGTTTTGGCAAGGGAACTGCGGCTGTTTTTGCTCGAGAGGGAGCTAAAGTTTATATATCCGACATAAACAAAGAAGGCGGAGAAAAAGTTGCTGAAGAATTAGGTATTAATTTTCTTGAACATGATGTTACAGACGCAGACAGATGGCAAGAAGTCATAGAAGAAATTAAAACGAATGAAAACCAGTTAAATGTTTTAGTAAATAATGCTGGAATTGGTTATATGGGAGACGTTGAAGGTACTACAAATGAAGCCTGGGACATGGTTCATAAAGTTGATCTTGATTCAGTTTTCTATGGTTGTAAATATGCGCTTCCATTGATGCGTGATTCAGGCAATGGCTCAATTATCAATATCTCTTCAATTTCAGGTATTGTGGCTGGTCATAATTTCACGGCCTACAACAGTGCAAAAGCAGCTGTTAGACATTTGTCGAAATCAGTGGCTTTGCATTGTGCAAGAACTACAAAATTAGTTAGATGCAACAGCGTGCATCCAGTTTTTGCACGAACAGAAATATTAGAAGCTTTACTGAATGATACTTCTTCTGACATGCTCGCAAAACTTGAGAAGCAAATTCCTGTTAGAAAGCTTGCTGAAATAGAGGATATTGCCAATGCACTATTATTTTTAGCTTCTGATGAATCAAAAATGATCACGGGCACAGAGATTGTTATTGATGGAGGCTTATCTGCCCAATAATGAAATTAAATCAGTCATTTGAAAATACCCTGGATAGGTTGAAGCTTGAGCAGCTCGATACTTATCTTTATAGGTACAAAGGTAAAAATGCTGGTATCCAGAGAATCTATGGAGGTCAGGTTATAGCGCAAGCATATATCGCTGCTAATTCTACAATCGAAGAAGACAAACACCTGCATTCTCTCCATGCCTATTTTTTGCGACCTGGAATCATGAAACAGCCGGTACTCTTTAGTGTAGACCCTATTAGAAACGGTAGAAGTTTTTCAACAAGAACAGTTAAAGCAATTCAAAATAATGAGATTATTTTTACTATGACTGTTTCCTTTCAGAAAGATGAAGAGGGAATGTCACATAGTATTGATATGCCAAAAGTACCAATGCCTGAAGACCTTAAAGATGAAATTGAAATGCGCACAGAAGACATCGATAAAGTTCCAGAAGAGCTGAGACCATACTTCTTAAAAGAAAGAGAGTATTCAATTAAATGGGTTGAATGGAATGATGTTTTTGAACCAAAAGTTTTGCCACCGATAAGAAACGTTTGGCTAAAACCTAATGGTTTTATACCGCCAGGACGGGAAACACATAATGCCTTTCTTGCTTATATCTCTGATTCGGGAATTCTTGCGCCAGCACTTTTTCCGCATGGCATTAGCTATATGTCGCCTGATCTCATGATGGCAAGTCTTGATCACACCATGTGGTTTCATAAACCAAATTTTGAGTTCAATGATTGGGTGCTTTATGCAACTGATAGCCCTTATACCGGAAACTCAAGGGGCTTAGGTAGAGGAACTTTCTTTTCTCGTGATGGAGAAGTGATAGCTTCTGTAACACAAGAAGGTCTTTTAAGAACTAAAACCAGATAACTCGGCTAAAAATAAGTCTACTTTTTCTGGCTTTATATCCGGCGTAATGCCACTGCCCAAATTAAAGACATAATTTGCTCTATTAAAGAATTTTGCTTTTATTCCCTTTGCTTTTTCGATTAATTCTGCATCGGATAAATGGAAATCTTTTGGATCAAAATTGCCTTGAATTGTTAAATCTTTGTCAATGTAATTATCGACTACATCTGCACAATCGAGATTAAAGCATTTAATTTTTGTATCTTCTAAGAAGTCAGCCAAAATTTTTCCTCTTGTATAAAGAATCAAAGGAATATCATTTGGTAATTGTTCGGCTATTTGATTAATGTAGCTCAATGAAAATTCACTATATTCTTCCTCAAGCATTCCTCCCCATGAATCAAAAATTTGTATGCACTCAGCACCTGCTTTTACCTGCTCTGCTATATACTCCTGAATTATAACTGTTAGCTCTTTTAAGTGAGAATGAGCAATATTTGAATCCGATTGAATAAAACTTTTGATAAGACTTTTATCACTCGGTGACTGACCATAGAACATATATACTAAAAGAGTCCAAGGGCTACCGGTAAAACCTATCAATGGAACATTAATATTGGATTTAATCATTTTAGTAGCTTCAAAGACATAATCTAATTTTTGTATAGCTTGCTTTGAACTAAGTCTTAATGATCTATCCTTTAAAATCGAATTCTCAAAGACAGGCCCCTTGCCTGCTATAAATTCAACTGACAAGTTCATTGCATCTGGAATAGTCAATATATCTGTGAAGGTTATAGCTGCATCCAAAGGAAACCTTCTCAGTGGCTGCAATGTTAGCTCATTACATACTTCTGGTTTTTTTATCATTTCAAAGAAGTCAGAGTAATTTTTGCGCACTTCCATATATTCAGGCAAATATCTGCCAGCTTGTCTCAAAAGCCAAATTGGAACTCGAGCTTGATTATTTTCTCGTTTAAGCGCCTCAAGAAAAATTTTATTTTGTGAAGTCATCAATAAATTTACTAATAAATGTTTTCAAGCTTTCTTCGGAAGTTTCTTGGTAGATAAAAGGAGCTCCAATTTCATTAATAAGAACTAGATTTATAGCGTTGGTATTCTTTTTATCTTTCTTCATGGCTTCAAAGATTATGTCGGTATCAAATTTTACATCCTTGAAGTCATATTCAAATTCATTCATAACTTTTATTGCTAAATCAAGCTCATCTTTTTCTAATTTACCAAGTTTATTCGAGTATTTAAGAGCCATGATCATGCCTATCATAACAGCGTGTCCATGAAGTATTGGAGCATCATAATTTGCTGATTCGATCCCATGAGCAAAGGTATGACCAAAATTTAAAAACTTTCTTTGTCCGCTTTCTTGAAAATCTTGTTGTACTATATTTGCCTTGGTTTCCAATGACTCTTTTATACACTTTAAAAGTACATCTTGATCAAGATTCATAATCGCTTCTGATTGCTCAGAAAGCCTAATTAAAGAATCTCTAGAAGTAATTAAGCAATGTTTTATAACTTCAGCTAAGCCATTCAGAAACTCTTGCTTTTGTAAGGTTACAAGGAAATCTGAACAAATAAATATTTCTGTAGGGTTATAAAAAGAGCCAATAAAGTTTTTTATTTTTCCATGGTTGATTCCTGTTTTCCCACCAATTGATGCATCCACTTGCGCTAAGAGAGAAGTTGGTATTTGCATATATTTAATCCCTCTCATATAAGTTGCAGCCACAAACCCAGCTAAGTCTGTTACCGCACCACCACCGAAACCTACAACAAAATCATGCCTATTAAAATTTTTACTTTGCATAAGTTCAATAACACTCATGTAGGTTTCTATATCTTTTTGTTTTTCTGCCTCCTCAATCTCAAAAATCGAAAAGTTATTAGCCGTAAGAACATTTTTGAATTCTGGATGTTGCTCAAGAACTTTTTTATCAGCAACAACACAGTATTTAACTGACTCATCATAATTTTCAAAAATATGATTTGGATCTTTTAGAAAAGATACCTTTACATTTTGTTCTTCAGCTTTAAAAACTAAATTTTTCATGATTCATTATTTCTTCAACAACTGTTTCAATGTTTTTGCCATCAATATTTACCTTTTTGCTAGCACATTCATTGTAGAGTTGTTCTCTTCCATTAAATAACTCAATAAATTCCTCTAAATCCATATCTTTAAGTAAGGGCCTTTTATCTCTCAAGACCGTTGCTCTTTCATAAAGTAATTCAGGTGAGCCATTCAAAAAATAAACTCTATTGTCACCGAGAATTTCTCTGTTTTCCGGCGCAAGAATTATACCACCACCTGTTGCTATTACTTGATTTGACCTGCTCAGCGATTCTACTAGCAACTCTCTTTCCGCAGATCTAAACTTTTCTGAACCATATTGATCAAAGATTTCTGCAATACTTAAGTTGAACCTCTTTTCAATACCTCCATCTAAATCATAGAATGTATTCTTAAGGTATTTTGATAGTAATTTTCCAACGGAAGATTTACCGCAACCCATCATACCTATTAAGTAAATGTTCATAACAAAAAAGTGAATGAAATAATAATATATAAATCATGGCAATCCTAAGATTATCTCTTGTTTTATTGCAGGGCGTGTTCTTGCTTGTTGGGCTTGTTTATTTAATTTTTTCTAAAGATTTACCCAAGATTGAGACCATTACTGAGATAAAACTGACAAATCCTATGAGAATCTATTCAGCTGATGATCAGCTTATTGGTTTATTTGGAACGGAAAAGCGACAGATTGTTGAATTTTCAGAGATTCCGGAAAACCTTAAAAATGCCATCATTGCTGCTGAAGATGGCGACTTCTTTGATCATTCAGGTGTTGAGATAACTAGCTTAATGAGAGCACTCTATGGAGAAATATCAGGACAGTCACTTGGTGGAGGTGGCACTATTACTATGCAGGTTGTTAGAAACTATGTTTTATCTTTTGAGCGTACTTATGAGAGGAAACTTAAAGAAATTTTCCTAGCTTGGAAGCTGGAAGACTTATTAACTAAAGAAGAAATCTTTGAGCTTTATTTTAATAAAGCATTTTTAGGCAATCGAAATTATGGATTTGCCGCTGCCTATCAATATTACTTTGGCAAAGATTTCTCAGAAGCAACTATTGCTGAATCAGCATTACTAGCTGGGATACTGCAAACACCATCAAGAGTTAACCCTGTTAGGAACCCAATTGCCTCAAAAAAAAGGCGTGATCTTATATTAAGAAGAATGTACAACAGGGACTTTATATCGGATGAACAATTAAACACTGCAAAACAAGTAGTCGTAACAGGTGAAAGTTTTGGTCCTAAAATCAATGTTGAAGCAGAATACATCGCAGAAAAAATTAGATCTGAAATTATCAATAAATTTGGTTTAGATGCATATGAAGATGGGATGAACATATACACAACTATCGATTCTGACTTACAAAAAAATGCAATAAATGCTCTTAGGAACAATTTATACAAATATGATCAAAAATATGGTTGGAGAGATGAACAAGTATTTCGGGATTTTAATTTTTCTATACTGCGAAGCGCTTATCAGGAAGAGGGTTTATTTTTAATTCCAGCAAGAGTCGATTATGAACAAGCGAAAGAGGAAAACCTGAACCGTTTGCAGAACCTTTTGGATTCTAAAACTAAAATCGACTATCTTGAGCCAAGTATCGTTATTGCAATTGATAAAAATAAAATTCAAACACTTAACGCTAAGTTAGAATTCAAAGAATATCCCTGGTTATCAGATGAATATAAATGGGCAAGAACCTCTAACTCTGATGGTACTAAATCACCAATACCAAATAGCTTTTTAGATTTTATTGAGGTTGGAAGTCTGGTATATGGTGGAGAAAAAGATGGAACAAACATAATCTCACAAGTTCCTGTTGCAGAGGCTTCGTTTGTGGCGGTTGATGCTCTCAAAGGTCACCTTATTGCATATGTAGGCGGTTTTGACTTTAGTAAATCTAAATTCGACAGGGCAGCAAATTCTAAGCTATTGCCAGGATCAAGCATTAAGCCCTTCATTTATGCTTGTGCTTTCGAAAATGGTTTGAATCCGTCATCAATTTTCATAGATGGCCCAATAATTTTTGATGATGAAAAGCTTGAAAGTACATGGCGGCCTAGAAATAATTCCGGAGAATTTTATGGCCCAATTAGATTGCGTGAGTCTTTAATTCAATCCCTAAATATTGTTTCCATAAAACTGGTTCAATCAATGGGCCTTCCCAAAACTCTTGAATGTTTTAAAAAATACAAATTCGATGAGGAAATGCTGACAAATGATCTTTCTATAGCTTTGGGTACTGGCACAATTAATCCATTGAAAGCAGCAAAGCAGTTTTCAGCAATTGTTAATAATGGAAAATTACAAGATATCGCCTACATTGATCGAATAGAGGATATCAATGGCAAAATTATTTATGATCCAGAAAAAAATTATTCAAAACAGCTTGATAGTGGAAGATCTATAAGCTTTCCTTGGTTAAGTGATGAAGAATTTGATTATACAAATAAGCCAATGATAAGTTTCAAGGAATCTAAAGAGGTTGAAGTGATGGACGAGAGGGTAGCTTTTCTGCTTTCAAATATTTTAAGTGAGGCGTTAGTAAGAAATGCAAATAGAAGGGGTTTAAACATACCTGTTAAAAATATGGGAGGAAAAACAGGCACAACTAATGACGCAACTAGCACTTGGTTTTCCGGTTATGCTGCTAATGTAGTTGCCTCAGCATGGGTTGGGAAAGATGATGGCTCCTCGCTAGGAGAAAACGAATTTGGAAGTACAAATGCACTGCCAATCTGGCTCGATTTTATGACACTTTCAAAAAATGAATTATCAGACCATGCCATAGACATTCCGGAGGGCATAGCAGCAATAAGAATTGATAAAAAGACGGGTAACGTATCAAAATCCTTTGAAAATAGTTACTTCGAGTATTTTCTAGAAGAAAATGTGGAAAGTGTCTTAAATCTAGAAAAAAAAGACTCTGAATTAAATCAAATTCTCAATTAATCAAAAGCTAGCTCAAGCTCAGGAAAAATACGTTTCAAATTTGATTCAAATCTACCCTTAATCATATTCAGATCTTCTTGTGTTTCAGCCTCAAATCTAAAGACAAGTTTCGGGCTGGTATTTGAGGCGCGCAATAAACCCCAAGCTGTCCCGATTGTGATTCTGATTCCATCGATTGTATTTATCTCTGCATCATGAATGTCATGCCCCTCAATAAAATCATCAACCATTTTAAATTTGTTGCCATCATCAACTTCTAAATTTAATTCAGGTGTTGAAAATGTTTTGGGAAATTCATGAATTATTTCTGAAGCAGTCTGTTTGCTTTGCGCAATAATTTTAGATAGCACAGTAGCAGTAAAAATTGCATCATCAAAACCATACCAATTATGATTAATGAAAATATGGCCTGACATTTCACCACCCAAAATTGCTTGCTTGTCTTTAATTGTTCTTTTGATATTGAAATGGCCTGTTTTTTCCATAATAGGCATTCCTCCGTGATCTATAATTAATTTTGGTAATTGACTGGAACACTTAACATCGTAAACAATAGAGCCTTTTTTCTGTTCAAGATAAAAGCGTGAAAGCAACATGATTAGGTGATCAGCTAAAACTGATTGACCATCATTTGTTATCATTCCTACCCTGTCCCCATCTCCGTCGAATGCAAACCCAACGTCAGCATTGTGCTCTAGAACAACTTTTTTTAAATCAGTAAGATTCTTTTCTTTGCTTGGATCAGGATGATGGTTAGGGAAATTACCATCTGGTTCTCTATAGATAGAATGAGTATCTATTCCAAGTTTTGTAAATATTTGATGGGCAACTTCGCCAGCTGCCCCATTACCACTATCAAGAACTACCTTAATTGGCTCTTCAATTTCAATCAGTTTACCTACCTCGTCCAAATATTTTGAGATGAGATCAATCTTCTCAATATTTTGATTGCCCTCTTGAAAACTACCTAAAGCTCTCACTTCATCGAGTAATTCTGTGCCGGAAACTGCATCATCATTAATCACCATTTTTAAGCCATTATCGTCTTTAGGGTTATGGCTTCCAGTAATCATCACACCATTAGGAGATTCACCAACTTTAGTAGCGTAATAAACAAGTGGAGTAGGTACTAAACCAATATCTAGAACTTTTATTCCAACTGAATTGAAACCAACACATAAAGCTTTAAAGATTCGACTAGCTGATAACCTGCTATCGTGACCAATATAAACAGATCTATGTCCATTGTTTGCAATTCTAGCTCCAAGAACACAGGCTATTTTTGTAATAGTTAGATCATCGAGGTCTAATTTTGAATTGCCTCTTATATCGTATGCTCTGAAAATGTTTTCGTTCATTATGTTTAAAAAAACTTTCAAACAATTATACTACCCCTATGTCAAATACTTATTGGTTAAACGGAAAATATGTTGAAAAAGAAGATGCTTATATAAGCCCATTAACACACACATTACACTATGGACTTGGAGCATTCGAAGGGGTTAGATCATACGCTTCAGAAGACGGAAAAAGCGTTAACATTTTTAGGCTAAAAGAACACACAGAAAGATTATTTGAATCTTCAAAAATCATTAATGTGCCAATTGATTATTCTTTCGAGGAAGTAATGAATGCGCAATTAGGTGTTATTGAAAAATCAGGACTCAAAGATGCTTACATAAGACCATTGATTTATCTGAATAGTGAACAACTGGGATTAGATATTGATGGAATGGGATCTCATTTAATGATTTCATGCTGGGAATGGCCATCTTATTTTGGAGCAGAATCACTTGAATCAGGTATAGATGTGATGGTCTCATCTTTTACACGTCAATTTCCAAATAGCCTGATGACAAAGTCAAAAATATCAGGTGGTTATGTCAATGGAGTAATGGCACATGATCAAGCAAAGAGGAATGGATATCAGGAAGCTATTTTGCTTGATACCAACGGATTTGTTGCAGAGGGGAGTGGTCAAAATATATTTATTATTAAAAACGGTAAATTAATGACTCCAGAGTTAATGTGTTGTCTTAACGGAATCACAAGAAGATCTGTAATACAGATAGCTAAGGATCATGGTATCGAAGTTATTGAAAGACAGATAACAAGAGATGAACTTTATACCGCCGATGAAATATTTTTCTGTGGCACTGCTGTAGAAATCACACCAATCAGATCAGTTGATAAGATTAATGTGGGAGTAGGCAAAAGAGGAGAAATAACTAAGAAAATCCAAGAAACATATATCTCAGCTGTACGTGCTAACGCTGATCAATATAAAGACTGGCTATCTCAAGTTTGATGCCTAGCCTCAAAATTGGATTATTAAGTTATCGAAGTGATCCTTTTTCTGGAGGCCAAGGCATATATTTAAAGAATGTTGCGGAAGCATTAGTTCAAAGAAATCACGAAGTTACTATATATTCCGCTAAGCCACTTCCAATAGTTTCTAGTGATGTAAGAATTGTAGAAATAGATACTCCAGGGTATTTCGAAACATTTGATCCATTAGAAAGATTGAATATCTTTCGCTCCAGAACTAAAAACCAGATGGAAATTTTAGATTTTTTGGATACATTTACAGGCACTTTTACTGAGCCTATATTTTTTGGAGAGCGTTTGCTGAAAAATAAGGATTTCCAAGATAATTTAGATACATTTGACATAATTCACGATAATCAATCAATGAGCAGTTACCCTGAAACTGTTCGGAAAAAACTTGTTACCACTTTGCACCACCCAATCCATATTGATAGGGACATTGATTTAAGCTCTGAAAGTAGTTTTTTTGCCAAACTTTCTATTAAAAGGTGGTACTCATTTCTTAATATGCAAAAAAAGAACCTCTCCAAGGCTCCTTGTATCATTTCACCCTCTGTTTCATCAAAAAAAGACATTCAAAAGTTCTTTAATATACCTGAAGAGAAAATAAAGGTTATTTGGAATGGAATAGATCTTAATGATTGTAAGCATCAAATAAGAGAGGGTTTTCAGCCGAAATTTGTAACGATTATCAGCTCTGATGTGCCGATGAAAAATTTAAAAACAATTATCAAAGCAGTTCATTTATTAAGAAATGAAGTACCAGAAATATCGCTGACTATTATTGGTGATCTGCGTGAAGAAAATAAAAAATTAATTGAGGATCTGAAGCTAGAGAAAGAAATAATTTATCTTGGAAAGGTTGATAGGCCCGAGTTAATAAAGATACTAAATAATTCTTTTATCGGTATTTCTGCATCGTCTTACGAGGGGTTTGGCTTTCCGTCAGTAGAAATGATTTCTACAGGTTTGCCTGTCATAGTGTCAAATAAAGCATCTTTACCAGAATTAGCTGGTGATGCAGGATTAACTTTTGAACCATCAAGTCCAACAGACTTAAAAGAAAAGATGCTTAGTGTTGTAAATAATGTAAATCTGAGAGAGGAGCTACAACAAAATTCTAAGCTTAGAAGAGATGATTTTTTTGGATGGGACGAGTATGCTAAAAAGCTTGAAGTTCTTTACCAAGAGTTAATTAGTGGACACTTTTAAATTTAATACGCTTAATCTAAAGAAAATAAAAACTGCCATTGATGTTGGTTGTGGAAATGGAAGACATCTTAAATCCCTTGGTTTCAAACTAAAAAATGCAAGCATCATTGGTATTGATCAATCAACCCATGAAATTGGAAAGCTTAATGAAGAATTCTCAGATTACTTTTGCTCAAATTTAAATAAGTATCAATTTATAGAAGGAGACGTAAGAGATATTGATTTGCCGAGTAACTCACAAGATCTTGTGATTTGTTCTGAGGTCTTAGAGCATGTTCCAAATTTTAAAGATGTATTAAAAGAATGTTACAGAATTTTGAAACCTGGATCGGTAATGTTGATAAGTGTTCCGAGTTATTTTCCAGAGAGTTTATGCTGGATGTATTCAAAAGCCTATATGCAGACTCCTGGTGGTCACATAAGAATTTTCAAAAAACGTTTTTTGAAAGAATGTTTTAAAGAACTAAACTTAAAAATATTTAAGCATCACAGAGAACATTCCATGCATTCAATATATTGGATTCTCAAAGCACGAAATAATATGGAAGAAAATCAATTTCTCAAATCTTTTCATGCTCTCTTGGTAAGGCAGATGTTTGGCCAAGCAAATTTATCTTTGCAAATTGAAAAGGCACTTAATCCCATTTTTGGAAAATCAGAGTGCTTCTATCTAAGAAAATGAACCCAGAAGAATTAAAAAATCATCTGCTCCCTGCAAAGAATTGGATAATTACAAATCAAAAAACTAATGGCGCAATACTTTGGGATGAATCTGGTAAATGGGATGCATGGGATCACAGTGAATGTTTAATTGCTCTGGCTATCTACGAAGATTGGGAAGCTTTTGAATTAGGAATCGAATTTTTAATAGAAAACTTGAGCCATGAATCTCTTATTAAATCAGAATTTGTTAATGGAAAAATAAGCCAAGATTATTATGAAGCTCACCATGTGGCGTATGTATTTCTGCCTTTATTGCAGCGATTTTTCATAGATAGAAACCTTTCATTTTTGCAAAAACATAGAGATTTAATTCATGAAATCTATAAATCTACAAAAACTTTTCAAAATCTAGATGGTTTCTATCATTGGGCAAAAGATAAGAATGGATTTTCAGATAATTCCTTAATCACCTCGACTTGTTCAATTGAGCTCTCAAGAAGAGCATATAATCAGCTTTGTGAAATTTTAGGTGATAGTGAAAAAATTGATTCAAAACCAATAATAACAAAAGAAAACTTAAGCTCTGAAGCATTCAACCGTGATGGTATTGATAGGTCAAGGTTCTCCATGGATTCTTACTACCCAATGTTATGTAATATTGTAAGTCCTGACGCAATATATAAATTAATTGAAAACTTTTATGTAGAAGGTTTGGGGATTAAGTGTGTTAAAGAGGAGCCTTGGGTTACTTTCGCTGAAACATCAGAGTGTGTCATGGCTTTGTATAAGTCTGGTGAGCATGACAAAGCTAAAGAAATTTTTAAGCATATTCTCAGTCATGCTAACCATCGAAATTATTTTCCAACTGGTTATCAGTATGAATTGGAAATCTACTGGCCGGAGGAAAATTCTACATGGACTAATGCAGCAATAATTATGGCAGCAGACTGTCTTTTTGATTTTAATAAGAAAGAAAAAGTAATACTAATATAAAAGCACCAAACTATTTACTCTTTCTACCAGACGAAACCCATCACTTATGGCTCTTTCGTATATTTCTTTTGGTGCTTGACCGCCTTCTTCAGGTGAATCATAAATATCATGTATTGCAAGACAACCACCTTTCCGCAATTTATTCTTCCAAGCATCATAATCTGTATTAGCAGATTTAAATGTATGGCTACCATCAATGAATATTAAATCTAATTTATCTGAAATTATTTTTGACGCTTCAATTGATTTCATAACAATTGGCTTAACATGTTTTTCTAAATTAAATTTTTTAATATTTTCCTGAAATAATGGGAGCGTATTAACTCTTTTGTTTGTATGGTCGTATATTTCTTCATCAAAGTATTCCTCACCAAATTGTTGTTCCTCAGAGCCTTGATGATGGTCAACAGAATATAGAATTGAGTCATTTTCTTGGCAAGCTAGACCTAAATAACATGCTGATTTGCCACAATAAGAACCAATTTCCACACAAATTCCTTTTTGGCTCACTGATTTGCAATGGTTATACAAAGCAATTCCTTCATCTCTGTGAAGAAAACCCTTTATTTGATCAAAATTTTCAATCATAAATTTCTGGTGCTTGAGATTTAAATCTCCTGTGATGCCATAAATAATGTTCAGGTGCTCTATTCACACTCTCTTCAATCAAGCGGTTAATTTTTTCAGCAAATTCTTCTTTTGATTCTGCGATATTAGAAATATCACTTAATTCAAATTTATAACCAATATTAGTTTTATAGAAATCCAAATAAATTATTTTACAACCCGTAATTTTTTTTAGTGTGAAGGGAACTGTGGTTGTTAAACATCTTTTTCCAAAGAAACTTGAAACAATTGATCTTTTATTTTGATAATCTTGGTCAGGACCATATAAAACAGTTTTACCTTCTTTTATCCATTTTATAAGTTCCTGTACATTTGATTTTGAAGTGAGGCCTTGCATTCCTTTAAGCCTTCCTCTTTGCTGAAGTGCTTGTAAAGCAGCAATATTATTTGGTCTTTCCATTCCATAAATAAGAAATTTTTCAGAAATTAAGCGAGCAGATAATTCTAAAAATACACTATGCCTAAAAAGCAACAAAACACCTTTTTTTTCGGATTGTGCTTTGGAAAGAATTTCAGCATTTTGATATTCACAATGGTATTCGACTATCTGTTTCTTGGTAGCATTCCAAGCAAAATTATTTTCATATAGGGCTAGAAAAGTATCATCCCAAATTTTTTCAATCAGCTCATCTTTCCAATTAATATCCTTATCGGGATAACAATGATAAATATTTGCAGTGATTATTTTTTTTCTCTTCTGCATACGCCTACTTAAAACTTTCCATATAGATGAATTTTTATTCTCAAATATACTTCTCGGCAAAAGGCTTAGAGATTTTGTGAGACCAATTAACAGTGCAAGAATGATATTATTCATTTGATGTTTATTTTATATAACCTTTTTTACTTATTGTTTATACCTCTAATTATAATCAGAGACATTCTAACTATTGATAAAAATCAGCTAAAAACTGTTGCACAAAGACTAGGTTTTAAATTAGGAAAATCACGAGAAGATACAATTTGGTTGCACGGTGTAAGTCTAGGCGAATCAAAAATAGTAATACCTCTTGCAAAAAAAATTGCTGAACAAGGGATTAAAGTATTAGTAAGCAGCACAACAAATACAGGCAGAAAAGAAATAGAAAATAAATTGAGTAATACAAGCATAGAAACAATTCCATTCCCTTATGATTTAGGAAGCATACATAAAAAAATCATAAATCAATATCAGGTAAAAAAGATTATCCTTTTTGAGAGTGAATTCTGGCCTAATCTCATTAATAGTTCAGATGATGTAAAAGTTATATCAATAAATACTTCAGTTTCAGACCAAAGCTTTAAAAGATATAAGTTTTTTAAAAATTTTTCGAAACATATTTTTTCAAGAGTAAATTTATTTCTCGCGCAAACAGAAGAAACTGTGGACAGATTAAAAGAGCTTGGTGCAGGTGATATTAAATTATTAGGAAATATTAAGAATAATCCAGAAAATTATTCGGTTGATGGAGAGTTAGCAGAAAGTTTTGCAACTCTTATAGATGATAATGCTGTAAAGGTAGTTTTGGGCAGCTCACATGAGGGTGAAGAAGAATTTTTCTATGAAGCTTTAAAGGACTTACAAGGTTTAAAATTAATAATTGCCCCAAGACATCCTGAGAGAATTAATGGGATCATTGAAACGTTCGAAAAAAGATCAGTAAATTGTGTAAAGTTTTCTAATTTACTTGAAGGAGAAAACTCAAATACAAATGACATAGTAATATTTGATTTAACTGGAGAATTATTAAATTTTTATTCAGTTTGCGATATTGCAGTTGTTGCAGGCAGCATAAAATTTGATAGGGGTCATAATTTTATGGAACCAACATATGCTGATACTCTCTCTATAACAGGATCAAAATTAGAAAATTATAAAGAACTTAAGAAAAGACTTTGTGATTCTGGAGTCTATGAGACATTTAGCGATTCCGTCGAGCTGAAAAATCTAGTCTTAAAATACCTTGACCAAAATGCTAGGGAGCAAAAATTAAAAAGCCAAAAAATAGAGCTTGAAAAAATTTCAAGCACTTATGATGAGGTTATAGCAGCAATTAATGAACTATAAATATGCTTGTCCTGCAATTTTTTTAATTGGACCGACTGCAGTAGGTAAAACAGACTTAGCTGTCAGTTTAGTTGATAAGTTTCCAATCGAAATCGTAAGCATAGATAGTGCGATGGTTTATTCAGAACTAGATATAGGAACATGTAAGCCTAGCAAAGAGATATTGAAACTAAAAAAGCACCACTTAATCGATATTTTAGAACCTACTGAGAAATTTGATGTTGGAGTTTTTTTGGACCACCTTGATGCTGCTATGTTAAGCATAGCTTCCAATAATAAAATACCGATATTTGTTGGTGGATCGATGATGTTTCATAAAATCCTTTTCGATGGTATTCATAATTTTCCAAGTAGTCAGAAAGTTAGGAGCATGATCCAAGACCAAAAATTAAATGAGGGGTATGAGAAACTTTTAGAGCAACTTCAAGAGCTTGATGAAATTACATTTAAATCAATAGATACAAATAATTACAGAAGAGTCGAAAGAGCACTTGAAATTATCGAACTCTCGAATCAAAAGTTATCTGATCTTAAGAAAGAACCTAAAGAGCAATTTTTTGATCCAAAAAAATCTCTCATTCTAGGCATGACAGATTCAAAAGAAAATCTTTTAGATACAGCCAAGAAGAGATTAAATAAAATTTTAGATGACGGATTTTTAATAGAGCTTGAGAATTTAATAAATAGCTATAAATTAACTGCTGATATGCAGAGTATGAATTCGATAAATTACAAACAATTTTATCCATATGCTTTTGGAAAGATGAAACTTGATGAGTCATTTGCAGACGCTTTGAGTGCTACGAATCAACTTATCAAAACACAGCTTACATGGATGAAAAAGTTCGATTTTGACGACTGTATGAATCAAAGCAATCAAAAAAAATCAATGTTTTTTTCTGATACAATAAACACTTATCTAAGGAGCTTTAATAAATGAGTTGGAATCCAAATGACAATGATCCATGGGGTAGAAAAAACTCACCCCCAGATCTAGACGATGCAATAAAACAGTTAAGAAAGATGTTCTTTTCAGGTGGTACTGGTGGCAGTGGAGGAGGACCTACTGGCATTAAATTTAATTTTAAGTTTTTCTCATACCTGTTTTTAGGCTTAATTGCCTTGTATGTCTTCCTAGGAATTAGAATTGTAAATGAAGCAGATAGACTGGTTGTTTTAAGATTAGGTGAGTTTAATAGAGTGCTAGGACCAGGTTTACAATTTCACCTTCCTGGTATTGAGGAAATCTATGCTGAAGAAAATATTTCAAAAATTAGAACATTTGTTCTTCCAACAAACATGCTTACTAAAGACGAAAATATTGTCGATATTGAGCTCAACGTGCAGTACACAATAAGTGATTTAGTTAAGTATTCTTTAAATGTCGAAGATCCAGAAATTACAATAAGACAAGCTACAGAAAGTGCTTTAAGACATGTGGTCGGAGAAAATAATATGGATAACTTGCTTACTTCTGGTGCTGCAGCGATAAGTTCAGGAATCTTGCTGAGATTAGAAGAGTATCTTGATATTTACGATGCAGGAATATCAGTGCAACAAGTCAATATCGAGCAAAGACAACCTCCGACTGAAGTTATAGATTCATTTAGAGATGTTGTTGCTGCTAGAGAGGACAAAGAGAGACTTAGAAATGAAGCGGAAAAATATGCATTATCAATTGTTCCACAAGCAAGAGGTGAAGCACAAAGACAGTTACAAGATGCTGAAGCATACCGACAAAAAGTCATTGCAGTTGCTGAGGGTGAATCTGAAAGATTTAAAGCATTATTAGTTGAGTATGAAAAGGCACCTGTAGTTACAAGAGAAAGACTTTATATTGATGCGCTGGAAGAAGTACTTTCGTCTAGTACTAAGGTAATGATTGACGTTGAAGGTGGAAATAATTTGCTTTATTTGCCCTTAGACCAACTGATTAAAAAACAGGAGGAAGATGATGAATAAAAATACATTTATAACATTACTTGCTCTGCTGATAGTTGTAACTCTTTTTCAAGCAATTGTTATTGTCAGAGATACAGAAAAAGCAATTTTACTTAAGTTAGGTGCTTTTGAAAGGACACTTGAGCCTGGATTAAACTTCAAGGTTCCTTTTGTTGATAGCGTTATTAAGTTTGAAGGTAGACTGCGTTCACTTGATACTCCGCCGGACAGAGTTCTTTCTAGTGAGGCCAAACCTTTGAATGTCGATTCATTTGTGAAATATAAAATTGTTGATGCTGAAACTTATTACACCTCAACTAATGGTGGTCAAGATAGAGTTGCGGAGGATACTTTACAAAGAAGGATAAAAGATAAGCTAAGAAATGAATTCGGTAAGAGAACATTGCAGGAAGTGGTATCTGGTGACAGAGATGGACTCATGCTTTCACTAAAGAATTCACTTGGAGAAGATTCAGCACAGCTTGGTGTAGAGATCATTGATTTTAGAGTTAAAAGAATCGATTTCGAACGTGAAATCCGAACTTCAGTGTTTGAAAGAATGAAAACTGAAAGGAACAGGATAGCTGAGGAGCTCAGAGCAGAAGGGCGTGAGTCTGCAGAAAAAATTAGAGCTGACGCCGATAAGCAAAGAACAATTATTTTAGCTAACGCTACAAGAGAATCAGAAAAAATTAGAGGTGCTGGAGATGCAACAGCAACTGCAACTTATGCAGAAGCTTATAATCGAGATCCTGAATTTTATGATTTCACTAGAAGCCTGAAGGCTTATAAAGAAACTTTCAATGATGAGGGAGATATTTTATTAATAGACCCAGATAGTGACTATTTTAAATATCTCAACAAGTCAGAAAAACGTTAGTCTTAATGGAAAAGTCCCTTATCCTTGTAGGTACTCAATGGGGTGATGAAGGAAAAGGGAAAATAGTAGATTTCTTCTCTAAGAAATTCAAAGCTGTTTGTCGTTTTCAAGGTGGCCATAATGCTGGCCACACTATCTATAAAGAAGATGAAAAGTTTGTTCTGCATTTAATTCCGTCTGGTATATTTTATGATCACGTCTCATGCTTCATTGGTCAGGGTGTAATTCTTTCTATTGATTCACTTCTTGAGGAGATTAAACAACTTGAGGCAAAGGGTATAAATCTTGAAGGTAAACTGCGTATTAGCAGATACTGTAGTTTACTTTTACCAATACACGCAAAAATTGATCAGTTAAGAGAGGACAAAAAAAATTCTATTGGCACAACAAGAAGAGGTATTGGACCAGCCTACGAAGACAAAACGGCAAGAAGAAGTATTAAAGCTTTTGATTTAGAAGACAGAGAGCTCCTTGAACAAAAATTAAAAGACCTAGTGCAGTACTATAATTTCCAAGTTGAGAGTATTCATGATTCAGAACCTTTTAAATACGAAGAAGTTCTGGCTAATCTAATTTCTAGCTATGAAGAGGCTTCTAGGTACTTTGGAGATGTAACTGACTCATTAGAAGAAATATATGAGGAGGGCGGCCATATTCTTTATGAAGGAGCTCAAGGTACACTTTTAGATGTAGATTATGGTACTTATCCATATGTTACGTCTTCAAATACATTAGCTACATCTGTTGGTGTTGGTTCTGGGTTTCCCAAAAGCATATTCTCTGATGTGCTTGGAGTTGCTAAAGCCTATACAACTAGAGTAGGTGCTGGACCTTTTCCAACTGAACTTTTTTGTGAAGAAGGAGAGAAAATAGCTGAGCTTGGGCATGAGTTTGGAGCTACAACTGGAAGACCAAGAAGGTGTGGTTGGCTAGATCTAGTTGCATTAAGATATTCTGCGAAATTAAATAACCTAACAAACTTATGTATTACAAAACTGGATGTTTTGGATTCCTTTGAAAATATTAAAGTTTGTGTCTCATATCAAATCGACGAAAAAGAAACTTCATTCAAATCAAGACAACTACATAAAGTAGAGCCAGTATATAAAGAATTTAGAGGTTGGAACTGTTCACTTGATGCTTGCAAGAGTTATGATGAGCTTCCAGCTGAAGCTAAATCTTTCTTGGAATACATAGAAGATTTTGTGGGTGTAAAAATTAGTCTTATTTCAAACGGCCCAAATAGGGATGATTTAATCCATAGATAAATCAAGCGCTCTATCTCGAGCAGCATCTATGCTATCTGAAAATATTTTTACAAACTCTTTATCATATAAAAGATTTAAACCTGCCTCGGTTGTGCCACCTTTAGATTTAATGCTTAGAATTAGCTCTTCTATATTTTGACCATCTTTAATTGAACTGATAAGACTTGTCAGAAATAAGAGTGTGATATCTCTTTTTGATACATCAGGCGGTAATAATTCACTTAGCCTATTTTCAAACTCATTTATTATCTCGAAGAAGAACGCTGGCCCACTACCAATTAATGAAGTATGCAAATTGATTTGATTTTCATCCTGTACTTCAAATGCTTTACCTAGATAATTGAAGATTTCCACGATTTTTGAATTATCATCATTGGAATAGACACTTGTAATGCCAAGATTATTTTTTGCTCCTATATTCGGCATTGCTCTAAAAACTTTATTATTGGGAAACATAGTATTTAAGCTTTGAAGTGTTACACCAGCAGCAACACTCACAATAATTAAATCTTTTGAAATAATTTTGCTCATTTTCTGACATAGATCATACATATCGTTGGGTTTAACACATACGACAGCGATATCTGCTTCATGACAAATTTCATCTAAAGAAAAAACGGGGATTGATTTAGTTGCTAACCAGTTAGTGTTATTAGGGTTTCTATCATGACCAAGGATTTTGTAATTATTATTTTCAATAAGACCTTCAATCAGAGCCTTTGCCATGTGGCCACACCCTATAAAACCAATTTTTTCCATTCTATGATTTTAGTAATTTTTCTAGTGTAGCGTTGATAAATTTGAACGAATTATCAGCACAAAATTTTTTGCCTAATCTCACGCCTTCATCAATAAGTACTTCTTTAGGTGTGTCCTCAAGCTCATTTTCAGCAGATATGATCATCAGAATATTCTCTTCCATTACTTCTATAGTTTTTATTCCAAATAACTCTAGTTCAGCTTGAGCATGAATGTATTTGGTTAACTCTTTTTTATTTTTAGTTACATGAGTAAAAATATTGCGAAAGAAGATATAGTCTACTTTTGATTTTGTGAAGTCCTTTCTAAAGGAGTTCTCGATAGATTCTGCGTCGTTATGGCCAAAAGAAAATTCGTACAGAGCTTGCACCAGTAACTCTCGCGCATTTACTTTTGTTTTATGCTGACTTAAATTTTTCATCTAGAAGAAATCATCTGAAAAAGCGATTGAATAAACTCTTTCCCTTTATTCATTTTAGTAGGATTGATTCTTTCTTCTGCTTGAACTTTATTATCAACAGTCAAAACGCCATTGATTAGTGGAATTGTTTGATTTTCGAGTGCCACTTTGGCCAAATCAGAATATGCCTGTCTTGAAACTAATTTAAAGTGTGGAGTATCTCCTCTGATAACTAAACCAACAGCCATAACTCCATCAAAACTAATATCCAACATTTTCTTTTTGAGCGTTGCAGCTAATTCCAACGAACCTGGGCAATATTCTGTAATAATTTCCACATTTGCAGAGGATGCATGAGAGGAGATCTCATCTAATAATGGTTTTAATAACTCTTTATTCCAAATAGTTGTGACTAAAAGAATTTTTTTCCCATCTACATTAAAATCGTCAAAATCAAGTGTGTTATTCATTGATAAATTCCTCAATCTCAATATTAAAGCCTGAAAGGCCACTATATTTTGTTGGTGTACCTAATACTTTGATCGTACTAAGACCTAATGCCCTCAAAATTTGAGAGCCGATACCAATTACTCTTCGACTTCTTTTGGGTTCAACGTCTTCGTCTTTTAACATTGGCAACCAGTACCCTTTAGCGTCTCTGTGATTAATAAGGACAAAAACTCCTGTGCCCTCATCTGCTATTCTTTTAAGAGATTTTCTGATTGACCATTTTTTACCAATCTCCTCAATCCCAAGAGTGTCTTGAAGTACGCTTTGAGTCTGAACCCTTACAAGCGGCTTATCCACTTTATTTATATCACCAAGCTTTAAAGAAAAATGGTGTTCATCAAATATGACATCACGCCAGACCTGTAGTTGAAAATTTCCAAATTCGGTCGCAACTTCTTTAGAGTGAACATTTTCAATTGTTGATTCTTTGGTGAGCTTATAGTCAATTAGGTCAGCAATTGTACCGACTTTAAGATTAAATTTTTCTCCAAATTTGAGTAAGTCATCTCTTCTAGCCATAGTGCCATCATCATTCATGATTTCGCAAATAACACCTGCTCCTGAAAAACCACTTAATTTTGCGAGGTCACAAGCTGCTTCAGTATGTCCTGCTCTTGCAAGCACACCACCTTTCATTGCTTGTAGTGGGAATATGTGACCAGGCTGAACAATATCTTCCTCTGTAGAATCATGAGCAACAGCAGTTAAAATTGTATGGGCTCTATCTTTAGCTGAAATACCTGTAGTGATTCCCTGTTTTGCTTCTATGGACACTGTAAAAGCTGTTCTATTGCTTGCATTATTATCGTTAGTCATAGGCCTTAGGTTCAATTGCTTACATTTTTCCTTCTCTAAAGCCAAACAGATTAGGCCTCTGCCATTTGTAGCCATAAAATTAATTATTTCTGGGGTAACCGACTCAGCAGCACAAATTAGATCACCTTCATTTTCACGATCTTCATCATCTAGTATGATTACCATCTTGCCTTTTTTTAGGTCATCAATAATTTCTGGTATTTTATTCTTTAGCATTTTTCAAAAACTCTTTTTATATCTCGATCAATTGTACATGTAGATTTAAGATCAAGTTGAAATTTATCAATTGGGTTAAAGCCTTCAAACCACTTAATACCCTTGTTCCCAATGCTATCTGGAGATTCATAAATTATTAGCTGATCAAAATAACCATTGTTCATGAAAGAATTTACTAATTTTGGTCCAGCCTCAACTAGAACAGAATTAATATTCATTTGAGACAATTCATCGATCACGCTTTCTAGATTGGAATTATCAATGACTTTTACCGCACCTTCTTTAAAGAAATTTAAATTCTTATCCCATTCAGAGAATGATGACAAAAGAATTTTACCTGGTTGATTTACCGGAAAGTCTACTCTTGCATTCATTCTAGGGTTGTCATTTCTGATAGTATTACCACCGGTCAATATTGCATCGTGCTCTGCTCGAACAATTTGCACATCTTGTCTTGAGGCTTCTGAAGTTATCCAGGTAGTACTACCATCACTTGAGTGAGACATGCCATCATTTGATGATGCTATTTTAATGGTTATGAAAGGTCTTTTATTCAGGTGTTTAAAGAAAAAGAATCTATTTGATTCTTTTACTTTTTCCTCAAGAATGCCAACCTTTACTTCGATACCATTATCTTTTAGCCTTGCAATCCCGGAACCAGCTACTTTTGGATTTGGATCTAAACTACCAATAAAAATTCTTTTTAAACCTGAAGAAATAATAGCTTCGGTACATGGTGGAGTTTTACCGGTATGGTTACAAGGCTCCAATGTGCAATAAAGCGTGGAATCAGCAATGATATCCCTGCTAACACCATTAAGACAATTCACTTCAGCATGATTATCACCATACTGTTCATGAGCTCCCTCAGAAATTATTTCATTTTCATAAACTAATATTGCACCAACTACTGGATTTGGTTTTGCGGTATATTTGAAATTTACAGAGATATCTATAGCTCTCTGCATGAAAGCATCATGATTCATTAATCATTTGAGAGTTCAGAGACTTCATCAGCGAAATCTTTAATATCTTGAAAGTTTTGGTAAACAGATGCAAAACGGACATAGGCAACTTGATCAAGTTCTTTTAATTGATTCATTACTTGTTTGCCTATGATTTGAGCTTGGATCTCTCTTTCACCAATTTTTCTGATGTAATCTTTGATGTTTTGTACTGCATTTTCAATTTGATCTGAGGACACCGGTCTTTTTTGCAGAGCTATATGCAAACCAGCTCTAAGTTTTTCTTCATCAAAAGGTTCTCTTCTTTCATTTGATTTGATGATTCTTGGCATTACCAACTCAGCTTCTTCATAAGTAGAGAATCTTTCGCCGCAATCAATACACTCCCTTCTTCGTTTAATTTGGGAGCCATTCGTAACTAATCTTGAATCTACAACTTTAGTCTCTTCATTTGTACAAAAAGGACAAAACACTATTTATATACCGGAAAGTTCATACAAAGATTTTTAACTCTATCTCTTACTATATCAAGTTGCTCAGAGTTATCTCTATTTTCAATGGCATCACAAATAAGATCTACCACTAACTCAGATTCATTTTTCTTAAAACCTCTTGTAGTCATTGCAGGTGTGCCGATTCTAATGCCTGAAGTCACAAAAGGTGATTCAGGATCATTAGGAATAGAATTTTTATTAACAGTAATATTTACCGTACCTAATAATTCTTCAACTTCTTTACCAGTAACGCCTTTGTTTCTTAAATCCATAAGAATTAAATGATTATCTGTTCTCTGTTGAACAAGATTAAAACCTCTTTCCATAAATTTGTCACACATGGTTTGCGCATTGAGGATTATTTGTTTTTGATAATCTTTAAAGTCGTCAGTCATTGCTTCTTTAAAACATACAGCCTTAGCAGCTATAACGTGCATAAGCGGGCCACCTTGTGAACCAGGAAAAACTGCAAAATTGAGTTTTTTCTGAAAATCTTCGTCTTCGTTTGAAAGAATTATTCCGGATCTAGGACCTCTTAAAGATTTGTGAGTTGTGCTTGTAACTACATGCGCATGATAAACAGGATTTGGATAGACACCACCTGCCACAAGACCAGATACATGAGCCATATCAACGAGCAAAAAAGCTCCAACTTCGTCTGCTATTTCTCTAAACTTCTTCCAGTCTACAATGCCCATAAACGCTGAAAAGCCGGCTACAATAAGCTTTGGTTTGTGTTCATGTGCTAATTTAGCTACTTGTACATAGTCAATATCTCCAGTTTCTGGATCAAGACCATATTGGATAGCATTAAAGTTTTTTCCTGAAAAATTAACTTTTGCACCATGAGTTAAATGTCCACCTTGGTCTAAAGCCATACCTAAAAAAGTATCTCCAGGTTCTAGAAGAGCTAAAAATACTGCTGCATTGGCTGATGCTCCAGAATGAGGTTGCACATTTGCAAACTTTGCATCAAAAAGAATCTTTGCTCTTTCAATTGCTAGTGTTTCAGCACCATCAACATGCTCACATCCACCGTAATACCTTTTGTTTGGATATCCTTCTGCATATTTATTAGTTAACACACTACCTTGAGCTTCAAGCACTCTTTTAGAGGCATAGTTCTCTGAAGCAATTAATTCAATGTGTTCTTCTTGTCTTTGAGATTCAGCAACAAGGAACTTTGAAAGATCCTGATCATAGTCAGAAATTTTTTGATTTTGAGTGTTTATAAATTCATTCATTATGGTTTTTTATGTTTAAATTTTGATTTTCTTTTTGGATAGCATGTCGTACAGATCGGGCACTCTAATCTGAAGCAACCCCTGGCAGGACAATAACTCCTTGCATACATAATAATTTGTATATGAAGTTTATTCCATTGTTCAATAGGGAAAAACTTCTTTAAATCCCTCTCTGTTGTATTTACGTTTCTGCCTGATGTAAGGCCCCATCTTTGTGCACATCTATGTATGTGAGTATCAACTGGAAATGCTGGAACATTGAATGCTTGAGATACAACAACAGATGCAGTCTTATGTCCAACTCCAGGTAATTTTTCCAGTAATTCAATCTCTTGAGGTACATTCTCGTCGTATTCATGCACCAGAATTTCTGATAATTTTTTGATGGCTTTTGATTTTTGTGGACCTAATCCACATGGTTTGATGATTTTATAAATTTGCTCCCGACTAAGTTTAGCCATTTTTTTTGGCGTATTTGCTTTCTTAAAAAGTGCCGGAGTTACTGTATTTACACGCTCATCAGTACATTGAGCAGATAATAAAACAGCAATCAATAGAGAAAATGGATCAGTATGATCCAGTGGCACATCAGGTTTGGGAAAAAGCTCATCTAAAATAGCTATGATTTTTTCTCTCTTCTCGCTTTTTCTCACTGTTTCAAATGTTTGCTTACTTACCTAATTGTATTATTATATTGGGATAAATATCTTATGGGAGAGTGATATGAGATACATACTATTACTTTTAGTTCTGTTAGTAGGTTCTTATTCTTACGCTCAAGAAGATTCTGAGTCAGTAGATTCGGATAATATTGAGGAAGTTGTTACATCAGCTTTAAGAAAGGATACGGCGCTACAGGATACTGGTCTAGCTGTTACAGTTATTTCTGCAACAGATATCGAATCGAAGAATCTTAAGGAATTTTACGACTTTCAGTTTAATGTTCCTGGTGTTCTTTTCCAAAAAACAAACTTCTCAGGTGCTGGTGTACAGATAAGAGGTATTTCCAACTATGCGGTTGGTGGTTCTTTTGCTGCGGTTGCATCTATGAGACAAGACAGCATTACCATGGGTAACCTGCAAATGGCACAAAATGAGCTATTTGATCTGGAAAGCTTTGAGGTTCTAAGGGGACCACAAGGTACTCTATATGGTGGTAACAACCCAGGTGGTACATTTGTTATGAACAGTGTAGATCCTGGTGAAGAAGTTGATGCTTACTTCAAAGCTGAATTTGGCGACAAAAATCTTGAAAGATACACAGGTGCTATGACATTTGGTGCTGGTACGGATTTCAGAACAAGGGTTGCTTTCAGATCTCTAAGAAGAGATGGTTACATGGAAAACCTCTTTGATGATTCAGACATCGATGACAGAAAATACTCAGCTGTAAGAGTTAAGACAATTTGGGATATGTCAGATGACACATCCTTCAAATTCACTTTCCTTCACAATGAAGAGGAAGATGCAAGACTAAGAACTCAGAAAGCAGCTTGTAACATCAACCCATTACTAGGTTGTGATCAGTGGGGCGATGGTCTTCCAACAACTGGAGCTAGTCACTCAGGTGTCTCAGCTTTTGGTTCAATTGACTTTATTACGCTTAACTACCCAGGAAACATAGTTCAGCCTGACTTAACATTAAGTTATACAGATGGCGCTGAATTTCCTATTGATCCAAATCAAACTTTCTCATCAAAAAATCCAAGATTGGATAGACATGATTACAGTAGTAGTTTAGTGATGGAGCATGTAATTAATGATGACTACACATTATTTATGACAGCTGCTTATAACGATCAAGAGTATGCACACAGCCAGTCGTTAAATGGCTATGTCGCACAAAGGCCATATAGAATGGGTCCAATTCAGGCAAATATTTTTGGTACTGTTAGGAACTTCCAAACAACAGAAGAAGCTGACGAATCTATCTCAAACTATACAACTAAAGAGTTCGAGTTAAGAGTTCAGTCTGACTTAGATAACAGAACCAATGGTACAGGTGGTCTTTATCTCTATAAGAGTGATGGCCTAACAAACTATAAGGTAACTTCTCCAGGTATGCATTACTACTCAGATGTAAGTCTGGGACCAGTAGGTGCTTTATTCCCTGATTTAGGTGGTTATGGTGGTCTAGGCTTCTGGGCAACTTACTTTACAACTTACGGAAATGTAGCTTTAGATAACATTACAAATGGTGTTATCAGTGCCGCTACTGACTATGTTGCAAATGACCCAACAACACCTGCACAAATTGCAGCTTTAATACCGCAATTACTAGCTGCTGGTCAGTGTACTGATCCAGTTGGCGACTGTGTGTTGCTTGCTCAACAAGTGCTAGTCGGAAATGCAGCTCAATTACCTCAGATTGTAGGAGCTGGTACTGTAGCTGGTGTGACACAGTCACACAATGATGCTGCAAACCAAGTAAGAGCACTTGCTTCATTGCCAATAAGTGCTGTGATAGCTGCAGGAGGAATTCCTATTCTTCCAGCACTACCAGACTGGCAAAGACAGTTCCAATCATGGAATAGAAGTGAAAATGATACCAAAGGTCTTTTTGTTGAAACTCAAACAGAACTTGAGAACGACATGACTTTGACTTTAGGTGCGAGATATAACGAAATCACTAAAACTGACTTTGTTTTCTCAGGTATTACAGATATTTCACAATCACTAGCTGGTTACAACGGAACCCTTCAAGGATTCCCTACACCACCTGCACAAACTGTGGATCTTACTGAGTTTACAGGTAGAGCAATTCTTGATAAGAAATTAGATGACGGAACTCTTGTCTATGTAAAATATGATAGAGGTCTGAAATCTGGTGGTTTCAACCCAACATCTAACCTTCTTCCTGGTCCAAATGCTTCACTAGTTGAAGCTGAAATCCACAATGTGGTTGAATTTGGTACTAAAGGTTCTTACATGGGTGGAGCTCTAACATTGAATACTTCGCTTTACTTTAATGCTGTGACAGACATGCAATTAAATAAAATTGTTGGTCTTGCATCACAGACATTTAACTCAGATGTTGATGTTCAAGGTTTTGAACTTGAAGCACTTCTTATTCCGAATGAATGGTCAAGATGGAATTTAGTTGGTGCCCTTACTTCATCAGAGCTTGCTGGTTATGAAGACTTTGATCCAAGAAACCCTTATGGCGTAAGTTCAGTTGACTTAAGCACAATTGGAGTTTCACAAGGTGTTGTCTTCGGTATGACCGATGTAGGTATGATTTATAGAAGTTTAGGAAGTACATGTAATCAACCGTTTAACGCGTTGGTTGGTCCAGCATGTCCTAATACAGGTTTTGTTATTCAAGATCTTTCAGGTAGAAAACTACCAGGTGTTCCTGATATGACATTCTCATTAGGATACGAAGCAGACCTAGTGAATGATGATAGAGGATTGGTAACTGCAAGACTTGATTACATTTACAGAAGTGACTTCTACTTAACAGTCTTCAACAATCCACATGAATTAGTTGATGAATTCGATTTCATGAACTTCGATCTAACATACATGTCTCCAGATGGAAAATGGATGGTAGATTTCTATGTTCATAATATTGAAGATAAAGATATTGTAACTGGTGCTTTCGTAGGTTCAGGATCAAATGGTGGGGGTTATAACCTTTACTTCCAAGAACCAATGAACGGAGGTATTTCAATACAATATAACTTCTAATACATAAGATATTATTTAAAATAAAGCCTCCGCTAACGCGGAGGTTTTTTTATGGAGATTAAAACTATTAATAAGTATTTAGAAAACTTGGTCAAAGCTTTGCAAGAAGAAAATCAAGCAAATACAGAAATGCTTGATAACTTTTATAAATATCTTGAAACTGAGGATAAGGTTTATCTTAAGTTAGCAAATAAACAGTTGCGTGAAATTCTGAAAGGTGCAGGTTTTGGCATCTTACTGATTTTGCCTTTTTCTCCAATTACAATTCCATATTTATTTAAGAGAGCAGAAAAGTTAGGTATAGATATAATTCCAAGCTGGTATAAGAAACTCGATTTAAATGAAGATGAAAACAAGTTAAAATAATCTTTTCCGGAGATATATATGAAAAATGTAGTGATAGTAGATAGCGTAAGAACAGGCCTAGCAAAGTCTTTTAGAGGAACATTTAATATGACACGTGGAGACGATATGATTTCTCATCTAATTGATGCAATGCTTGAAAGAAATCCAAATCTTCCTGCAGACGCAGTTGAAGATGTGATTATGGGTTGCGGTAACCCTGAGGGCGCAACAGGACACAACGTCGGAAGAAATGCAGTAATACTCTCAAAATTGCCTATAACTGTAGGTGGCACAACAGTAAATAGATACTGTTCATCTGGTTTACAAACCATCTCAATGGCCGCAGGCCAAATTATGGCAGGAGGATATGACACAGTTATTGCTGGGGGAGTTGAATCTATAACAATGGTACAGCCGAATATGAATATGAATGGGTTTGTGAATGACAAAATAAACCAAGAGAATCCGGGCATCTATTTTCCTATGGGTACAACTGCTGAAGTCGTAGCAAAGAGATATAACGTTTCAAGAGAATCTCAAGACGAGTATTCCTTGCATAGCCAACTTAGAACAGCTGAAGCACAACAAGCCGGCAGATATGACGATGAGATTGTTGCAATGAAAACACAAATGCTTTTAACAAATAAAGAAACAGGCGAACAGAAAGTCGTCGATGCTGAATGTGTTAAAGATGAATGTAATCGACCTACAACAACAATGGAGGGTCTTTCTGCACTAAAGCCAGTGTTTGATGAAAACGGTAGTGTCACAGCTGGTAATTCATCACAGATGTCAGATGGCGCATCTATTACATTAGTGATGTCTGAAGAAAAAGCCTTAGAACTTGGACTTAAACCAAAAGCATACTTTAGAGGTTTTACTACAGTTGGTTGTAATCCAGATGAAATGGGCATTGGTCCTGTATTTGCAATACCTAAACTGCTTGAAAGATACAATTTAAGCATTGAAGACATTGGGCTATGGGAATTGAACGAAGCTTTTGCCGTACAAGTGGTTTACTGTAGAGATGAGCTTGGATTGCCTATGGATAAATTAAATGTAGATGGCGGTTCAATAGCTATTGGTCATCCGTACGGAATGACTGGCTCAAGACTTACTGGTCACATCGTTAGAGAACTTCAAAATAGAGATGAACAATTTGGAGTTGTCACTATGTGTGTCGGTGGCGGAATGGGCGCTGCAGGATTGTTTGAGAGATATCCTTCTTAGTGAAAGAAGAATATTTCATAGATAAATACCTTAAAAAGTGTTCTAAGAAAAACGAGCTATTTCCAATTCAAATTGGTGACGACTGCGCTGTAATTAAAACTGACAGAGACATTGTCGTTTCAACGGATGCTTGTGTTGAAAAAATTCATTTTCCTGAGGACCTTGATCCTTACTTTATAGCTTTTAGGTCAATTGCCGTAGCTGCATCTGACTTAATAGCTATGGGCTCATATCCAGTGGGCTTCCTGCTAACTATTTCTCACCCAAATCCTGATGATAAATGGTTTGAGTCATTTACAGAGGGCATACAAGAATTTAATACTATTTATGGCACCACCTTAATAGGTGGAGATCTTACAAAAGGTGAATTGAATATTTCTGTTACAGTTTTTGGTGAAGCACCAAGTAGAATTCTGAAAAGAGATATGGCTGAACATGATGATGACATTTTTGTAAGCAACAAGCTTGGTCTTGGTAGATTGGGGTTAAACAAAGTTCTAAATAATGAATTAAATTTGCCAAATCAATATATAAAGCCCTCTCTTTTATCAAAAAAAGAAACTGTTGAATTAAATAAGTACCTAAATGCAGCAATAGATGTTTCGGATGGTTTGCTATTAGATCTCAGTAGAATCTGCAAAAAATCTGGTGTAGGAGCTCACATGCAGATTGAAGATAAATTTTTAACAAATGATTTTGATGATCTTATCGCTGGGGATGATTACGTATTACTTTTTACTGCGCCTAATAAGAGTAGAGAACAAATTTTGAGTATCAGTGAAAGCTTTCAGATTATAGGAAAAATAACAAATGATAAAAGTATTAAAGTTTTTGATTCATTAGGCAAAAAGTTAGATTTCAAACAAAAAGGTTGGGATTCCTTTAATTAGAATTTTTAAATTCAAGAATTTTTTTCTTTAGATCTTTCTCACTTAGACCATTAAGTTCTAATATTTGGTTTCTGCTTCCGTGTAAGGGGAAAGAATCCTCTAGACCTAAGTGAAGCACTGATACTAACATGTTTTTGGAAGCAAAATATTCACTGACGGCACTGCCGGCACCCCCTTTAATTGCATGATCCTCAATGGTTACGATTTTTTTGAAATGTGTTCCAATTAAACTTAAAACATCTTCATCAAGCGGTTTAACGAATCTCATATCATACAGACCGAAGTTATATTCTTTTGAAAAATTTGAAACTCTATCAAGCAAAACTCCGAAATTAAGGACACATACATCTTCCCCGTCTAAGATTTTTTTAGCTTTTCCAATTTCAACATCAAGTGTATCTGCTATCTCTGCCCCAACACCTGAGCCTCTTGGATATCTTATTGCTGCTGGGCCTCTATAGTCATAACATGCTGATAGTAAATGCCACATTTCATTTTCATCTGATGGAGCAGCAATCACGATATTTGGTATGCATCGCATAAAACTTAAATCAAAGCTACCAGAATGTGTGGGACCGTCTTCACCAACAATACCAGCTCTATCCAAAGCAAAAGTAACATCGATATTTTCAAGACAAACGTCATGAACCAATTGATCATAAGCACGCTGTAAAAAGGTTGAGTAAATTGCAACAACTGGTTTTAAACCACCTAGGGAAAGGCCGGCACCAAAAGTGACTGCGTGTTGTTCAGCAATTGCAACATCATAAAACTGGTCAGGATATTTCTGCTCAAATTTGACCATACCAGAACCTTCAGTCATTGCTGGAGTTATGGCCACAAGATTTTTATCTGATTCTGCCTTGTTACAAAGCCAGTCACCAAAAATATCTTGGAATTTTTTTGAGGATTTTTGAGGATTTTTCTCTATTTTTGAAATGGCATGATATTTAATACGTTCATTTTCTGCAGGTTCAAAGCCAGCACCTTTTTTTGTAATTATGTGAAGGAGATAGGGCTCAGTTTTTTCCTTCATTCTTTCTATTGTCTTTACGAGAAGTTTTATGTCATGGCCATCAATTGGTCCTATGTAATGTAAGCCAATATCTTCAAATAGATTTCCAGGCATTACTGCTGATTTCAAACCATCTTTTAATGATCTTGAAATATGTAAACCTAAGGGTAGATTTTTCATGACTTTTTTACCGCTTGATTTAAGTTTTTTATAACTCTTTGAAGCCCAAACTTTTGCAAGATAATCGGATAGTCCACCTTTGTTCTTTGAAATTGACATGTCATTATCATTAAGAACAATATTAAGATTTCTATCCAGATGTGCTGCATGCATTAACCCCTCAAAGGCTAGACCTGCTGTCATAGCTCCATCACCAATTACAGAAAAGATAGTTTTATCCTGTTTCAAGATATTACTTGCTTCATTTAATCCTAGTGAGGCGCTGATTGAAGTACTAGAATGTCCCACACTCATAGCATCATAGTCCGACTCAGAAATAGCTGGAAATGCAGCTAAACCATTAAGCTGTCTAATAAGATGCATCTTATTCTTTCTACCAGTTAGTATTTTATGGGGATAGGCTTGATGTCCTGTATCCCAAACAATTTTATCCTCAGGTAAATCAAGGACATAATGAAGTGCAATAGTAAGCTCTATCGCCCCAAGTCCTGCACCGAAATGGCCACCAGTTTGACTAACACTATAAAGAAGAAACTCTCTTAGTTCATCAGCTAATTGTTCAAGCTCATCAAGCTTCAGTTTCTTTAAATCTGATGGAAATTCCACAGTATTTAATAGCTCACCTTCAGGCCTCTTGCTAGGGAATTCTTTGAATATTTTCATTATATTTTTCTTCTAAATAATTCAGTAACGTACTTACTTATAGGATGGTTATTTAAACCTAAATTTGTTAATGAATCTATAGCTATATTTTCATATATTTCTATTTCTCTTTGTGTCTCATCGATGCCAAATGTTAAAGGAAAGTTTTTTTTGTCCAGTTCTATATCTTTTCTGGTAGCTTTTCCCAGGCTTTCTTCTGATGCTTGTAAGTCCAGAAGGTCATCAATCAGTTGAAAGGAAATGCCTACTGAACTTGCCAGCCTTTCCCAATTGTCGTCTCGAGAATTAATTAATAATAAAGGCGCTCTAATACAAAATTCCAAAAGCATGCCTGTTTTAAGTTGATTCATTTCAATAATTTCATCCTTTGAAACAGATTTATCCTCGAATTCAATATCATATGCTTGCCCAAGTATCATCCCCTCATATCCAATAGTTTTTGCAAGAAATGAAATTATTTTGACTTTCTGATCTGCAGAAATGTTTTGATCATTAACAATTAAATCCATTGCAAGGGATTGCATTGCATCGCCAGCTAAGACGGCATGTGCTTCTGTAAATTTCTTATGAAGCGTTGGTTGACCTCTTCGTAAATCATCGTCATCCATACAAGGTAAATCATCATGAACTAGGGAATAAGTATGAATTACTTCCGATGCTACTGCTAAAGAGTCAACTTTTTCTAAATCTAACCCTATTGCATCTGCAGCTAAATATACCAATAAAGGTCTCACCCTTTTGCCAGGATTCACAAGAGCATAAGAAATTGCACTTTCAATTATGCTAGATTTCCCACTAATTTTACTTATTGCTTGATTAACTCTATCTTGAAGTTCTGCTTCAAAATTTTCATTATTGAGAGTCTTTTTGGAATGATTTAGTTTCGCCATCTTCAGTAAGTTCTTTGATTTTATTTTCCGCTGATTCAAGCTCTTTTTGACAAACTTTAATTAAAGTTATTCCTTTTTCAAAACTCTTGAGAGACTCATCTAAACTAGGTTCACCATCCTCAAGATCTTTAACAATTTTTTCTAATTCTTTAATTGATTCTTCAAATTTAGCCATTTAAAAATTTTAACTTAACTTAGAGCTTTTTGCTTTTAAAACAGGTTTTTTATTCTTCCAGGTATTGAAAAAACAAATTCCCTTGCCTGCATTCTGTAATCTCTTAAGTTCTCAAGGAGCATTAAGAATGAAGGTGTAACCAATAGTGTAACTATTGTGCTGAAACCCAAACCCCAACAAATACTTATCCCAAATACTTGATACCATTTAACTGTTGATGTTCCTTCATAAATAGCTCTATTTAGAACATCAATGCTATAACCAAATGATAAAAAGATAAGCCCAAATATAGTGGTTACAGTTGTGAGAAGAACTGGCCTTAATCTGCTCATGCATGTTTCTGCTATTAAATCAGCTGAACTTTTTTCGGGGAAATCTTTTCTTAATTTATTAAAAGTATCGATTAAAACAATATTATTGTTAACGACTATTCCAGCCAGACCCACTAAGGCTGTTCCGGTCATAATAGTTGATGGTTCTGAACCAGTTACAGTTAAACCCAAAAATACACCAGCGGTGGAAAAGAGCACAGAAAGCAAAATAACGATTGGTTGCGAAATACTATTAAATTGGGTGACAAGTATGATGAACATCAAGAATATAGCTCCATAGAATGCCTGAATTAAAAAGTCTGTTGCTTCAGCACCCCTTTCAGTTAGGCCCCCATATTTTATTTCCATCCTAGGGTCATCGAAGTTAGATTCATCGATCCAATTTTGAATTTTGCTTATCTCGCCATTCAAATTAAATCCTGGAACATTTGTTGCCGTTATTTCATAGAAAAACCTTCCATCTCTTCTAACTAGGCTAGCTGCATTTGGCCTTGCCTCAACATTCACAAAGCTTGAAACTGGTACGGCACCGTTTCTTGTGTTTACTGTTATGCCATCGAGGCTTGAAAGTGTTCTTTTATCTTTGGCAAAACGAGCCCTTATATCAATTTCGTCTTTTGAATCGTCTGGACGATACTCTCCAAGCTTGATCCCTGAAGTTACCATTTGTATGGCAGAACCAATATCAAAAAGACTAATACCTGATTGGAATGCCCTCTCTTTATCAACGTCAACTTTCCACTCAATCTTATATTTTGGCAAAGTATCAGCCACTCCTGTTAAACCCTCAATATTTTGGTCTATGTAAGATCTCAAAGCTCTAGTCTTTTCTTCAATAAGCCCAAGATCGTCACTAAATAACTGGATTTCAACTGGTGCTGAAAATTGTCCAGGTCCTTCTTGGACTTCTCTAATATTCATCTTATAACCAGATATATCTTTTACTGACTCTCTCAATCTTGCTAATACTTCAAAACCTGTAATGTCTAATTCTTTTGGATCTTGAAGAACTATGTATCCTCTTCCAACACCATCGCCACTTCCTCCTCCTGAGGAGTAAACATTCATGAATAGGTCATCAACACCTTCGATATCTATCATTTTCATTTCAGCATCAATAGCGAAATCTCTTGCTTCATATGGCGATAGATTGCCTCTCGCTTGGATATCGGCATCAATTAACCAAGGTTCAATGGTCGGAAAGTAAACAAATTGTTTACCGTAGTTTGGCACTATGCTGCCCAGAATAAGAAACATTGTTAGGAATGTATAAGAAATTGATTCCAATGGATTTTTCACAGCAAAAGTTATCGCCTTTCGATAATTTCTTTTTAAAAAGGTGTTTTCACTATCATTATTGATATCATTTGCTTTCTTTCTTCTTCCAAGCAATGAACCAATTACTGGGGCAAATATTAAGGCATAAGCTAATGAAGCAGCTAGCACTACAAAGACTGTTACAGGCAGGTATCTCATGAACTTACCTGAAATACCTGGCCAAATCATTAAAGGTGAAAATGCAGCTAGAGTTGTTAAAACTGAAGCAAATACAGGTGAGAACATCCTCTGTGCAGCATTGGTATATGCTTCTTTTCTATTTTGACCTTGATCTATTAATTTATCAGCATACTCAACTATGACTATTCCTCCATCTATAAGCATTCCTAATCCTAATAACATTCCAAACATCACTAAGAAATTAAATTCATATCCGATAAAGAAGTGCAAAATACCGAAACCTACTAAGAAAGAGAAGGGGATGGCGATACCTACAATTAATCCATTTCTTAGGCCAAGAGCAGCCACAACTAGAACCATAACTAAGATAACAGCTGTAATGATATTTCCCTCAAGCTCTGAAACCATATCTCCAGCAAACTTAGTTGTATCCAAGCCAGCATTGATCTTTAAATTATCGGGAAACTCACTTCTTATTAACTCAACTTCGCTTTTGACAGCATCAGCAATATCTAATTCGTTGAATCCAACTCGTTTGGTAATTTCTAGGGAAATAGCATCGAAGCCGTTGATTCTTGAGAAACTAGTTGCATCTTTAAATGTTCTCTTTATATCTGCAACATCTCCCATAGTAACAACTTTATTGCCACTAGATTTTATTGGCAGATTAAAAACATCTTGTCTAGTTTCAAAGATACTCGGTATTTCTACTGAAAATTTTCCAGATCCTGTATCTTGGAAACCTGCTGGAATCAAAACATTATTATTGCGGACAGCACTATAAATTTCGCTTAAGCTCACACCTAGACTTTCCAGCTTTGATTGAGAAACTTCTACTTCTAATAGTTCCTCGGGAACACCACCAATTTCAACGTTTAAAACACCAGGGATTTTTTCGAATCTATCTTGAATTTCTTGTGCGATAGCATATCCAGATCTTAGATTTGTGAAACCATAGATGCTGTACACAATTATAGGCCAGTCATTATCTGATCTTTCTCGAACTATAGGATCATTTGCCTCTGGTGGCAGCTGATTTCGAACTTCACCAATAGCACGTTCTACGTCGAGTATTGCCTGGTCTATGTCATAATCAACATCATAACCAATAGTTAGATTTGTAAAACTTTGTGAGTTAACTGATCTAACTTCATCTTGACCTTCAAGTCTTAAAAACCTATTTTCCAGTGGTTTAGCGACAAGCCTTGCCATATCTTCAGGAGAGGCTCCTTCAAGAAAAACTGAAACATTTACAAAAGGAAACGTAATATTTGGATTTGAAGCAATTGGCATGCCAGCTCTGCCAAACATTCCCATAATGATCAGGAAGATCATCACTAGGATTGTTGTTCTGAATTTGGTTACAGCTGTCTTTACAATACCCATTATTTATACCTTGGAATTACCTGATCTCCTTCTTTTACAAAACCTTGTCCTCCGACAATGATGTTCGCTTCATTTGGTATGCCTGTTACCCAAGCACCTTTAACTGTATCTATAAGAATTTCTACGTTTCTAAAATAAACTTTATCTTCGTCTAATAAAGCTAGTGCAACATTGCCTTGATCACCCAAAAGAAAGGCCGATGTAGGAACAAAATGTGCTTTGACCGGATCAGTGAATATTATGAATTCACCTGTCAAACCGTCTTTAATGGCTAGGTCATCATTTTTAAGTTCAGACTCAACCTGAAAGGTCCGTGTCTGAATATCGGCAGTTGAACTCACAAAAGTTACTTCAGAGTCGTACTCTTCACCTGAAATAAACTTAATTTTTGCTTTTTGGCCAGCTCTGATTTTTGAAATTATTACTTCTGATACATTGCCTACAATTTTTAATGGTGAAAGAGAAATAATTGATGCACATTTTTGTCCATTTTGTAGTAACTGACCCTGTTTAGCTAAACTTTCCACAAAACCATCAAAAGGTGCAGTTATGTTTGTTCTTTCAAGCTCAATTCTCGCCCTTTCATACGCAGTTTCAGCCGTAACTAATGCTGATTCTGAGGCAAGCCCCTTTTTCTTTAGTTCTTTAGCTGAGTCGAAATCAATTTTAGTTTTTTTAAAGTTAGCTTCTCTTTGTCCTGAATCAAGCTTACATATTGTCTGACCTTGATTTACATAATCACCGTCATTGAAGGGAACACTAACAATATTTTCAGATGTTTGAGATCTTAGATCTACTTTTGAGAATGCACGAGACTCAGCTTTTATTGTTACTGGAAGACTGTAATCCGTAGCAGATGATTTATTTACTAATACGACTTCTTTCTCAACTGGTGCTTCATATTGTTCTGGTTCTGTTTGACCAAAATATCCAGAAATCATCCAAAGTGCAGTAAATAGCAATATTATGCCTGATGCTCTTAAATTTTTCTTGTTCATTATATTTTGTATTTCTCCCTAAGGCTGCTTAAAGTCTTGCTTTTTGTTTTTTCTACAGTCTCCTTGGTAGGATCATAAAAGTCAAACTCTTCTCTATGTCCATTAGACGAATCTTCAATATGAAAATTCCATTTTTTCTTTATGAAATCTAAAAACTTTATATCCCATGAAACAAAAGCTCTTCCATCATCTTTCCAGTAAAGGATAAACTCAGGTAAATATTTATCAGAAAAACTTTTATCAATACCAGTCATTTGAATTATGTCCATACAATCTGTTGAAGGCTGCCAGTCTGATTGTATTGTCTTTGGCGTACTTTTTGTTTCTATTTCAGCATTATGCTGAGCCCATTTAAGCCTTGCGTGCTCTATAAATTTTGAATCATAAGAAATTAAGACATCCTTTCTTTCAGACCAGTAAATAATAAATTCAGGAATTAATTCTCTTATGAAGTTTTCATTCATACCAGCTCTTGTCAGTATCTCAATAACATCTTCTGAAGGAACCCAATTTTTCTCCATGCTGGATTTGTTAATTTTCTTTGGTGTTGAAATGGTTGATTTGCTCTTTTTCTTCTCTAAAGAGACCTTTTTTTTATTAAAATCAACACTGATCATGCCCAAAGCATCAAGCTCAATGAGGTGCTCTAATATTTCATTTTCATCCCAAAATGTAATTTCTTTCAAGATCTCCTTTATTTCGATTGAGGGTAAATTGAACGATTTGAGCAAATCCAAAAGAATTGCATTATTGAGACCGAGCGTTTCAGCAGCTTCTAGGGAGAATCGAAAAGATTTACCCATCTGTTCTCCTTGATTTCACTGCTTCTGATAAATCACATAAAAGTTTTTCTGTTTCTTGCCAATGAACACATGCATCAGTCACACTTTTTCCATATTCAAGATTATCGGATATTTTCTGCGCCCCCTCTTTTAGGTGGCTTTCAATCATGACACCAATAATATCCTTATTACCATTAGATATTTGATTGCAAATTGATTTACAGACAAGTTTTTGATTCTCATGATTTTTCTGGCTATTACCATGACTAAAATCTACCATGACATTTGCATTTACATCATTAGCATTAAGCATTTTAATGCAAGCTTCTACGTCTTCGGAATGATAGTTTGGTTGCTTTCCACCTCTTAAGATTATGTGTGTATCATCGTTGCCTGAGGTTTTAAAGATTGCCACTTTACCTTTTTTGGTCGTACCTAAAAATACATGTTGATATTGAGCAGATTTAATTGCATCCACAGCAACTTTTATATCGCCTCTTGTTGAATTTTTTATTCCCATAGGACAAGACAATCCAGATGTAAGCTCTCGATGTAGTTGACTTTCTGCAGTTCTTGCGCCAATTGCCCCCCAACTTACCAAGTCAGAGACATATTGTGGTGATATCAAATCTAAAAATTCTGTTCCTGTTGGAACACCTAATTCCGAGATATCTCTTAGTAATTTTCTTGAAACTCTTAAACCTTCATTAATTTTGAATGAGTTATCTAAATGAGGGTCATTAATTAAACCTTTCCAGCCGACAGTTGTACGTGGTTTTTCAAAATATACACGCATGATTAAAAGTAATTCATTTTCAACCTTGTGATTAAAATCTTTTAAATTTTGTGCATATTCAATTGCAGATTTAGGGTCATGTATTGAACAAGGACCGACAACTACAATCAACCTGTCATCTTGTCTGTGAAGTATTTTGCTTACACTTCTCCTGGCTCCAAAAATAAGTTTAGAGATCTCCTTATCTATTGGAATTTCAGTTGTAATTTCTTCAGGCGTAGAAAGCTCCTCTCTAGAGAGTATTCTGCTGTTGTCAGTTATGTACATCATTTTAAAATCAGAGCAGTCAATTTTACATCAACATAGGCTAACTTTCCCCATAAAAACTGATGATTTAGAGATAAATAAAGTTTTTGATAATAAACACAATATTTAGTATTTATTTTCTTTTTTATATACAATATCTAGTGTATGGAAGCCGTACAGGAAATAGCATTACCAAAAGTTAAAGGCAATCCCGTCGATCAGTTGCCCGAAAATCTATATGTTCCACCAAAAGCTTTACTTCTCTTGCTAGATGTCTTTTCGGGACCAATGGACTTTTTGTTATACCTAATACAAAGAAAAAATCTTGATATCCTTGAAGTTAATTTAGTTGAGATTACTGACCAATACATTGCTTACATTGAATTGATGGAAGATTTTGAATATGAGCTTGCAGGAGATTACCTCGCAATGGCTGCATATCTTGCTGAAATTAAGTCAAGAATTCTTTTACCAAGAGAAGAGGATAATGATGATGAAGAAACTGATCCAAAAGCAGAACTTTTAAGACGCTTACAAGAGTATAAAAGATTCAAAGAGGTCTCCTTCAAGCTAGATGAATTGCCAAGGGTTGATAGAGATATTTTTCCTGCAAGTGCGAAACTGCCTGAATTTGAACTTCCTAAACCAAAAAATAACTATGACAAAACAGATTTAACATTTGCCCTCAAATCAATGTTAGATGAAATGGTTAGATTAACCAGCCATAAAATAAAACTGGAAAATATTACTGTTGAATCAAAAATGAAACTTTTGTTGGATAGTCTTAAGGAAAGAGATTTTATTTCTCTTCCAGAATTGATCCTAAAAGGGGAGTCTAAATTGGCGGTATCTGTAATTTTAACTGCAGCGCTAGAGCTCAACAGAAAAGGTTATTTAGAAATAGTTCAAGCTGAACAATTTGGTGAAATTTATTTTAAAAGCTCAGAGGAGGTAGTTCACTAATGGATATCAAAAGAAGAATTGAGGCACTGCTCTTTGCGGCAAATAGAGCCCTTTCAATTAAAGATATAGCCGAACTTCTTGAGATAGAATCAGCAAGCGAAGAATCTGAAATTATCAATGCTATCACTCAGCTTAAAGAAGAGTTTGAGAACAAACCTTATGCATTACATGAGGTTTCAAGTGGATATAGAATCCAGTTAAGCCAAGAGTATGCCGAGGATGTAGCAAAACTTTGGGAAGTTAAGCCTTTGAGGCTATCTAGGGTTACTTTAGAAACACTTTCCATAATTACTTATATGCAGCCAGTCACAAGAGGTGATATTGAGGATATTCGTGGAGTAAATGTAGCAACCAATGTGATTAAGCTTTTATTAGAACAAGGGTGGATCAAGATCAAAGGATATAGAGATGTACCAGGCAGACCAGCTCTCTTCATAACTACTCAAAAATTTTTAGACGACTTTTCTATGAAAACATTGGATGATCTTCCAGTGCTACCAGATTTACCAGAAATAGAAAATATTTCGCCGGAATTAAGCCTCCAGGAAGATTCAATTGAGCAAGAAGCTCCAAAATAATAAAGAGAAGCTTGAAAAATATTTGGCAAACTTAGGTTTTGCATCACGTCGCAATGTAAGTGAATTTCTAAAATTACATAAAGTCACACTCAATAATAAAAAAGTTAGCAAAGATACATTCGTTCATGAGAATGACATTCTGAATATTGATGGAGAGGATTTAGTAGTTGAGCTTAAACCTGAAACTGAAGTACTTATCTATCACAAACCAACTGGGCAGGTTTGTTCAAATGTTCCAACAGACAAAAATGATAGTGTTTTTCAGGCATTACCACCAAGAAAAAAAGGCAAGTGGATCATGGTAGGTCGTTTAGATGTTAATACATCTGGCCTTTTAATATTTTCAAATGATGGAAACTTAGTAAATTTTTTAGCTCATCCAAGTAGCAACATAGATAGAGAGTATCTTTGTCGGGTTTATGGTGATCTAAATGATAGAAAAATTGAAAACTTGCTTAAAGGCGTAAAGCTTAATAATGAGATAACGAAATTTTCCGATATTGTGGCGGTTAAGAAAACTTCAAAATCAAAAAATCATTGGTTCTATGTTTGTTTATTTAGCGGAAAAAATAGAGAAGTAAGAAAACTTTGGAAAACACAAAAATTAGATGTAAATCGACTAATAAGACTTAGGTTTGGTCCAATAATTTTGCCCGACAATTTAAAACCAGGTGGTTGGAAAAAATTTTCAAAAAAAGAAGTCTCAAAGTTAAAAAATATCTTGGAAATCAGTTAATTTCGACTACCGCAACAACTGGGAAATGGTCTGATACTCCTTTAAGATCGCGTGCATTAAAACGAAGCGGGCTACCATTTTCTCTTGTATGAATATTAGCCCTAATAACTACCACACTGTCTTCGATAAATTTCGAATTTCTCTTCTTTTTAAGCATTACTGCATCTAGAAAAGACCATCTATCATCGCGGTAATAATAATTAGTGCCTTTGCATTCCTTGCACTGGTCTAAGTGAGAAATATACCAGTCTTTATTGAACTTTCCGTAGAGGTTTGCATCTGCATCTTCCAATGAAGTTACATTAAAATCTCCGAGTGCAATATTCACATTTGTTCTTTCATTTGATAATTCATTGAGTGTATTGAAAGCATCCTCTCTCATAAATCTTGGATTATATGGAGCAGGGAAGTGCACATTAAATATTGAAACATTGTGATCATCAATACTAAAAACACCTTCAAGGATTGGTCGTGTGTCGCCTATTTGATCTTTCGTTCCGCCTTTAAACTTTATCTTATGCAACTTAGAGCTAACAATCTCAAATTTTGAAATAAATGCATTATCAATTCCTCGATTATCGTTTCCTTCAA